>Ga0209023_10002852_pt1 | contig 21113 bp, 17 predicted proteins | sample LakOneMetagenome_FD_187468 | JGI IMG/M metagenome (GOLD analysis project Ga0209023, IMG submission 187468) | Freshwater and sediment microbial communities from Lake Erie, Canada (SPAdes) (version 2) | ecosystem: Environmental > Aquatic > Freshwater > Lentic | place: Lake Erie, Canada...
CTTGGACACCGTCGCCTTCGACAGGTTCAGAGCGTCAGCCGCCCCCGAGAAGGACTGGGTCTCGGCCACCTTGGCGAAGATGGCGAGGGCTTCGAGATCGGGAAGTTTCGACATGGCATCAGGACCGCAGGCGGAAACGATGTGTTTCCGCTGTTTCTATTTCTGATCGGTAGCGGATCGCTATCTTCCCCTCAAGCCAGAGCGGCGGCGAGCGCGGCGGGGATGTCCCCGCCCCTGCCGGTCCGCGGAGACAAGACGATGATCGAGCGCAGACCTTTTGAGTCCCTCGGCGGCGCCAACCATGGTTGGCTGAACGCCAAACACCACTTCTCCTTCGCCAACTACTATGACCCCAAGCGGATGAGCTGGGGGTCCCTGCGGGTCTGGAACGACGACGAGATCGCCGCCGGCTCGGGCTTCCCGCCCCATCCCCACGCCGACATGGAGATCATCACCTATGTCCGCGAGGGGGCCATCACCCACGAGGACAGCCTGGGCAACAAGGGCCGCACCGAGGCCGGCGACGTCCAGGTGATGAGCGCGGGCACCGGCATCCGCCACGCCGAATACAATGCCGAGCCCGACCTGACCCGGATCTTCCAGATCTGGATCGAGCCGACCCGCCGCGGCGAAAAGCCCGCCTGGGGCGCCAAACCCTTCCCCAAGGGCGACCGCGCCGGTCAGTTCGTGGTTCTGGCTTCAGGGTTCGACGAGGATATGCGTGAGGATGGAACGGGCGCCCTGCCGATCCGGACCGATGCCCGGGTCGTGGGCGCGACGCTGAAGGCCGGTGAGACCGCGACCTATCCCCTGGGCGCCGCCCGTCGCGGCTATCTGGTCCCCGCCATAGGCGAGGTCGAGGTCAACGGCGTGCTTCTGAACGCCCGTGACGGCGTGGCGATCACGAACGAGGAAACCTTGACGGTTCGCGCCGTTAAGGATGCAGAGATTGTCCTCGTCGACGCCGCCTGATATCAGCAACCGTCACTGTTTCAGTAAAGCCCGGCCGGCATGGGGTCGGCCGGGCCAGTCCTCTCAGATCGAAAGGCCAGATCCATGGCTTCCTTCAATACCGCACCCATCAACACTGCGGCATGGGCGCCCCGCGCCCTCGCCGCCCTGCGCATCGTCGCGGGTCTGCTCTTCCTCGCTCACGGCGTGATCAAGCTGTGGGGCTTCCCCGAAGGCGCTGAACCGGGCGTCGTGCCGATGTTCAGCCTGTTCTGGATCGGCGCAGTCCTCGAGGTCGTCGGCGGCGCCCTGATCATCCTGGGCCTGTTCACCCGCCCGGCCGCCTTCGTCCTCGCCGGCGAGATGGCCGTCGCCTACTGGATGTTCCACTTCCCCAAGAGCCCCTACCCGGCCGTCAACGGCGGCGACGCGGCCGTGCTGTTCTGTTTCATCTTCCTGTACCTGGCCTGCGCCGGCGCGGGCGCCTGGAGCCTGGACGGTCGCCGTCGCGGCTGAGCCACCCCTCGCTGAAATGACATACGGCCCGGAGTTCGCTCCGGGCCGTTTTGCTATCCCCTATTTCCGCTTAGCCGCGCTGGCTTCCCGAACCCCCTCGAACTCGTTGCCCGGGGTCCATTTCGGCCAGTCGGCCCCGGTCGCCAGTTCGCGCCCGACCTCATAGAGCAGCTGGACGTCGGCGGCGGCGCCGCTCATGTCCCAGCCCGGCTCCCAGGCGTCGGTCGGCTGGTGATAGCGGTCGCGCACATAGATGCGGCTGGCCTCCGAGGCGCCGGTGAAGCCCGCCGCCGCGAACAGGGCCGGCACCCCCATCTTCGCCAGCGGGAAATGGTCCGAGCGGTAGAAGGCGCCGACCTGGGGCGCCGGATCGGCGATCAGGGTCCGGCCCTCCTTCGCCGCATCGCGCGCCAGCCGGTCCTGCAGGTCGGTCTTGCCATAGCCGATGACCACGATCTCGGGCGACGGCTGTCCCGGCAGCAGGGAGTCCATGTTGATGTTGGCGACCGTCGTCTCCAGCGGGACCAGCGGGTGGGCGGCGTAGTAGTAGGCGCCCAGCAGACCCGCCTCCTCCGCCGCCCAGGACACGAACAGCTCCGACCGTTCGGTGCGCGGCGCGGCGGCGAACAGGCGGGCCAGCTCCAGCACCCCGGCCACGCCCGAGGCGTTGTCGACCGCGCCGTTGTAGATGTCGTCGCCCGCCGCATTGGGCGTCGCATGGCCGAAGGCGTCCCAGTGGGCGCCGAACATCACCGTCTCGTCCGGCCGCGTCGTGCCGGTCAGCTTGCCGGCGACGTTGCGCGTCGTCAGCCGCTCGTACTTCAGGCCGAAGTCGAGAGACAGGGTCACGCCGTTCAGCGTCACCGGATGAAAGTCGGCGGTCTGGGCCTGCGCCTTGAGCGTCGCATAGTCGAGACCGGCCGCCGCCATCAGCCTCGCCGCCACCGGCTGCTGGATCCAGCCCTGGGCCTGAACCCGCTCGGCCTCGACATTGTCACGCACGATGTCGAAGCCGGCGGCGGTCGAGGAGTTCTGCAGGGTGGTCCAGGGATAGCCGGCGCCGGCGGTCTCGTGGATGACCAGCACCCCGGCCGCGCCGCGCCGCGCGGCCTCCTCGAACTTGTAAACCCAGCGGCCGTAGTAGGTCATGCCCTTGCCGTCGAACTTGCCCGCCACGGGGCTGTCCGCGGCGACCTCGAAGTCCGGGTCGTTGACCAGCATCAGCACGATCTTGCCGCGCACATCGACGCCCTTGAAGTCGTCCCAGCCGCGTTCGGGCGCCGTGACGCCATAGCCGACGAAGACCACCGGCGTGTCGGTCAGGGTGATGTGGGAGACGGGGCGATGGCTGCCGACGATGATGTCGGTCCCGCGCTGGAAGGTCAGGATCTCGCCGCCGGCTTTGGCGCTGAGGGTCGCCGGGCCGTCCTGCAGGAAGCGGTTGATCGGCACGGTCTGGAACCAGCCGCCGTTGTCGCCCGCGGGCTCGAGCCCCATGGCCTTGAACTCGTCGGCGACATAGTTCACCGCCAGGTCCTCGCCCGGCGTCGTCGGCCCGCGCCCGCCCATGGCGTCGTCCGCCAGGGCTGAAATATGGGCGTTCAGCCGCGCCGGGTCGATGTGTCCGGCCTCCTGCGCCTTCGCGGCGAGGCCCGCGCCCGAGAGCAGCAGGGCGGCGACGGAAACGGTGAATTGGCAGCGCAGGGACATCGGCGGACTCGCGACAGGTCGGGAAGGCGGAACCCTGCCCCCTGTCCGTGCGCCTGTCGACCCGAAAGGCCTAGACCGGCGCGGTCATCCAGCCGATGGCGCCGGCGGTGCTGACGGCGAAGAAAACGACGCCCAGCGCGGTCGCGACACGCGCGTTGCGGTGAACGAAATCCAGAATGCTGCCCATGATGATCTCCCCGGGCGCATGGCGACACGGATCGGGCCGTTCAGCAAGGTCAACAAAGCGTTAACGCCCTGATTTCGCGCGATTGTCACCGGATGGGCGCAATTGCTTCGCCTACCCTCACGTGTTCGGGGAATTCGCTAGCGGGCCGCAGCCGTCAGCTGGTGCAGGGCGATGGCCGAGGTGGCCGCCACGTTCAGGGAATCGAAGCCTCCGGCCATGGCGATCCCCACCGCGCGGCAGCGGTCGATGATCGCTTGCGGGAGTCCCGGTCCCTCCGATCCCAGCAACAGGGCGCGCCGTCCGCCGGATCCGAGGGCGGCCAAGGGCTCGGTCGCCGAGGGGGTCAGGGCGATGACCTCGAACCGGGCCGCCTCCAGCGTCGCCACCAGGTCCTCCAGCGGCAGGGGACGCGGCGACGGAACCCTGAGCACTGCCCCGACCGAGACCCGGATGGCCTTGCGATAGAAGGGATCGCCGCAGCGGTCGTCGAGCAGCACCGCCCCCGCCCCGAACGCCGCCGCATTGCGGAACAGGCCGCCGATGTTGTCGTGGTTGCCGATCCCCTCGGCCGCCACCACCACCGCATCCTCGCCCAGCCGGTCCAGCATCGCTGCGGCGTCTTCCGGCTCGGGCTTTTCGCCGAGCGCCAGAATGCCCCGGTGCAGCGGAAAGCCCGCGATAGAATCGAGCACCGCCTGGCTGGCCGAATAGACGGGCATGTCATCCGGCGCGGCGGCGATGATCTCCGCCATGCCCACGATTCGCTTTTCCGCCAGCAGCATCGACCGGGGCCGGCAGCGCGACGCGGCCGAGGTCAGGTTGCGCAGAACCACCTCCCCTTCGGCGATGAACAGCCCTTCCCGCCCGGTCAGATCGCGCTCCCGGATGTCGCGATAGGCGGCGATCCGGGGATCGTCGGGGTCGTCGATGGATATGATGCGCATTGCCCCACATTAGCCGTTGCAAGACGCGCGAAGCCACTGCTATACGCCCGCCTCCCGAGTAGATGTTCCGCGGTAGCTCAGTGGTAGAGCAGCCGACTGTTAATCGGCTGGTCGTAGGTTCGAATCCTACCCGCGGAGCCACTCGGGGATTGAATTTCCCGGACATTTTGGGCCAGCCCTTCGGGGCGCCGTTCCCGCTGACCCGTTTGCAACGGCGTTTGGAACGACAAGGCGCGCGATTTTTGAGCGCGCGCCTGCGCGATTCACATTCCGCGGCATGCCGAAAATCCCGCGCTTTTGCGGCGGCGACCTCACGGGGCTCACAAGGTCCCCTGCCGGCAGCGCCAACCCGACGTCAGGTCCCTCCGCCGGACCGGCCAGGCCCGATGGGCGGACGGGACGTCTCCTCCGTCAGAGATTTGTTCGCGCCAGATCGAGCACCTCGTCGCCCCGGCCGTTCATCACGGCCTTCAGCACATAGAGACCAAAGCCCTTCGCCTGTTCCAGCTTGATGCTGGGCGGGATGACCAGTTCCTGGCTCGCCACCACGACGTCGATGAGAACCGGCCCCGGGTGGGCCAGGGCTGCCACGATCGCGGTTTCCAGATCGTCCGCATCCTCCACCCGGAAGCTGGTGACGCCCATCGCGCTCGCCATGGCGGCGAAGTCGGGGTTCTTCAGGTCGGTGCCGGTGTCGATGAAACCGGCGGCCTTCATCTCCATGGCCACGAAGCCGAGCGAGCCGTTGTTGAAGACGATGACCTTCACCGGCAGGCCGAGTTGGGTCAGGCTGATGAAGTCGCCCATCATCATGGTGAAGCCGCCATCGCCCGAGAGGGACACGACCTGACGGTCCGGCGCGGCGGCCTGGGCTCCGATGGCCTGAAGCATCGCATTGGCCATCGAGCCGTGGTTGAACGAGCCCAGCAGACGACGGCGGCCGTTCATCGTCAGATAACGGGCGGCCCAGACCGTCGGGGTGCCGACGTCGGCGGTGAAGATGGCGTCATCCGAAGCCAGCCGACTGATCGTATGGGCCAGGAACTGCGGATGGATAGGCTTGCCCCGCGCCGATGGCCGGGCGAGGTCATCGAGGCCCTCCCGGGCCTTCACATAGTGTTTGCGGCTGGCGTCGAGGAAGCGGGACGAGCGATCGCCCTTCAGGAGCGGCAGAAGGGCCGCGACGCTCTCGGACACGTCGCCGATCACGCCTTGCGCCAGCGGAGCCCGCTTGCCGAGGGCGGCCGGGTCGCGGTCGATCTGGATGATCTTCGCCTTCGCCGGATAGAAGTTGCGATAGGGGAAGTCCGTGCCGAGCATGACCAGGGCGTCGCAGTCCTTCATCGCCTGATAGCCGGAAGAGAAGCCGATCAGGCCCGTCATGCCGACGTCGTAGGGATTGTCCCATTCGACATGTTCCTTGCCGCGGAGGGCATGGACCACCGGCGCCTGCAAGGCCTCGGCGAGCGCCAGCACTTCGTCATGCGATCCGGCGCAGCCGCTGCCGGCCAGCATGGCGATCTTGTCAGCGCCGTTGAGGATGTCCGCCGCCCGCGCGATGTCCGACGGGGCGGGAACGGTGCGCGGCCGTGCGGGCGGGCGCCAGTCGAGCGCATCGATGGACGCCTCGGACAGAGCCACGTCGCCGGGAAGGACGATGACCGCCACCCCGCCCTTGCCGACGGCGGTGTTCAGGGCGCGCGCCAGGACGCCGGCGATCTGGGCCGGGTTGGAGACCAGTTCGACATAGTCGCTGCACTCGCGGAACAGCTCCTGCGGATGGGTCTCCTGAAAATAGCCGAGGCCGATTTCCGAAGACGGGATGTGGGCGGCGATGGCGAGGACAGGAACCCGATTGCGGTGACAGTCGAACAGGCCATTGATCAGATGCAGATTGCCCGGCCCGCAACTGCCTGCGCAGACCGCCAGGTCGCCGGTGACCGCAGCCTCGGCGCCGGCCGCGAACGCGGCCGTCTCCTCGTGACGGACATGCATCCAGTCGATCTCGCCATGTCGCCGCAAGGCGTCGGTCAGGCCGTTCAGGCTGTCGCCGGTGACCCCCCAGATGCGTTTGACGCCCGCCGAGGCGAGGGTCTTCGCGATCAGATCTGCGACAGTGGTCATGGGTCAGGTCCTTTGAAGGGCGTTGGACAGGCGTCGGCTCAGGCGCGCCGTCGGAGGTCGACGATCTGGATCCCGGCGGCGACGGCGGTGAAGATAACGCCCAGAACACTCACGCCGGTCCATCCGGCCGCGCCCCAGACGACAGTGGCCACAGCCGAACCGGCGGACCCGCCGAGGAACATCGATCCCATGAACAGGGTGTTGAGCCGCGCCCGCGCCTCGGGCCGCAGTGCATAGACGACGTGCTGGTTGGAGACGAGCGCGCTCTGCACCGCGAAGTCCAGAAGGATCACCCCGACGACAAGCCCGGGGATGGAGGTCCACAGGCCGAAGATGACCCAGCATATCAGGGCAAGGAGGGCGCCGAGGGCGATGACCGGGCGCGGGCCGCTCCGATCCGCGATCCGCCCGGCGATCGGCGCGGCCAGGATGCCGACGGCGCCGACCACCCCGAACAGACCGGCGACATCGGCGCCGAGGTTGAAGCGAGGCTCCTGCAGCCGCAGCGCCAGAATGGTCCAGAAGGCCGTGAAAGCGCCGAACAGCAGGGCCTGGGTGAAGGCGGCCCGCCGCAAGGCCGGAAACTCCCGCCACAGATGGACCAGCGTCTTCAACAAGGCCGGGTAGGACAGGCGGTTGCCGGGTCGGCTGACCGGCAGGACGACCAGCATCAGCCCGCCCGCCGCCACCGCCAGTGGCGCGCCCAGCCAGAACATCTCGCGCCACCCGGCGTGCGTGGCCACAAAACCCGCGAGCGTACGGCTGAGCAGGATGCCGCACAGGACCCCGGCCATCACGGTCCCGACCGTCGCGCCGCGCTTCTCGGGGGCGGACAGATGGGCGGCGAAGGGCACGATCTGCTGGGCCACGGTGGCGGCGATCCCGACCACGAGTGAGGCCGCAATCACGAGGGCGGCGCCCGGCGCGATCGCCACCGCCGCAAGCGCCAGGGCCAGGACGGCGAACTGGATCACGATCAGCCGCTTGCGCTCGACGATGTCGCCCAGCGGCAGGAGCAGGAAGAGGCCAAGCGCATAGCCCAGCTGGGTCACCGTCGGGGTGAAGCGGGTGAGCTGACCGGGCAGGTCCCGCTCCATCAGACCCAGCATCGGCTGGTTGTAGTAGATGTTGGCGACCGCCAGGCCGGCGGCGACCGCCATGGCGAAGAGGGTGGCGCGCGTCAGCGCCGCCGGTGCGGAGGTCTCGATGTCGGCCTGGGCCATGGATCACAGTCCGGGTTCGAGGGAGGTCTGGAGAGCGCGGGGTCTCTCAGTAATAGCGGGGGATCGGCCCGGGTTGCGGCGTCTGGTCGGGCAGATCGACGAAGACCTCATCGACATAGCACCAGCCCCAGCCCTCGGGCGGGTCATAGCCTTCGATGATCGGGTGGCCGGTCGCGTAGAAATGGGCGGTCGCGTGCCGGTTGGGCGACGGGTCGCCGCAGCCGACGTGGCCGCTGTACCGGCACAGCCGCAGGTGCAGCCAGACATCGCCGGATCCGCAGCGATCCGGGGCGTGAGACGTCTCGTCATCTGATACCGGGCTGGCATATCGCGTCCCGTCCTGTGAGCCTGTGTCCTGGTGACGGTTATGGATGCGCGGTCGCGGGCGGCTCGCCAAGGATACCTTGGTATAGTGCGCGTCGGGGCTGCGGACGTGGACGACCGGGAGTGGAATGGCTAAGCCTGCCCTCGTCAGTTCGAGCGCAGGGGACATCGTTGAGCAACCGCCCCGGAACGCCCTCGTCCGCCGTCCTTCGGTTCGCCGCGCCCGTGCTGATCGCGGTGGCCATCTTCCTGGTGGACTCGCTGACGCGCCTCGGCGGCGCGGTGGCGGTCCTCTATACGGCGGTGATCCTGCTGGTCGCGAACGGCAGTGGCCGGACCCGCATCCTCTGGACCGGCGCAGGCTGCGCGGCCCTGACCCTGATCGCCTTCCTGCCCGACCATCTCGGCGAGCCGTGGAGCAGCAGCCACGTGCGGCTGACCGTCAGCCTTTCGGCGATCGCCATCATCACCTTTCTCGCCGTGCGGACGCGTTCGGCGGAGGCGAATTTCGCGGCCCAGGCCCGGGTTCTCGACCTGACCCACGACACCGTCATCATTCACGAGGCCGGAGACGGGGATGCGGACATCGTCTGCTACTGGAACGACGGCGCGGCCGCCCTGTTCGGCTATTCGCGCGAGGAGGCCCTGGGGGCCCGATGCCAGGCGTTGCTCAGGACCGAACTTCCCCTCCCCCGCGCGCGTCTCGATGAGATCATCGCGGCCGAAGGCGCCTGGTCCGGCGAGATCGTCCGGATACGCAAGGACGGCGTCCGCCTGATCCTGTCCAGCCGCTGGTCAGCCCGGCAGGGCGCCCGCGGACGTGAAATCATCGAGACCAGCGCCGATGTCACCGAGCAGCGGCTGATGGATCGCCGCTACCAGGGGATCTTCAACGCCGCCGGCTTCGCCATCTGGGAGGCCGACTGGTCGGTCATCCGCCGGGCGATCCTGACGCTGAAGCAGCAGGGCGTGACCGATCTGGAGGCGCACCTGCTCGGGGCGCCGGATCTGGTTCGCCAGATGGTCAGGGACGTCACCATCCTCGACATCAATGCGGTCGCCGTCCGGCTCTTCAAGGCCGAAAGCCGCGAGGATCTGATCGGCCAGAGTCTGGCGCGCAGCTTCACCCCGGCCACCGAGGCCGCCTTCGCCCGCGCCCTGGCGGCCGTGGATGGCGGCGCCCGGCAGGTCGAGCTCGAAACCCTCTACCAGACCCTGACGGGTGAGCCGGTCGAGGTCCTGATCCGGGTCACCGTTCCCGACAGTGACGGCAACTGGGACCGGGTGCTGATCACCGCCCTGGACCTGACCGAGCGCAACAGGATGCAGGCCCGGCTCAACGAGACCCTGGCGGAGCTGTCGCACGCCTCGCGCATCTCCATGCTGGGCGAACTGGCGGCCTCGATCGCCCATGAGGTCAACCAGCCCCTCGCCGCCGTGGTCACCTATGGCGAAGCCGGCCGGCGCTGGTTGTCGCGCGAACCGCTGGACCAGGCCGAACTGTCCGACTGTATCGAACACATCATGGCCAACGGCCGTCGCGCCACCGAGGTCATCGGCCGCGTGCGCAGCCTGGCCAGACAGGGACAGGGCCAGACCGTCCGCCTGTCGCTGGGCGCAACGGCGACGGAGGCCGGGGCCCTGCTGGAGCGGGAGCTGCGCGCCAACGGCGTCCTCTACCGCGAGGACATCGCCCCCGCCCTGCCCGAGATCGAGGGCGACCGGGTGCAGTTGCAGCAGGTCGTCATCAACCTGCTGATGAACGGCGTCCAGGCCATGGCGGCGACGCCGGAGGGCGCGCGGCGCCTGACCCTTTCGGTCTCGAACGCCGACGACGCCCATATCCGGCTCGAAGTGCGCGACACCGGATCGGGAATCGCGCCGGAACAGGCCGGGCGGCTGTTCCAGTCCTTCGCCACGACAAAGACCGACGGTCTGGGCATGGGGCTGTCGATTTGCCGCTCGATCATCGAGGCCCACCATGGTCAGATCAGCCTGACCAACAACGCGGGCGCCGGCGCATCGGCCGTCATCCTCCTGCCCGTCGCCACACCGGAAGCCGCATGACCGCACCTGCTTACGCCCCTGCCGAAGCGCCCGTCGTCTATGTGCTGGACGACGACGCCGAGGTGCGCGGGGGCCTGTCCAGCCTGCTGCGGTCCGCCGGCCACGAGGTCCAGACGTTCGAGACCGCCGAGGCCTTCCTTGCAGAGGTGTCGACCTCGCGGCCCTCCTGCCTCCTGCTCGACATCCGTCTGGGCGAGGACGACGGACTGGAGTTCCAGAACCGGCTCAAGGATATCGAGATCGGCATTCCGGTGATCCTGATGACCGGCCACGGCGATATCCCGATGACGGTCCGGGGCATGAAGGCCGGGGCCGTCGACTTCCTCGCCAAGCCCACCGATGACGGCGCCCTGCTGGCGGCGGTGGAGACAGCCCTCGCCGCCGACGCGGAACGGCGGGCCAGCCGGTCGCAGTCCGAGGATCTTGAACAGCGCTACGCCGCCCTGACCAATCGCGAGCGCGAGGTCATGGGTCTGGTCACCGCAGGCCTGATGAACAAGCAGGTCGCCGGAAAGCTCGGGCTCAGCGAGATCACGGTCAAGATCCACCGAGGCCATGTCATGCGAAAGATGCAGGCCCAGTCGCTGGCCGATCTGGTGCGGATGGCGGAACTGCTCGGCGGTCGTGCGACCGACGCCTCGCGTTATACCTCCGTATGATCGCCCTCGCCCGATAGCGGGTCGATAAGGGAGCCCGACGGCGGCTGCGGCCGCGAGGAGTTCGCGTGTCCAGGATTACCGTCTCGATCGTCGATGATGACCCCGGCAGCCGCGGCGCCACGGCCAGCCTCGTGCGCTCGCTCGGCCTGGCGGTGGAGACCTTCGGGTCCGCCCTCGCCTTTCTGAACGCCCCTGCCCGCGCGACCACCGCCTGTCTCGTCACCGACATCCACATGCCCGAAATCACCGGGCTGGAGCTTCAGGGGCGATTGCGCGCCCTCAGGCCGGACTGCCCGGTCATCGTCGTAACCGGCTTTCCGACCCCGGCCGTCAGGGACATGGCGCTTCTGGGCGGCGCCGTCGGCTTCTTCCCCAAGCCGCTCGGTGCGGATTTCCTGACCTGTCTCGAGCATCAGATCACGCCCTGACGCGTTCGAGGCGCTGACCTCAGGACAGCAAAAGGCGGGCGCCGTTTCCGACGCCCGCCTGTTCCGTCCTGGCAAGGCTCAGTCGTTCACGCCGGGTGCGGCGCGGGTGGTCTCGAACAGAAACCAGGTCCGGCGCTCGGTCTCGTCGATCCAGTTCTCCAGCAGGCTGGCGGTGGCGACATCGCCGTACTGGTCACAGAGGTCGTGGACCTGACGCATGGCCGCAACCAGCTGCTGATTGTCCTCGCGCAGCTCCGACAGCATGTCCTTCGGATCGACATAGTCGGCGTCGTTGTCGAGGATCCGGCTCTGGCGCGCGATCTGGCCGATCGAGCGGATCGTCGTGCCGCCGATCTTGCGGGCGCGCTCGGCGATCGGATCGGTCATGGCGAACAGCTGGTCGCCCTGATCGTCCAGCAGCAGGTGCCAGTCGCGGAAATTCGGGCCGCTCATGTGCCAGTGGAAATTCTTGGTCTTCAGATAGACGGCGAAGACGTCGGCGAGCAGGGCGCTGAGCCCGGCCGAGATATCGCGCGTGGCTTCGGGCTTCAGGTCGGTCGGGGTACGCAGCGGGCGCCGGCGGGTTTCGGCTGCGGCTTTCAGGTCTGACATGGCTCGGGCTCCAGGGAAGGGTGGTCGCCGGATGACGGCCATGAGCCCCTACCTAGTCCGGCTGGCGATCCGGCCAAGTCATACCAAGGTTTGACATACCTTCGGTTGATTGAGCGGCGCCCCGAGCGGGGCCTAGCGTCAACGCCAACGCCAACGCCAACGAACTGGCCTGCTGTCTGCCTCGGCTACGCCGTCCACTCCGCCACCGAACAGGAAGACCTCAACCCATGACCCCTTTCCCCAACACCCGCCCGATCGCGATCACCGACCGACGTCGGATCCTGATCGGCGGCGCGGCCCTCGCGGGCCTGACCCTGTCCGCCGCGAAAGCGGAGGCGACTTCCCCCACCCCACGGCCCACTTCCGGGTCCATCTCCGAGGACAAGACCATGAGCTATGTCACCACCGCCGACGGCGTCGAAATCTTCTACAAGGACTGGGGCCCGAAGGACGCCCAGCCCATCGTCTTCCACCACGGCTGGCCGCTGAGCTCGGACGACTGGGACGCCCAGATGATGTTCTTCGTGCTGCAGGGCTATCGGGTCGTCGCCCATGACCGACGGGGCCACGGCCGGTCCAGCCAGGTCTCCGAGGGCCACGATATGGACCACTACGCCGCCGACGCCGCCGCCGTTTACGACCATCTCGGCCTGACCAACGCCGTCCACATCGGCCACTCGACCGGCGGCGGCGAGGTCGTTCGCTATGTCGTCAAACACGGCGCGGGCAAGGTCGCCAAGGCCGTGCTGGTCTCGGCCGTCACGCCCTTGATGCTCCAGACCGCCGCCAATCCCGAAGGCACGCCGATCGCGGTCTTCGACGGCTTCCGCGCCAGCCTCGCCGCCAACCGCGCCGAGTTCTACAAGGCCGTCGCCTCGGGGCCCTTCTACGGCTTCAACCGGTCCGGCGTCGCCACCCTTCAGGGCGTCGTCGACAACTGGTGGCGTCAGGGCATGAACGGCGGCGCCAAGGCCCACTACGACGGGATCAAGGCCTTCTCCGAAACCGACTTCACCGAAGAGCTCAAGGTCATGACCGTCCCGACCCTGGTCCTGCAGGGCGATGACGACCAGATCGTCCCCTACAAGGACGCGTCGGTGAAAGCCGCCGCCTTGCTGCCGAACGGCACGCTGAAAATCTATCCCGGCTATCCGCACGGCATGCTGACGACCCACGCCGACGTAATCAATCCGGACCTTCTGGCCTTTGTCCGGAGCTAGGACTGCGGGACCGCTCCATCGACACGATGGAGCGGTTCTCGTCGCGCCGGGGCTGAAAGCCGCCCTTCCCGACGGCGGACACATGAGTCAGCGGCCTCTCGCTGGCCGCTGACCAGACGCGCTACTGCGTCAGGGCGAGTTGCGTTGGCGCATACCCAAAGTCGATCACGCACATGTAGGAATAGACCGGATGAGGTCCGCAGGCGACGCCGGCCCGGACATAGCCGGGTCGAAACAGGTTCACGCGATGCCCCCGGTCGGCAATGGCGTCGTCGACGACCAGCTGAATGACGATTTCCCGCGCGGTGTCGTAGCCATACGAGATGTTCTCACCCCCGTAGGGCTCGCCGCCGCGCCGCGCCACACGGCGCGAGAAGTCCCAGCCGTCGGCGCCCGGATGACCGAAGGATCCGCTCAGGCCCTGATCGCGCACATGGTCCGAGGCCGCCAGATCGCGCAAGGAGTCGGCGTCCAGCGGACTCATCGGCGGCTGCACCCGCAGATAGGCGATGGCTTCGTCGACCGCCGCCATGCCTTCCCGGGTCTGGATGCTGATCCCGTTCTCACGGATGACCAGATCGCCGCGGAACTGGGCGCGATAGGCCTGGAGCACCCGCACGTAGGCGACCGGGTCGGCCCTGAGGAGGTTCACCTCGGCCAACACCTGGCTCGCGAGCTGGGCTTCGGCGTTCACCCGTCTGAGGCTGGCGGGCATGGCTGCAGGCCGGGGGGGCTCCGGGGCGCGTGACGCGGTCGCGCGGAAGAACTCCTCATCCAGAGAGCGGGTTTCCGGCATGACATAGACGAGGCCGGGCGTGTCCTTGAACAGCGGCAGGATGACCGACGAATAGAAGGCCGCCGGCACGTTGATGCAGCCGTACGAAATCCGGTTGTCCGAGATCGTCGGGCTGTCGAGCCGCGCCTGACGGTGTTCGGAAATCACAGCGGTGGCGACGGGATGCATCGAGACCGCTGCATCATAGTCGACCCACAGAACGGTCTTGCCTGCGAGATTCTCACCGAGCTGCACGGGGAAGCGGCCTGCGGGCGTGATGCGGTCCTGCGGACCGATGCTGGATAGCGCGCGATCTCCGATCCCTGCAGGCGAGTCATCGCCTTTCGCGAGGCCGAGCAGAATGGGGGCCGAAGCGACCATCGCGCCTGTCCGATCAAAGGCCACGGCCTGGGCGTTGAGCTTGTCCACGATCACGAAGGGCTGGCCTTGATTGTCGTGGGTCTCCAGCACCCAGTTGCGAAGCTCCTGGACGCCTGAGGGCGTATTGGCGAAGGCGGACCGCTGGAGATGACCGTCATTTGACGCGGCCGCCGCCCCGGCCAGGCCGAAGGCCGCCATGCTGATGGCGAACCCGAGACCGGTGACCAGCGCGCCGGTCCGGCCGCGCTTCGGCGCCGCGGCCGGACGTGCGGCCGGCGATGCCGTTTCAAACGCCGCCATAGTCAGTTCCGATCCTGTTTGCGCGGACGGATGGGCCCGGGAACGATCGGCTTCGGCTGTTCAAGATAGGGCGTGGTCGTATCCGGAGGGGTCTCCGCCTCCGGTGGCGGGAAATCCTGATTGGACGGCGGAACGTCGTTCGTCGGGACCTGGGGCGTCGGCGGTGGCGGCGCCGGGGTGTCGACGGGCGGGAACGGGTAAGGCGGGGGCGGGAAGTACACGACGACGACGGGCGGCGTCTCGACGGGGGGCGCGGGCGGTGACGGCGGGAACGGCGTGACGAAGGGCGGCGTGACCACCGGAGGCGTCACGACCGGCGGGGTGACAACAGGAGGCGTCACGACCGGGGGCGTCACCACGGGAGGGACCACGACCGGGGGGACCACGACCGGGGGGACCACCACGGGCGGGACAACGACCGGAGGGACAACGACAGGGGGCACCACGACGGGGGGGACCACGACGGGGGGGACCACCACGGGCGGAACGACCACGGGGGGCGTGACGACGGGTGTCGGGGTGATGGTGCTACGTGTCCGGAAGCCCGCCGAGCAGCAGGGACCGGCCAGGGCGTATTGGGCGGCGCTGGCCCCTGACAGACTGTAGCCACTGTAGGTGATGCCGACGTCCGTTCCGGCCTCGGCGCTATCGAATGCGGCCGTGGCGCCCGGCCCGGCGACGAGAGTGACTCCGGCGGGGGTCCCGGAAACGGCCGTGGTGCGGAACCCGGTCAGAGTGGTCGCTGTCGTTCCATCCGCCGGACGGCCGCCCTCGGGGAACAACAGCATTTTTTGGGTCAGAGTGGCCCCTTCGGTGAGGACGAAATGGATCCCGAAGTCGGTCGGCGCGGCATAGGACACCGGATTGTAGTTGATGGTCGCCGGAGCGACGGTGACGGTCGTGGGCGGCGTCAGGGGCGCATAGATGATCGTGCCACCATCGACGCCGGGGCCACTGGCGTTGAAGCCGGCGATCAGGGTCAGGCCGATCGGCAGTCCAAGGCTTTCGGCGGGGATCGTCGTCCCACGGGTCAGGGTGACTGCGGCGTCGATGTGGACGTCATGGCCGGCGCAGAGGGCGATATTGCCGTCGGTGGTCGTGATGGCGTGAAAGACGCGGATGTCCTGACCAGCGTTCAGCAGCACACTGCCGCGGGTGGTGGTGATCGGGGCGTTAACGTTCACGTCCCTGCCGCAGCAGGCGACCAGATTGCCATTGGTCGCGGTGATGGGCGCATTGATATTGATGTCGCGACTGGCGTTGAGCGTCAGGGTCGTCGGCGCGCCGGACGCGGACCAGGCGATCGCGTCATTGACGTTGATGTCGCCATTGCCCGGCAGAGCGGCCCCCGCCCCGGTCAGGGTGCTGATCACCACATTGGTGGTCACCAGTTGCGCCGAGAGCGTCGCGCCCGAGATATTGCCGCCGGCCCCGATCGTGAAGTCCTGCGGGTCGATGAGCCAGGTCCCGGTCGTTCCGCTCGCGGCGGCGGTGGTGATCCGGGCGCCGTCGGCGATCCTGACCGTGGCGGCCGAGGTCTCGATGAAGCCGCCGTTTCCGCCGTCGGGCGCGCTGGCGTCGAGAGAGCCGCCTGCGGTCGCCATGCCGCTGCTCATATCGCCCAGCAGGAGGATGACGCCTTCTCGTGCGCCGATGGTCCGGGCCTGGATGACGCCGGTGTTGTTCACAACCGTATTCAGCAGGGCGCCGGCGCCCTGGGTGGTCAGGATGACCGATCCGCCGTCCGCCTGAAGAAGGCCGCCATTGCGCACCAGGGCGCCGACCGCGCCGGCATCGACCGCGACCTTGAGCAGGCCGTCGCCGGCGAAGTCGAGGGTGATCGCCTCACCGGCGGCCAGGGCGATCGTTCCCAGACGCGCCTGGATCACGCCGTCATTGGCGACCTGCCCGCCGAGCAGGGCCACATACCCTCCCCCGCTGGTGATCGCGCCCTCATTGACCACCGAGCCGCCCGTCCCGGAGAAGCGGAGATTGCCGGCCATCAAGTCTGCGTCGCTGAGCCCCAGGGTCGAGGCGACCAGCCCGCCCACGTTCACCTGGGCGCTACGGCCGAAGAGGATGCCGTTAGGATTGATCAGGAAGACCTGACCATTCGCGGTCAGCCCGCCCATGATCACGGACGGATCGGCGCCCAGCACCCGGTTCAGGGCCACAGAGGCGCTGTTCGGCTGGACGAAGACGACATTGCTGTCGCGCCCGATCGAGAAGCTCTGCCAGTTGATCGCCACGTTCTGGCTGGACTGGTTGACGGTCAATGTATTGCCGCCCGTGGAGAGCGTTGCGTCACCGGCGGAAACCGATCCGCCCACCGGCAAGGTCTGTGCGGTGGCGCCGGTCCCGAGGGAGAGGGCCGCGGCCAGGCCAAGGGCGGCCGGTGAGATCAGCCCGGTGAGGATGGTGGAGGCCGACAGGACGTTGCGACGCCCCGACGAACGGCCCCATCCGCCGAGGCCGGCGAGCAGGCTTTGGAGGCGTGGCATGGCAGAGTCCTTGTGGGTTTGCGGGGCGGCGGTCCGGGCGAAAACAGCCATCAGAACAGCTGCACGATCTGGAAGGAGAAACGGTCGCGGCGGTCAGGACCGGAGGTGACCCTCTGGTCGCCGATCCGGCGGGCCCAGGTCGTCCGGACGATCAGGTTGGAACGGCCATTCCAGACCAGACCCAGACCCGCGCCGCTGCGACGTTCGTGGTTGGAGCCTGCGAACCACGGGCTGTGCGCAACGCTCACCTCGCCCTGGTCGATGAAGCCGAACGCCTGCAGACGGCCCGGCAGGCTCCCCGTCCATGGGTCGAGGGCGAGCCGGGTCTCGACGGTGGCCACATAGCCCTCGTCGCCATAGGCCTCGCCTTCCGGATAGGCCCGGACGGCATAGGCGCCGCCGAGCTCCATCTTCTCGGTGCTGTCCAGGTTGCCGGTGGCGACCTGACCCCGCAGCGCGGCGTACAGGGACAGCGGCCCGACAAGGCTCTGGTTGCGCGCGAGGCTGTACTGAAGCTTTCCGAAGCCGCCCTGGGTATCGGCGGTCCCGGCGTCCGCAGCGCGCTCGAGCGGCGAGCGGATGTCCAGCCTCCCTGCCGTCCCGGTCAGCGACCAGGCCGTCGCACCGCCGCCGCCGAAGGTGTCCAGGGCGTCGCCGCGAAGCCCCAGTCCGACCGCGTCGATGGACTTGCGCGACGATTGGGAGACCAGACCGATATCATCCTTCAGGCGCTTGTGATCGAAGCCGCCGAAGACGGTGACATTGGCCCGGCGCGACCGCAGGATCGGATAGCTGGCGAAAACGCCGAAGATGTCGGCGGAACCGCCGGCGTCCAGGGCGGAGAACTCCTTGCCGAGGTCGTAGTCGACGTGGGTATAGGCGGCGCCGATCGTCGCCTCGCCGAACGGCCGCTGATAGCTGGCCCGCCCATAGGCGAGACCCTCGCCGGACGTCAGAAGCCTGAGGCTCGCCAGATCCCCGGCGCCGGTCGGGTTGTTGAGGTTGACCGAGCCGCCAAACCGGTAGCGCCCGGTATAGCGGTCGCCCACGTTGTCGGCTTCCAGACTGCCCGAGAGCAACGGGGCGTTCGCGATCTCGACGGTCAGGTCCGAGGCCCCGGGCCGGGCGGCTGGTGAAAGAGTGGAATTCACGATCACGCCCGGAAGGTCCGACAAGAGCAGCAGCGCCCGCTCCAGCGGCCCGATCGCAACCACCTGCCCCGGCTGCAGCGCAGGGCGATCGAGCATCGAGGCCGCGACGCCGTCGTGCAGGCGGGACTGGTTATGGACCGTCGTCTCGCCGTACCGGCCTTCGATGACGGCGATGGTCACCACGCCGCCGTTGATTTCCTGCGGCGGCAGGTAGGCCCGGGCGAGGAAATAGCCCTTGCGGTTATAGAAGTCGGTGATCTCCGCCGCCGCATTGCGAAGTTCTGCAAGCGTGAGGTCGCTGCCGGGCGTAACCCCGGTCAGGGCGGCGAGATCCGCCTCGGCGAACAGAGTCGCGCCGGTCACCCGGATCCCCGCCACATGCACCCGCGCGCCCTCCACGACAGGCTCGCGGACCTGTTCGGGGCCGACGAGGTCGATACCGCTGCGGGTCTCGGGCCGGACGACCGGTGGGATCTGCTGCAGGACATTGCCGGCGTTTGGCAGGGTTTGTTGCGCGTGCACGGCTCCGGCCGCCCCCAGCAGGGCAACCGTCAAAAGGCTCAATCTCAGCATGAAAGTCTCGGGGCGCCGCCGCAGGAATCAGGGCGTGGCGGTTCCTGAGCAGCAGAGAACCCTCACGTAGCCAATGAAGTTGGAGAGCAAATCTGATCGTTGACGCGCCACACGAAGGACTCGCGCGCATCACGGATCATGTTTGGCATTCAAGCCAATGTTCGCCGGACCACCCCGCCACGAGATCTCCCGTGACCTGACATAAAGACGCCAGAGCGAGAAGGGTTCCCTCCGTTACTCGAATTGGAGGGCCCTAAGCCGCACGAATACAGTTTCTAAATGAATGAATACAGAGAAATAGAGTTCAAAATACCCCCAAATATACACAATAACATAAGAATGTTACGTTCAAGAATCCGCGATTACTGATATATTGGAGAGCAAAAAGCGAGATTTTTTCTGATACAGTTACTGTAATGAATACTAAATCTGTTGCTAAATGCGTGTCTTAAAATATACACGGATCGAAATCCTCAGACTGCGAATCACGAATTTCGCATAATTTTTGATCCGCCACATGATGACGATATCAATTCAGAATAACGGGGATTTTTAGATGGTTACAGGCCCTCGTCACCCCCGCTACATTGCGGTGCAACATTGAGATACTGGCGTGCGACGAAGATTCGACCCGGGCGCCTTCTAATAACTATTTCACCGCAAGAAATGATCGCTGCCGTACACGCGCCGCAATCGGTCGCCGCAGGCAATTCGCACCGCAGTCGCCACCGCGGCTCTGGAGCGAGCCGCGCACGGGCTTCGGATCAACCGGCTCGCCTGTCAGAATGAGTTGTCATGTGTCGAGCCTCGCGCGAGCCCGTCGGCAAGCGTCGGCGGGGCGCGTGCTCAAGCCTCACGCGCGTTAACGCGCTCGGGTGCGGGCGTTATCCGATAGCGGCGCCCAGCACCGCGGCGCGTGTGATCCGCGCGGCGTCGGCGTCGGTCAGGGTGGCGCCCCGCCGGAACGGCGCCCGGCCCGGCCCCTGCGATCCATGCTGGGAGAAGCGGACGTCCTCGGGCTGCAGCATGGTGCGCGGATTGCCATCCCGGCCCGTGAACCACATTTCGGTCCAGCCGGCCGGGGCGATGTGGTCGTCCATCCAGCAGTCGAGGAAGCAGGCGGCGGCGACGAAGCGCGGATCGCCGTAGCGTCCGTCCGGGAAGCGGCTCGAAGGCCGCCACGGCCGCCCCAGGTAGACGGAACGCCTCGCGGTCCCTGCCTCCTTCGTCAGGCGACAGCGATGGAAGACGAAGCCGAATGGCTGGTCGATCGGCGTGCTGGGCGCGGCGATATAGCCCTCGACCGGCCCCTCCACCGTAGCGACCGGACGCGGACGCGAACGGATTTCGCAAGCCTCGAACCAGACCCGGCCCGCGCCGAAGATGAAGTCATAGCTGCCGACGATCAGGCTGCGCTCGAACAGCGCCGATCCCACGTTCGGGAACAGGGTGTCCTGATAGCCGAGGATGTCGCAGTCGCGGATCACGGTCCGGTCCGAGCCCCGGTCCAGCATCAGGGCCACACCCTGCGGTCCCGCTCCGTCGTCCGAAGACAGTCCGCCCGGCTTCGTCATCTCCGCCAGACCGTCGAAGGCGTTGCTGATCGTCAGGTTGCGGGCGTGAAAATCCGGCGCGCGCACGAACAGGGTCGCAGTCCTGGAGGTGCCCCAGGTCCGGCCGTCCGGCGCCGCCAACCCCGAGGCGGCCAGATGGTTGATCACAGACCCGGCCCGGTCTTCGCCGATCAGATGGATGAAGGGCTTGTCGACCACGACCTGCCCCTCGTGGATGCCCCGCCCGATCAGGATGCGGAACGGCTGCGTCCCTTCCGCGGGCGCGGCGGCGATGGCGGCGGTCAGGTCCGGATAGACGGCAACGCCCTGAGGCCTCCTGCCCTGCCCTGCCTTCAGCACCACCGCGTCGAAACCCGCCGCCGCCGCACTCGCCGCCCCCTCGCCCGAGGCCCCCGCGCCCGACGCACAGGCGCCGAACGCAGCGGCTCCGAGGATCAGGCGGCGGGAAACGGCAAGGGTCATCCCGCCCTTCTACCAGACCCTAGTTCAGCGTCACCTTCACCGTCGTCGACAGGCCGGTGCGCAGTTGGTTCAGCGCAGGCTGGCCCGGATCGAGGCGGATCCGGACGGGCACCCGCTGCACCACCTTGGTGAAATTCCCCGTCCCCGGCTCGAACGGCAGCAAGGAGAAGGTCGAGCCCGAGCCCGGAGCGAAACTGTCGACGACGCCATGCAGGCGGGCGCCCGGCAGGGCGTCGATCTCGAGGTCCGCCGCCTGACCGACGCGCATCCGGCCGGTCTGGGTCTCCTTGAAGTTGGCGGTCACATAGAGGCCGGTGGAGGGCACGAGGGTCAGCAGCCGCGTGCCCGCCTGGACATAGTCGCCGGGCTCGGCCTGACGGTCGCCGACGATGCCGTCGACAGGCGCGCGGATGATGGCGTTGGCCTGATCC
>Ga0209023_10002853_pt1 | contig 21109 bp, 18 predicted proteins | sample LakOneMetagenome_FD_187468 | JGI IMG/M metagenome (GOLD analysis project Ga0209023, IMG submission 187468) | Freshwater and sediment microbial communities from Lake Erie, Canada (SPAdes) (version 2) | ecosystem: Environmental > Aquatic > Freshwater > Lentic | place: Lake Erie, Canada...
TCTGGGGTTTTCAAGATAGCGGCGTGAGATCGGCCCATAGATGGGGTCCATCTTCATCGCCATGTCGGCCGTGGTCATCATCGGCGGATGCATTTTCGACGGATCGTGCGCATCGACGACCATGTCCTCGGGGTCGGTCTTGGCGGGGTGCCATTGCTGGGCCCCCGCCGGGCTTTTGCCCAGCACCCAGTCATATTTGAACAGCACCTTCAGATAGCCCATGTCCCAGGTCGTGGGATTGGGCTTCCACGCGCCCTCGATTCCGGAGCCGGTGGCGTGAATGCCTACGCCCGACCCAAAGGCGTTCTTCCAGCCCAGCCCCTGCTGTTCGATCGGCGCGCCTTCCGGGTCGGGGCCGACCAGCGCGGGGTCGCCGGCGCCATGCGCCTTGCCGAATGTGTGACCACCGGCGACCAGCGCCACGGTTTCCTCGTCGTTCATCGCCATCCGGGCAAAGGTTTCGCGAATGTCACGGCCCGACGCAACCGGGTCGGGGGTGCCATTCGGACCTTCGGGGTTCACATAGATCAGGCCCATCTGCACGGCGGCCAGCGGATTTTCGAGCTGGCGGTCGCCTTCGTACCGCTTGTCCCCGAGCCAGGTATCCTCGCTACCCCAGTAGATGTCTTCCTCGGGCTCCCACACGTCGACTCGGCCGCCGCCAAAGCCGAAGGTCTTGAAACCCATCGATTCCAGCGCGCAATTGCCGGCCAGGATGATCAGGTCGGCCCACGAGATGCTGTTGCCATACTTGCGCTTGAGCGGCCAGAGCAGGCGGCGGGCCTTGTCGAGGTTCACATTGTCCGGCCAGGAATTCAGCGGCGCAAAACGCTGGCTGCCGCTGCCTGCACCCCCCCGGCCGTCGCCGGTGCGGTAAGTGCCGGCCGAATGCCAGGCCATGCGGATGAACAGGCCGCCGTAATGGCCCCAGTCAGCCGGCCACCAGGGTTGGCTGTCGGTCATCAGCGCGTAAAGATCGGCCTTGAGCGCCTTCAGGTCCAGCTTGCCAAAAGCCTTGGCATAGTCGAACGCCGGCCCCATCGGGTTGGATGCAGCGCCGTGCTGGTGCAGTATCTTCAGATTCAGCTGGTTCGGCCACCAGTCGCGGTTCGACCGGGCCGCCTCAGTCGTGCGGCTGCCAGCCCCGTGCATGACCGGGCATTTCATCTCGTTTTCCATAACTTCCTCCACTTCCGTGCGAATTGCGTTCCAGGCGTTCTGGACATCGTTGCCATTCTTCATCCGGCGCGCGCGCCTGTCCATGGGGCGTTCTGTCCCGACAGGGCCGCCGGCGCCGGCGGGGCGCGGGCGGCGCTTTTGGTGCGGCTGCGATTTGCGGCGTGACTATGGGCCGGTATTGCAATAAATAAAAGTCGGAATTTCTTTTTGTAGTGATCAGAAAATCTAATGCCAATCACCTTGCGCCAGCTCGCCTACTTTCTCGCTCTGGCAGAGGAGCGCAGCTTCGGCGGGGCGGCGGCCAGGGTGCATGTGACCCAGCCGGCCCTGTCGATGCAGATACGCGATCTGGAAGAAATATTGGGGGTGAAGCTGGTCGAACGGCTGCCGCGCGGTCTGCACCTGACACGCGACGGGCGCGATCTTGAAATCCGCGCCCGCCGTATCCAGGCCGAAATCGGCGAACTCGACGCTGCCGCGCGGCGCAAGACGCTCGGGGGGCGGCTGAATCTCGGGGTTATCCCCACCGTCGCGCCCTATCTTCTGCCGCGCGCGCTGCCGTCGTTGCGCGCCGATGGCCGCATCCGCGACCTGCGCATCCGCGAGGCGCGCACCGATGATCTGATGGCCGACCTGCAAAATGGCCGCCTGGATGCCGTGGTCATCGCCGAACCGCCAAAAACCCCCGATCTGGCCGCCACGCTCCTCTTCGAGGACCGCTTCCTGCTGGCGGGGAGCGCCGAACGGATCGCCAACGTCGCAGCCGAGGTCGAGGCGCTGCGCCCGTCGCAGCTCGATCCCGACCAGCTCTTGCTTCTGGACGAGGGCCACTGTCTGGCCGATCAGGCGCTCGAAGTGTGCGGGCTCGACCGTCGCCGCCTGCGATTCGACCTCGGGGCGGCGTCTCTTTCCACGCTCTGCGGGCTGGTGGGGCAGGGGATCGGCCTGACCTTCCTGCCGGAACTGGCGGTGGTCACCGAAAGTGCCGCGGTGCCCGACATGCGGCTTTTGCGCTTTGCCGCACCCGAACCCGCCCGACGCATTGCGCTGGTGCGACGGGCGACAAGCGACGGCGGTGGCTGGTTTGCCGCCCTGGCCGAGCTTCTCAGGGTCGCCGGGCAGACCCTTGTCGCGGCCGCGCCGCGCTGACCGGCCCGGCACCGGCGCAACACCGGGCCCGGCGCCGCGCCCTGCGTTGTGTTCGGCAACGAAATGGCCTATCGAAATGGGGCCAAACAGCAGGAAGAGTGATCCCGTGCGCGATCTCAAGAAGCCCGAAGAGCGCCACCCCGAAAAGGCGCGCCGCGCCGACAATCCCCAGCCGAAGAAGCCGGACTGGATCCGCGTCAAGGCGCCGACCTCGGAAGGCTACAAACAGACCCGCGACATCCTGCGCGCACACCGGCTGGTGACGGTCTGCGAAGAAGCGGGTTGCCCGAATGTGGGCGAATGCTGGAGCCAGGGCCATGCCACAATGATGATCATGGGCGATGTCTGCACGCGCGCCTGCTCGTTTTGCAATATCGCCACCGGCAAGCCGCTCGCGGCGCTCGACCAGTTCGAACCGGGCCGTGTCGCCGACGCGGTCAAGAAGCTCGGGCTCAAGCATGTGGTCATCACCTCGGTCGACCGCGACGATGTCGACGACGGGGGGGCCGCGCATTTCGCCCAGACGATCCGGGCCGTGCGGCGCCAGTCGCCAGGCACCACGATCGAGATACTCACCCCTGATTTCCTCAAATGCGCCCCCGAGGCGGTGGAGCAGGTGGTCGCGGCCGCCCCCGATGTCTTCAACCACAATCTCGAAACCGTGCCGGGGCTTTACCCCGAGGTTCGGCCCGGCGCGCGCTATTTCCATTCGCTGCGCCTTCTGCAGCGGGTCAAGGAGCTTGATCCGGCGATGTTCACCAAGTCCGGGATCATGGTCGGCCTTGGCGAGGACCGACAGGCGGTTTTGCAGGTTATGGACGACATGCGCGCCGCCGGGGTCGATTTTCTGACTATCGGCCAGTATCTGCAGCCGACGCCCAAGCATCACCGGGTCGACCGGTTCGTGCCGCCCGAGGAATTCAAGAGCTACGAGGCCGCCGCCTACGGCAAGGGTTTCCTGATGGTGTCGGCAACGCCGCTGACACGCTCGTCCTATCACGCCGGCGACGATTTCGCCCGCCTGCGCGCGGCGCGTCTGGCGAAGCTCGGCCGCGTCTGACCCGCGCGATCCGAATGCTGCGCCTCGCGGCGCCATCCCATCTCTCGACGCAATGAAGCGCGGCGGCTTTCATTGTGGCACAAATATCCCGGGGGTGCGGGGGCAGAGCCCCCGCCGCCGTTCGCAGGTGCAGAGAACCCCGATGGACAGCGGGAAATGCCGGCGTTAAACCGGTCGGGTCGAAATGCCGCCTGCGCACCCGGGAGCCGCGATCCAGATGCCTTCACTGAACGATATCCGCTCGACTTTCCTCGACTATTTCAAGGGCAACGATCATCGGGTCGTCTCCAGCTCGCCGCTCGTGCCACGCAATGACCCGACCCTGATGTTCACCAATTCCGGCATGGTGCAGTTCAAGAACTGTTTCACCGGGGTCGAGACGCGGGACTACAAGCGCGCCACGACATCGCAAAAATGCGTGCGTGCCGGGGGCAAGCACAACGATCTCGACAATGTGGGCTATACGGCGCGGCACCATACCTTTTTTGAAATGCTGGGAAATTTCAGCTTTGGCGACTATTTCAAGGATCAGGCGATCGCCTTTGCCTGGGAATTGCTGACCCGCGATTTCGGCATCGCCAGGGACAGGCTTTGCGTCACCGTCTATCACTCCGATGACGAGGCGGCGGCGATCTGGAAAAAGGTGGCGGGCCTTCCGGATCACAAGATCATCCGCATCGCCAGTGACGACAATTTCTGGCGCATGGGGCCGACCGGGCCCTGCGGGCCCTGCACCGAGATTTTCTATGACCATGGCGACAGCATCTGGGGCGGTCCGCCGGGGTCGGCCGAGGAGGACGGCGACCGGTTCATCGAGATCTGGAACAACGTCTTCATGCAGAACGAACAGTTCGCCGACGGGCGGCTGGTTCCGCTGGAAATGCAGTCGATCGACACCGGCATGGGGCTCGAGCGGATCGGGGCGCTGTTGCAGGGCAAGCACGACAATTACGACACCGACCTGATGCGCAGCCTGATCGAGGCCTCGGCGCATGCGACATCGACCGACCCTGACGGGCCGGGCAAGGTCCATCACCGGGTGATAGCCGACCATCTGCGCTCGACTTCGTTCCTGATTGCCGATGGGGTGATGCCGTCGAACGAAGGGCGCGGCTATGTGCTGCGCCGGATCATGCGGCGGGCGATGCGCCATGCGCATCAGCTTGGGGCGACCGATCCCCTGATGCACCGGCTGGTGCCGGCGCTGGTGCGTCAGATGGGCGGCGCCTATCCCGAGCTTGGCCGGGCCGAGGCGCTGATCGAGGAGACCTTGCGGCTGGAAGAGACGCGGTTTCGCCAGACGCTGGAGCGCGGCTTGCGGCTTCTGGACGATGAGGTCGCAAAGCTGGGGGAGGGGCAGCCCCTGCCGGGCGCGGCGGCCTTCCGGCTGTATGACACTTTCGGCTTCCCGCTCGACCTGACACAGGATGCGCTGCGTGAAGGGGGCCGCGCGGTCGACACCGCCGGGTTTGATGCGGCGATGGCCGAACAGAAGGCCAAGGCGCGCGCCGCCTGGGTGGGGTCGGGCGAGACGAGCGATGCGGCGATCTGGTTCGATCTGGCTGAAAAGCACGGCGTGACCGAATTTCTGGGCTATGATCTGGAAGCCGCCGAAGGCCAGATCGTGGCGCTGGTCGCGGGCGGGGCCGAAGTGGGGTCGGCGGGCCTGGGCGACAGGGTTCAGATCGTGGTCAACCAGACGCCCTTTTATGCCGAAAGCGGTGGGCAGGTGGGGGACAGGGGGATGATCCGCACCGATACCGGGCTGGCGATGGTAACCGACACCAAGAAGTCGGCGGGGGTTTTCATCCATGTCGCCGAGGTGACAGAGGGCGCCATCGCGCGCGGCCAGCCTGCCAAGCTCGAGGTCAGCCATGGCCGGCGGTCGGCCATCCGCGCCAACCATTCCGCGACGCATCTGTTGCACGAGGCGCTGCGCCGCGCTCTGGGCGATCACGTGGCGCAGCGGGGCTCGCTGAATGCCGAGGACAGGCTCAGGTTCGACTTTTCCCATTCCAGGGCGATGAGCGCGGCGGAACAGACCGCTGTCGAGGCCGAGGTGAACGCGTTCGTCCGCCAGAACACCGCCGTCGAAACCCGGATCATGACGCCGGACGATGCACGCGCAATCGGGGCCCAGGCGCTTTTCGGCGAGAAATACGGTGACGAGGTGCGGGTGGTGTCGATGGGCCAACTGGCCGGCTCGGGCAAGGGGGCGGACGGGGCGACCTATTCTCTGGAACTCTGCGGCGGCACCCATGTGGTGCGCACCGGCGATATAGGGGCCTTTGTTCTTATGGGCGACAGTGCCTCGTCGGCCGGGGTGCGGCGGATCGAGGCGCTGACCGGGCAGGCCGCGATCGATCATCTGCGCGCCCAGGACCGGCGCCTGGGCGATGTGGCGTTGGCGCTGAAGGCCCAGCCGCAAGAGGTCGCCGACCGGGTTCGCGCGCTGATGGACGAACGACGGACCCTGCAGAACGAACTGGCGCAGCTGCGCCGCGAACTGGCCATGGGCGGCGGCGGCGCTGCTGGGCCGGATGTGCGCGATATCAACGGCATAAGGTTCGTGCCGCAGGTGATTTCCGGGGTGACGGGCAAGGATCTTCCCGCCCTTGTCGATGATCTCAAGGCGCGCGTCGGGTCGGGCGTGGTGCTGGTGTTGGCCGACACGGGCGGCAAGGCTGCGGTCGCGGCGGGGGTCACCGCCGATCTGATCGGCCGACTTTCGGCTGTCGATATCGTCAAGGCCGCCGCCGAGGCGCTTGGCGGCCGGGGCGGTGGCGGCCGGCCCGACATGGCGCAGGCGGGTGGCGCCGACATTGCCAACGCCGAGGGCGCGATCACGGCCGTGGAAGCGATGATCGGGGCCGCGAAATGACCGACGCGAAAGGTGCGCTCTGGATCGCCCATGTAAAGGTTCTCGATGCCGAGGCCTATGCCCGATATGCCGCGCTCGCGGGGCCGGCGATTGCCGCGCATGGCGGGGTATTCCTGGCGCGCGGCGGGCGGTATGTGCAGCTTGAGGGCAATGACCGGCCGCGCAATGTCGTGGCGCGCTTTCCGTCGCTCGAGGCGGGCGTGGCCTGCTATCACAGCCCTGAATATCAGGCCGCCTTGGCCCACGCCAAGGGCGCATCCGAGCGCGACCTGCTGGTTGTGGAGGAAAGCTGAGGCGGAGCCGTTCCGTCTCGGCAGCTCTGCGCAGGACATTGTTTCACTTTGTTTCCAATATTTGGGCTCTTGGTCCAATATTTGCCCGATTCCTGCATATCCTTCCTTTGAACCAGCGCAGGCGCCATGCTATCGCAGAGCCAAGGCTGGCGCGCAGGGTCTGTTGACGGCTCTGGGGCAGACTGGTCAGGAACGAGGCGGGCAGATGATGTCATTCGAGCGGGTTTTGGGGGCCTGAGCCATGTGCAGATGGGCCGCCTATATCGGGCAAGCGATCTTTCTGGAGGAAATCGTCAGCCGCCCAGGCCATTCCCTGGTGCGTCAAAGCCATGAGGCGGTCGAATGCAAGTCTTCGATCAACGCTGACGGGTTCGGGCTTGCCTGGTACGGCGACCGGGCCGAGCCGGGCCTGTTCCGCGACATTCTGCCCGCCTGGTCCGATCCGAACCTCGCATCGCTGACCCGCCTGGTGAAGTCGCATCTTTTCCTTGCCCATGTCCGCGCCTCGACCGGCACCGCGACCAGCCGCAACAACTGCCACCCGTTCGCCGTTGGCCGCTGGAGTTTCATGCACAATGGTCAGATCGGCGGCTATGACAGCTTTCGCCGCGATGCCGACATGATGGTGCCCGAGGCGCTTTACCGCAACCGCCGCGGTGCGACCGACAGCGAGGCGCTGTTTCTGGTGGCGCTTGGGGAAGGGCTCGATCAAGATCCGAAAGGGGCGCTGGAGCGCGCAACCGCCCGGCTCGAGGCATTGTCGCGGCAAAAGGGCGCGGGCCCGCACATCCGCCTGACCGCCGCCTTTTCCGACGGAGAGCGCCTGTATGCGGTGCGCTATGCGTCAGACGATCAGGCCCCCACGCTTTACCACCGCTGGTCCGAAGGCCTCGGCGGTCGTGCGGTCGTATCCGAACCGCTCGAGGCCGGCGAATGCTGGGAGGCGGTTCCGCAGGGCAGCTTTTGCACGTTCGACGGAACCGGGGTTCTGATGGAACCTTTCGCGCCGTGCCCGGCCAAGTCGGCGGCGGCGTGAAAGGCCCGCGTCCGCAGCGCCGGTGGGCCATCCGATGCGCGCGGCGCAACCGGCGCCAAAACGGTCGTCTTGTGGTGATTTGGCGCGACAAGATACGTCAGAATGCCAAATAACCGTGGTTGGGCGTGATGTGCACACCGCCCGAAGATGCCGTCTTAGTCGAAAGGAATACGAAGGTGGTGCCTGCGTTGCTGTCCCCGTCCCGGCGCGTGCGCCGGACCGTCTTTTCCGCAGGCGTCGAACGCGCCGGAGTCAAGTCCTATACCGTTTACAACCGGATGCTTCTGCCGACGACCTTTCGGTCGCTGCAAGAGGATTACCACCACCTGAAGCGCGCGGTTCAGGTCTGGGACGTCGCCTGTGAACGGCAGATCGAACTGCGCGGGCCTGACGCGGCGCGCCTGATCCAGTTACTGACCCCGCGCGATCTTGCAAAGATGCAGCCCGGCCAGTGCTTCTATGTTCCCATCGTTGACGGGTCCGGCGGAATGCTGAACGACCCCGTCGCGGTCAAACATGCCGAGGACCATTGGTGGATCTCGATCGCCGACAGCGATCTTCTCTTGTGGGTCAAGGGGATCGCCAGCGCCGGGCGGCTGAGTGTCACCATAGAAGAGCCGGACGTTTCCCCCCTGGCCGTGCAGGGGCCACGGGCCGACGATCTGATGGCACGGGTGTTCGGCGAAGATGTGCGCAAGGTCCGCTTTTTCCGCTTTGGCACCTTCAACTTTCAGGGCCGCGATCTGGCGGTCGCGCGATCTGGCTATTCCAAGCAGGGCGGGTTCGAAATCTACGTGGCGGGCGGCGATATCGCCATGCCGCTTTGGGATGCGCTCATGGCGGCGGGAACGGATCTCGATGTCCATGCCGGTTGCCCCAACCTGATCGAGCGTGTCGAGGGCGGGCTTTTGAGCTACGGCAACGACATGACCCGCGCCAACAATCCGTTCGAATGCGGGTTGGGAAAGTTCTGCAACCTCGATATCGTCACCGACTGTATCGGCCATGCGGCGCTTGCCCGGGTCGCAGCGGACGGACCGGGCCAGGCGATCCGCCCGATTTCAATTCCGGGCGACGCGGTGCCGACGTGCGACCGTGCCTGGCCGCTCACTGAGGGTGGAAAGCCCGTAGGCCAGGTGACCTCGGCGACCTGGTCGCCCGACTTCGGCACGAACGTTGCCATCGGCATGGTCGTGGCCGCGCAGTGGGCGGCGGGCACCGCGCTGACCGTCGAAACCCCGCAGGGGCGGCGCGACGCCGTGGTTGCAGGGAATTTCTGGGGCTAGGGCAGGGATGTTGCCAGGCGGGGCATGACGCTCCGCCCGGCCATCACCCGGCGCGGCTTTGCCGCTTGCGCTCGTGCGAATCCAGATAGCGCTTGCGCATCCGCACGATCTTGGGCGTCACCTCGACCAGCTCGTCGTCCTCGACATAGGCGATCGATTCCTCGAGACTGAGGCGCACCGGCGTCGTCAGCCTAACCGCCTCGTCGGTGCCCGAGGCACGCACGTTGGTCAGCTTCTTGCCCTTGAGCGGGTTCACTTCCAGATCGTTGTCACGGGAATGTTCGCCGATGATCATCCCCTCGTAGACCTGTTCCTGTGCTCCGATGAACAGCTTGCCGCGTTCCTCCAGGTTCCACAGCGCATAGGGCACCGAAACCCCGTTTTCCATGCTGATGAGCACGCCCACCCGGCGGCCCTGGATCGGGCCCTTGTGCGGCGCCCAGGCGTGGAAGATGCGGTTCAGAACCCCGGTGCCGCGCGTGTCGGTCAGGAACTGGCCGTGATAGCCGATCAGCCCGCGCGACGGTACATGCGCGACGATGCGGGTCTTGCCAACTCCCGCCGGCTTCATCTCGACCAGGTCGCCCTTGCGTTCGCCGGTCAGCTTGTCGATGACCGCGCCGGTATATTCGTCATCGACATCGACGATGACTTCCTCGATCGGCTCCATCCTCTGGCCGCCTTCCTCGCGGAAGATCACGCGCGGACGGGAAATCGACAGTTCGAACCCTTCGCGGCGCATGTTCTCGATCAGAACGCCCATTTGCAGTTCGCCACGCCCCGACACGACGAAGGCGTCGCCCCCCGGCGTATCGGCGACCTTGATGGCCACGTTGATCTCGGCCTCCCGCATCAGCCGCTCGCGGATGACGCGCGATTGCACCTTGGTGCCATCGCGCCCGGCAAGCGGGCTGTCGTTGATGCCGAAGGTGACCGAGATGGTCGGCGGGTCGATGGGCTGCGCGGGCAGCGGCACGTCAAGCGCAAGGTCGCACAAGGTGTCGGCGACCGTGGCCTTGGACATGCCGGCAAGTGTCACGATATCGCCGGCCTGCGCCTCGTCGATCGGCTGCTGGCCAAGACCGCGGAAGGCAAGGATCTTGGTCACCCGGAACTGTTCGAGCTTTTCTCCGTCGCGCGACAGGGCCTTGATGGTTTCGCCAACGCGCAGCGTGCCGCTTTCGACACGGCCCGTCAGGATGCGGCCGATGAACGGGTCGGCCGACAATGTGGTGGCCAGCATGCGGAACGGCTTGCCCGCGTCAGCAATCTGGCGCGGCGCCGGCACATGGCGCAGGACCAGATCGAAAAGCGCATTGAGATCCTTGCGTGGTCCGTCCAGGCTTTCGTCGGCCCAGCCGGCGCGGCCCGAGGCGTAAAGATGCGGAAAGTCGAGCTGCTCGTCGCTGGCCCCGAGATTGGCGAAAAGATCGAAGACCTCGTTCAGCGCGCGGTCGGGTTCGGCGTCGGGCTTGTCGACCTTGTTCAGAACGACGATCGGGCGCAGGCCAAGCGCCAGAGCCTTGGAGGTGACGAATTTCGTCTGCGGCATCGGTCCCTCGGCGGCGTCGACCAGCAGAACAACTCCGTCGACCATATTGAGGATCCGCTCCACTTCGCCACCGAAATCGGCGTGGCCCGGCGTGTCGACGATATTGATCCGCACGCCGTCATGCTCGACGCTCGTGCATTTCGCCAGAATGGTGATGCCCCGCTCGCGCTCGATGTCGTTGCTGTCCATCGCCCGCTCGGTGGTGGCCTGGTTCTCGCGATAGGTGCCTGATTGCTTCAGAAGCTCGTCGACCAGCGTCGTCTTGCCGTGGTCGACATGCGCGATGATCGCGATATTGCGAATGTCCATTTTGTCCGCCGTTACTAGGGTTGGCGGTGCGATAGAGGAAATTGGTCGGGAAGGCTAGGGCCGGGCAAAAAGAAAGGGGGGTCCTCGGACCCCCTCGTGACCGGCGGTCCCTCACCCCCGAGGATATTTGGCCGCAATGAAGGGACGGCTTTCATTGTGGGCAAAATATCCCGGGGGGTCCGGGGGGCAGAGCCCCCCGGCCGGTCGCCGCCGCGAGGCGGCGAATTCCTCAGCCCTTCAGGGCCTTGTTCAGATACTCGTCGACCTTCTCGAGATAGCCGATGGTGGTCAGCCATTTCTGGTCTGGCCCGACCAGCAGGGCGAGGTCCTTGGTCATGAACCCGTCTTCGACCGCATCGACCGTCACCTTTTCCAGCGTTCCGGCAAAGCGCATCAGAGCCTCGTTGCCGTCGAGCTTGGCGCGGTGCTTCAGCCCCCCGGTCCAAGCATAGATCGAGGCGACCGAATTGGTCGAGGTTTCCTTTCCGGCCTGGTGCTGGCGGAAATGCCGCGTCACCGTGCCATGGGCCGCCTCGGCCTCGACCGTTTGCCCATCGGGGGTCATCAGCACCGATGTCATCAGCCCCAGCGAGCCGAAGCCCTGCGCCACTGTGTCGGACTGCACGTCGCCGTCATAGTTCTTGCAGGCCCAGACATAGCCACCGGACCATTTCAGCGCGCTTGCCACCATATCGTCGATCAGCCGGTGTTCGTAGGTGATCCCGGCTTTGTTGAAGCGATCGGCGAACTCCTCTTCGTAGACCTTCTGGAACAGGTCCTTGAAGCGGCCGTCATAGGCCTTCAGGATCGTGTTCTTGGTCGAAAGATAGACCGGCCAGCCAAGGTTCAGCCCATAGTTCAGCGACGCGCGGGCAAAGTCGGTGATGCTGTCGTCGAGGTTGTACATCCCCATGTAGACGCCCGACGACGGCGCGTCGTAGACATCCTTCTCGATTACCGTTCCGTCGGCGCCGACGAACTTCATCGAAAGCTTGCCCTTGCCGGGAAAGCGGAAATCGGTGGCGCGATACTGGTCGCCAAAGGCATGGCGGCCGACGACGATCGGTTTGGTCCAGCCCGGCACCAGGCGCGGCACGTTCCGGCAGATGATCGGCTGGCGAAAGATCACGCCGCCCAGGATATTGCGGATCGTTCCGTTGGGCGATTTCCACATCTGTTTCAGGCCGAATTCCTCGACCCGCGCCTCGTCCGGAGTGATCGTGGCGCATTTCACGCCGACGCCATATTTCCTGATCGCGTTTGCCGCATCGACGGTGATCTGGTCGGCGGTGGCGTCGCGCGCCTCGATCCCGAGGTCGTAATATTTCAGGTCGATGTCGAGATAGGGCAGGATCAGCTTCTTCTTGATGAAGTCCCAGATGATCCGGGTCATCTCGTCGCCGTCGAGTTCGACGACCGGATTGGCGACTTTGATCTTCGACATGGGCACGGCTCTCCTCTGAGACTGCTGAAGTGTTCGGGCGCGTCATAGCTCAAAAGCCCGCGCCGCGAAAGACGGTATGCCAAGGTATACTGAAAAAACGCAACCCCGGGAATCGCGCAAGCAAAGGGCGGCCGGGCGATGGTCCGCTCGTATCGCTGGCTGGCACGACGGTTTGGGAGGGGCCGGACAGACATGGGCCAGGACGTGGGCTAGGCCATGGGCCAGGGCGCGGGCTAGCCGAAAAAGGCCCGCGCCTTTTTGCGCACATAGGCCCAGAGGTCGGGGGCCCCGCGCGCGACCTTGGCGCCGACGCGGGCTTCGAGCTGCGCGAAGTTGACCTTGTAGTCAGTCCAGGACCCGCCGCCGGCGGCGATATTGTGCAGAACCGGCTGCACACGATCGAGCGATTTGGCAAAGATCGCGTCGGGGGTCTCGGCCGTCTCGAACTCTTCCCAGAGCGCGCGCAGGTCGCGGGCCAGATCGGCAGGCAGAAGGCCGAAGATACGGTCGGCGGCGCGCAGCTCGGCTTCGGCCTGGGTGGCGGGGTCGTGGGTGCCGTGGATCGGCGCGTCGCCCGCGTCGATTTCCACGAGATCATGCAGGATCAGCATCCTGACCACCCGGTCGATCGCAACGCCCGGCCCGGCATGGTCGGCCAGAACCAGTGCGTAAAGCGCCAGATGCCAGGAATGTTCGCCGGAATTCTCGCGCCGCGAGCCATCGGCAAGGGTGGTGGCGCGCAAGACCTGCTTCAGCCGATCGGCCTCCATCAGAAAGGCGAACTGCGCGTCCAGCCTGTCGTCAGCCAGGGTCAATGGGCCGACACGTCGCGCGGCGCCGCGGGGCCGGTGCCGCCATCGCGCCGGGCTTTCAGCGTGTCTTCCACGAACTTCTGGCCGCGCAGCGCGGCCATGCGGATGCGCATCGAGGTCAGGAACGCCTCTTGCAGCGTCGGCGACGAGGCGCCGACGACGCGCGCAACCTCGGTATATAAACGGTCGTCACCCAGCTCTTGCTGCGCGGCCAGCGTTTCGCGGGCCAGATCGTCGCCCAGATCCTCGACCACGCCCATGCGCTTACCGCGAGGCCTCGCCGAGACGCCGCCGCACATAATCCTGCACGATGGTGATCATCGGGTTCATATGCTCTTCCTCGTTCTCGAAGAAATGGCCGGCCCCTTCGATCTTTTCGTGGGTGATGGTGATGCCCTTCTGGTCGCGCAGCTTGCTGACCAGGCCCGCCGTATCCTTGGGCGGCGCCACCCGGTCGGCGGTGCCGTTGATGATCAGCCCGGACGACGGGCAGGGCGCGAGGAACGAGAAATCGTAGATATTGGCCTGCGGGGCGACCGAAACGAAGCCGGTGATCTCGGGCCGGCGCATCAGAAGCTGCATGCCGATCCAGGCGCCGAAGGAAAAGCCCGCGACCCAGCAATGTTTGGAATTGGGGTTCATCGCCTGAAGATAGTCGAGCGCCGAGGCCGCATCGGACAATTCGCCGATGCCCTGGTCATATTCGCCCTGACTGCGGCCGACACCGCGGAAGTTGAACCGCAGGACGGTAAAGCCCAGTTCGTAAAAGGCATAATGCAGCCGGTGCACGACGCGGTTGTTCATCGTGCCGCCATATTGGGGATGGGGGTGCAGCACGATGGCGATCGGTGCGTCGGGGGCCCGCTGCGGGTGGTAGCGGCCTTCGAGGCGTCCGTCGGGGCCGGGAAATATGACTTCGGGCATGGCCTCGTCTATCTTCTCTCACTGAGCCATCGGTCGCCAGGGGACAAAGCCATTCTTGACGATTTTGCTCAAGTTCTCTAGAATTGTTCTAAATACCGGATCGGGCCGGCTGTCGGGGTGGGATGCAGTTAAGCGGCCCATGGCCCGGCGTCAAGTTTTTGCGGGGGCGAAAGGTGAAACTGTCGACGAAAGGACGCTATGCCATGGTGGCGCTGACCGATCTGGCCACCGCCGGCCCCGAGGCGCTGACCTCGCTGGCCGAGATTTCCAGGCGCCAGGATATTTCGCTGCCCTATCTGGAGCAGCTGTTCGTCAAGTTGCGCCGCGCAGGCCTGGTCGAATCGGCCCGGGGGCCCGGGGGCGGCTACCGGCTGGCCCGACTGCCGGTCGAGATCCGGGTGAGCGAGGTTCTGGAAGCGGTCGACGAGACGGTGAGCGCGCTGCATACCGGGGCGGGCGCATCGGGCGGGGTTTCGGGCAGCCGGGCGCAGAGCCTGACCAACCGGCTGTGGGAGGGGCTTTCGGCCCAAGTCTATGTGTTCCTGCACCAGACGCGGCTGTCGGATGTGATCGAGAACGGGCTGAGGCCCTGCCCGGCGGTGCCAGCCCTGTTCCAACTGGTGGACGAATGAAGGGCGGCCGGTCAAATGCGGCGCCTGCGGCGCCCCTGCTTTCCTCTCGCCCCCGCCCTTTGGGCGGCGGGCTCGGGCGCCTCCGGCGGGAGTATTGGCGCCAAGATGAAAGGGCAGGGCGGTGATGGGCCGGATCTATCTGGACTGGAACGCGACCGCGCCTTTGCGCGACGAGGCGCGGCGCGCGATGATCGTGGCGATGGATGTCGTCGGCAATCCGTCGAGCGTGCATGCCGAGGGGCGGGCGGCGAAGATGCTGGTCGAGGGCGCGCGCGAGACGGTGGCCGGGGCCCTGGGTTGCCGCGTGGAAGAGGTGATCTTCACCTCGGGGGCGACCGAGGCGGCCGGGGTTCTGGCGGGGTTCGGCGCGGTGGCGGTGGCGCCCACGTCGCATGATTGTCTCGCCGCCCATGCCCGTCCCGGGGTGGCCGAGGTTCTGGCGATGGGCCTGGCAAACAGCGAGACGGGCGTGCTGGACGAGGTGCCGCTGGCACGGCCGGCGCGGCTGTTGCTGGATGCGGTGCAGGCGGTCGGGCGGGTGCCCTTTGCCTTTGGCTGGTCTGGGGCGGATTTTGCAATCGTCTCGGCCCACAAGCTTGGCGGGCCAAAGGGGGTGGGTGCGCTGATCGCGCAGGGCGGGGTCGAGATTGGCAGCCTGAGGCCCGGTGGCGGTCAGGAGCGGGGGCGCCGGTCGGGGACCGAGAATGTGATCGGAATTGCGGGCTTTGCCGCGGCGATCCGGGCGGCGCAGTCCGATCTGGAAGCCGGCGCCTGGGAACGGGTACGGGACTTGCGCGATCGGCTGGAGGCGCGGATTCTGGACGGGGCGGCGGGTGTGGCGGTCGCCGGAGCGGACAGGGCGCGGCTGCCCAACACCAGCTGCATCGTGACGCCGGGCTGGAAGGGCGAGACGCAGGTCATGCAGATGGATCTTGCGGGTTTTGCGGTTTCGGCCGGGTCGGCCTGTTCTTCGGGCAAGGTTGGCCCGAGCCGGGTGCTGGCGGCGATGGGGTTTGACGAGAGCGCGGCGCGCTCGGCGATACGCATATCGCTCGGGACGGTGACGCGCGAGAATGAGGTGCTGCGGTTCGCGGATGCCTGGCTGGCGCAGCATGCCCGGTTTCGGGCCAGGGCGGCATGAGGAAAGGCGCGGAAGATATGGAAAAGGATGAACAAATGTCTCTCGATACCGATCGGGCGCCGGATGTCCGCGAAGGCGTCGACCGTGAAACGGTCGAGACCGTGCAGAACATGGGCGCCTACAAATATGGCTGGAACACCGAAATCGACATGGACTATGCGCCCCTGGGCGTGAGCGAAGATATCGTGCGGCTGATCTCCTCCAAGAATGGTGAGCCGGAGTGGATGACCGACTGGCGGCTTCAGGCTTTTCGTCGCTGGCAGGGGATGGAAGAACCAAAATGGGCGATGCTGCACTATCCCGAGATCGACTATCAGGCGCAATATTACTATGCCAAACCCAAAAGCATGGCCGAAAAGCCGAAATCGCTCGATGAGGTTGATCCCAAGCTGCTGGCCACTTACGCAAAGCTTGGTATTCCCTTGAAAGAACAGATGATTCTGGCAGGCGTCGAGGGCGCGGATGGTGTGCCGGCCGAGGGGCGCAAGGTCGCGGTGGATGCGGTTTTCGACAGCGTTTCGGTGGGCACCACCTTCAAGGCCGAGCTGGCCAAGGCGGGCGTGATCTTCTGCTCCATATCCGACGCGATCCGCGAACATCCCGAACTGGTGCGCAAATATCTCGGCAGCGTCGTGCCTCAATCGGACAATTTCTTCGCCACGCTGAACAGCGCCGTCTTTTCCGACGGATCTTTCGTCTATATCCCGCCGAACACCCGCTGCCCGATGGAACTTTCCACCTATTTTCGCATCAATGCCGAAAACACCGGCCAGTTCGAACGCACGCTGATCATTGCCGACAAGGGCAGCTATGTGAGCTACCTCGAAGGGTGCACGGCGCCGAAACGCGACGTGGCGCAGTTGCATGCGGCGGTGGTGGAACTGGTCATCCTCGAGGACGCCGAGGTGAAATATTCCACCGTGCAGAACTGGTATCCGGGCGACGAAGAGGGCAAGGGCGGGATCTACAATTTCGTTACCAAGCGCGCCGATTGCCGGGGTGACCGCGCCAAGGTGATGTGGACACAGGTGGAAACCGGGTCGGCGATCACCTGGAAATACCCGTCCTGCATCCTGCGCGGCGACGAGGCTCAGGGAGAGTTCTATTCGATCGCCATCGCCAACAACCACCAGCAGGCGGACACCGGCACCAAGATGATACATCTTGGCAAGAACACCCGGTCACGCATTGTTTCTAAAGGGATTTCTGCAGGCCATGCGCAGAACACCTATCGCGGTCTGGTCAGCATGCACCCCAAGGCCAAAAACGCGCGCAACTATACCCAGTGCGACAGCCTGCTGATCGGCGACAGGTGCGGGGCCCATACCGTGCCTTATATCGAGGTCAGGAACAACTCGTCCCGCGTCGAGCATGAAGCGACGACATCGAAGGTCGATGACGATCAGTTGTTCTATTGCCGATCGCGCGGCATGGACGAGGAAGAGGCGGTGGCGCTGGTGGTCAACGGCTTCTGCCGCGAGGTGTTGCAGGCGTTGCCGATGGAGTTCGCCATGGAGGCGCAAAGCCTGGTCGCGATCAGCCTTGAAGGAAGTGTCGGGTGATGCGCCTTTCGCAGTCTTGCCGCATTCGGGGGCAATTAAGGCAGACCTCGCTCGGGTCCGCCGCAAAGAAAAACGGATTGGGTCCCGAGTTCCGCCCCGAATCACTGTCAGGTTCCTTGTTGGGGAAAGATATTCTTCGGCGGGATACTATTGATGTTGGCGGATCAAAAACTGGCATTTGCGGAGCGGCTGAACCGGATCAACGCGGGCAAGCAGTTCGAGCACGAAGATCTGGTCGGCGTGCGCACCCAGAAGAAATTCGAAAAGAAGTTCGGCGCCAAGGCCAAGAAGCCCAAGCGCAGCTTTCTGGACCGGGTCATGGTTCTGGTCGCCTTTGTCAGCGGCGCGTCCGCAGTCATGCTGGGCAGGCTGGCCTATTTTCAGCTCAGCAAGATGCAGGGCCTGCCCGACGGCTTCTATGCGCTTGGCGGTCGGGGCATGGCGCTGTTTGCGCTGGTTCTGGCGCTGGTCTTGACGCTGATCTTCCAGCTTGGCACCCGGGCGCGGATTCAGTCGCTGGTGCTAGGCTTCGCGCTGATGCATTTCGGCGAAGCCGCGATGGCTTCTTCGGCGCCGCAGATATGGTCCGAGATCTTTTCGCCCGACTATGTGGCGGCCATCTCGCACGCGTCGCTGACCGGCATGGATCAGGCCAGCAGCTAACGCTTCGAAAATCCGAAAAATCCCTTGCGGTCCGGGCCTTTGGCCCCGGGGCCACTCTTGCCGTTTGAAACGAGGATATGATGCTTGAAATCAAGAACCTGCATGTGAAGCTCGAGGCCGAAGACAAGCCGATCCTGAAGGGCGTGACCCTGACGATTGGCGCGGGCGAGGTTCACGCGATCATGGGGCCGAACGGGTCGGGCAAGTCGACGCTGTCGTATGTTCTGTCGGGCCGCGATGGGTACGAGGTGACGGACGGGTCGGCGACGCTTCTGGGCGACGACCTGTTGGCGATGGAACCCGAAGAGCGGGCGGCAGCGGGCCTGTTTCTGGCCTTTCAATACCCGGTCGAAATTCCGGGCGTCGGCAACATGACCTTCCTGCGCACCGCGATGAATGCACAACGCAAGGCGCGCGGCGAGCCGGAACTGTCGTCGGGCGATTTTCTCAAGCTGGTGCGCGACAAGGCCAAGGCGCTGAAGATCGACGCCGAGATGCTGAAGCGCCCGGTCAATGTGGGCTTTTCGGGTGGAGAGAAGAAGCGCAACGAGATCCTGCAGATGGCGATGCTGGAGCCGAAGATGTGCGTGCTCGACGAAACCGATTCCGGCCTTGATGTCGATGCGATGAAGTTGGTGGCCGAAGGGGTGAACGCGCTGCGGGACGCCGGTCGGTCGTTCCTGGTGATCACCCATTACCAGCGCCTTCTCGACCATATCCGCCCCGATGTGGTGCATATCATGGCCGATGGCCGCATTGTCAGAACCGGAGGGCCCGAGCTGGCGCTCGAGGTTGAAAACAACGGCTATGCCGATCTGATGGCTGGGGTGAACGGATGACGGCGACATTGCGGAAAGACGCGGCGCGCGGCGCTGCGACCGAGGCGCGACTTGCCGCGCTGACCCTGCCACGGGGGGGCTTTACCGCCGCGGCGCGGGCGGCGGCGCAGGCGCGGCTGCGGGCGGCGGGGTTGCCGGCCCGGCGTGACGAATATTGGCGCTATACCGATCCCACCCCCCTGACCGCGGTCGATGTGGCCGCCGCATCGCCCTTTGCCGCCGGTGACGAAGCGCTGCTTTTCGACAGCCTCGACCGGGTGGTGATCACTTTTGCCGATGGCGCGTTCGATGCCGGCAGGTCGGGCGATCTGACGCTTGCAGGGGCCGAGGTCGGCCGTTTGGCCGAAGCGGACCGCGTTGACCTTCACTGGGCGCGCGATCTTTACGGGGCGCTCGAGACGCGCGGGCAAGACCCTGTGGCGCGCCCGCTTGCGGCGCTGAACACGGCGGCGGCGACCGATGGCGTTCTGATCCGGGTCACGGGCAAGGCGACGAATCCCGTTCACCTGAATTACCTCAATATTACAAGTGATTCCGATGCGATCCTCCATCATTGTATCAAGGTCGAGGCCGGCGCTGAGCTGACGCTTCTTGAAACCGGTGCCGGTGCCATGCGGCTGAACACGGTAGTCGAGGTCGACGTGGCCGAGGGGGGGCGCTTTCACCATGTCCGCGCCCAGGGTCACGATCCGGTGCACCATGCGGTCACGCATATCTTCGCACGGCTCGGGGCCGGGGCGCTTTTCAAAAGCTTCACCTTGGGTGCCAACGGCGGTTTGATGCGCAATGAATGTGTTATCGACATTCAGGGCGATGGCGCGGTCGCGCATGTGGCGGGGGCAGCACTTGGCGACGGCGCGACGGGCGATTTTCACCATGACGATACCGTCTTTGTCACACATGCGGCCATCGGCTGCGAAAGCCGTCAGGTGTTCAAGAAGGTGCTTCGCAACGGCGCGACCGGCGTCTTTCAGGGCAAGATCCTGGTCCGGCCCGGCGCGCAGAAGACCGACGGCTATCAGATCAGCCAGGCGCTGTTGCTGGATGACGACAGCCAGTTTCTGGCCAAGCCCGAGCTGGAAATCTACGCCGACGATGTGAAATGCAGCCACGGATCGACGACCGGCGCCATCGACGAAACCGCGCTTTTCTACCTGCGGTCGCGGGGAGTGCCGCGCGAACAGGCGACCGCACTTCTGGTTCTGTCCTTCCTTGCAGATGCCATAGCCGAGATCGAGGATGCCGGCCTTGCCGCCGAAATCGCCGATCGTCTGGAAGACTGGCTCGGGCGCGGGCGCCAAAGATGACCGTCACGGCCGAGATACTGGCAACCTATCGCGACCCGGCAGGCCCGGTGCGCAAGATGCTCGCCGAAGGCCCGCGTGAGGATCGTGCGCTTATCATCCTGACTGCGGCGGCGGTGCTCTTGTTCGTGGCGCGCACGCCGTCGCTTGTCCGTCAGGCGCGGCTCGACCCCGCCGTGCCGCTTGATGCGCGGCTCGGCATCACGCTCTTTGTCATGCTCTTCATGTTGCCGCTTCTGGCCTATGGTCTGGCGTATCTCGTGCATCTCGCGCTGCGGGCGCTCGGGGCGGCGGGCCGGCCCTATGGCGCGCGGATTGCGCTTTTCTGGGCGCTGTTGGCGATTGCGCCCGCCATGCTGGTGCAGGGGCTGGCCGAAGGCTTTGCCGGCCCCGTGGCACCGGTACGCTGGCTGGGTCTTGCGGTGTTCGCAGTCTTTCTGTGGTTCGTCGGGCGCGGGCTTTCGGCCGCCTATGCCCGCGGCGGGGATGGTGTGAGTTGACTTCGGACATGGTGACAAACCTTTTTGCGTTGACCTTCAGGGCCCCTCGCGACGCTGCCCGGCAACTTCTGGCCATGCGGTATCCGGCGCGGGCGCGCTGGCTTGGCCTGGCGCTTGTCGCGGTGCTGAGCGTGATCGCGCAGCGCTTCTACGAACTGGCGCTGCCGCGTGACGGCGGGGAACCTTTTGGCGGGCTGCTCGACAATCCGGTCGCAGCACTGGTCTTCGAGGTGGTGACGATTGTTCTTCCGGCCACCGTGATGACCTTTGCCGGCAGGCTCTTCCGGGGCCAGGGCCGGTTCGATGATGCACTTCTTCTGATGGTCTGGCTTGGCTTCGTTCTGACCATCGTCGGGGCGGTGCAGGTGCTGCTTCTGGTGGTGGCGACGCCGGTCGGGGTGATCTTTTCGCTGCTCGCCGTCCTGCTCTTCCTGTGGCTCCTGGTGAATTTCACCGCGGCGCTCCATGGCTTTTCCAATCTGTGGCTGGTGTTCGCCGGCGCGGTCGCAACGTTCCTGGCCATCGGCTTTGCCGCGCTGTGCA
>Ga0209023_10002854_pt1 | contig 21105 bp, 17 predicted proteins | sample LakOneMetagenome_FD_187468 | JGI IMG/M metagenome (GOLD analysis project Ga0209023, IMG submission 187468) | Freshwater and sediment microbial communities from Lake Erie, Canada (SPAdes) (version 2) | ecosystem: Environmental > Aquatic > Freshwater > Lentic | place: Lake Erie, Canada...
GGACGAGAAATCAGGCGAATTCAGCGGGTGACGCGCACGGCCCAGAACTTTGCCGCCGCCCGCCTCGACGAATTTCGTCGCATCCTTTTCGAGGTCGTGGCCGAAAGCATAGTCCGCGGTGATGAAGAACCAGCTGTCGCCGCCTGATTTCACGGCCGCCGCCGCCGTGCCCTTCGACAGCGCGTAAGTGTCGTAGGTCCAGTGCACCGTGTAGGGCCCGCAGGCTTCGTTGGTGATGCGCAGCGCCGCCGGTCCCGACAGCAGCAATATCTTGTTGCGGGCCTTGGCGATCTCATTGGCTGCAAGCGCGGTGGCCGAGGCCGCCACGTCCATGATCGCCTCGACATTCTGGTTGTCGAACCATTCGCGCGCGGTCGTGCCGGCGACGTCGGCCTTGTTGAAATGATCGGCTGAGAGAACCTCGATCTTGCGACCCAAAACCTCGCCGCCGAAATCCTCCACCGCCATCTTGCCCGCCGTGACGGAACCGGGGCCGGTGATGTCGGCATAGGGGCCGGACATATCGAGGATGAGACCCAGTTTGAGTGGCGGCTTATCCTGCGCCACGGCGGACGCCGCCAGCGACAGGGCGAATACGGACGCCAAGGCGCCGCGGGAAATTCGTCTCATTGTTTCCTCCGATTGTTCTACAATTTTTTATGCGCCATGATGATGAGGCCCGGCGGGTCAAGTCAATGCGTGATACAGCGCAGCGCCGCCGAGGGAGGAAAACATGAGCGCAGCTCTCGCGCCTTACGACGTCCGCGCCTTCAATACGGCTGTCACGTCCGAGAACAAGATTCACGACGACGATGTGGCCCGCCGCTTCGGCTTTACCGGCGCGCTGGTGCCGGGCGTGGAAGTCTACGCCTATATGGCGCACATGCCCGTCGCGCGCTGGGGCCGCGCCTGGCTGGAGCGCGGCGCGGCGGAGTGCAAGTTCATCAAGCCCGTCTATGACGGCGACATCGCGCGTGTGACGACGCGCGAGGACAAGGGCGTGCTCGATCTTACGGTCGAGAGCGGCGGCGTGCTCTGTGCGAGCGGTCACGCAATTCTGGCCGACGCAGGCGCGCCGCCGGCGCCCGACTCGTTGCCGCTGGGCGCGCTGCCCGCGGAACGTCCCAAGGCCAGCGAAAGCAATCTTGCGCCCGGCGTTTCGCTCGGCCTTGCGCCGGTCACGATCGACCGGGCCGCGCTGCAGCAGTACCTCGCCGACATCCGCGAAACGGACGGGCTCTATCTGCAAGAGGGCCTCGTGCATCCCGGCCAGATCCTGAGGCTCTGCAATGCGGCCCTGGTACAGAGCGTCGTGCTGGGCCCGTGGATTCACGTCGGCAGCCGCTTGCGCAATTTCAGCGCCGCGCGGGTCGGACAGGAACTGACGCTGCACAACCGCATCACCTCGAACGGCGTGACTAAGGGGCATGCGATCGTGGAATTCGACGCGCTGGCGATCGCGGACGGGAAACAGGTCGTGGCGCAGATCACGCACACAGCCATCTGGCGGCCGCGGCATGTGGTGGAAGCGGCGTGAAGGCATTCGCAGACGACGCCACCTGATGCTGAGGAGCAATGCGAAGCATTGCGTTCCGAAGCATGGCAAAGTCGACATTGTCGGCGCGGCCATCCTTCGGGGCGCCTGCTGCGCAGGATGAGGCCGCAACTATTGAAATCTCAGGAGTACCCATGAGCAAGGAACGCATCGGCTTCATCGGCGTCGGTCTGATGGGCCACGGCATGGCCAAGAACATCGTCGAGAAAGGCTATGCGCTCACCATACTCGGCCACCGCAACCGCGCGCCTGTCGAAGACCTGGTCAAGCGCGGCGCGAAGGAAGCGAAGAACGCGCGCGAGCTGGCTGAGGCCAGCGACATCGTCTTCATCTGCGTCACCGGATCGCCGGAAGTCGAGGCGGTCGTGCGCGGCGGGTTGAAGGACGGCCTCAAGAGCGGCGCCATTGTTGTCGACTGCTCGACCGCCGACCCCGTTTCGACCATGGCGCTGGCCGCCGAACTTGCCGACAAAGGCGTGACGCTCGTGGATGCGCCGCTATCCCGCACGCCGAAAGAGGCGTGGGAAGGTACGCTCGACACGATGGTTGGCGCGAGCGACGAAATCTTTGCCCGCATCAAGCCGGTGCTGGACACATGGGCCGGCCGTGTCGTGCGTATCGGCGGCACGGGCGATGGGCATCGCATGAAGCTGCTCAACAATTTTCTCGCGATGGGTTATGCGGCGCTCTATTCCGAGGCGATCACGCTGGCGCAGAAAGTCGGCATCACGCCGCAGCGCTTCGACAGCGTGGTGCGCGGCGGGCGCATGGATTGCGGCTTCTACCAGACCTTCATGCGCTGGACGCTGGAAGGCGACCGCGACGCGCACAAGTTCACGCTGGCGAATGCATTCAAAGACATGCGCTATCTCGAATCCATGGCGGATGCGGCGGGCATGTCGAACCCGCTCGGCAATGCCGTGAAGAATTCCTACGCGCTGGCGGTTTCGCGCGGCGGCGCGCAGGACTACGTGCCGATGCTGGCGACAGCGGTGGGCGCGATGAATGATGTGGATATTGCGCCGAAGAAGGGGTGAGCGGCGGGCTGCGCTGGCCTTGGATGCTACCCCGTCATACCAAAGAATCCGCTGATCTCCGCCAGCACTTCCTCGGGCTGATCGTGCTGCACCCAATGTCCGGAATCCACAATTGTCTTGGCGTGCGCATTCGGAAAATGCTGCACGAGGCCATGCCTCTTCTCGTTGTCGAGAAAGCTGCGGTCGGCAAACAACAGCAACGTAGGAGATGAGATACGCGCCCAGAGCGCCACATGGTCGTCCGGCCACAGCCGATGCGGGGCGGCGACGCGCTGGTATTTGTCGAACTTCCAGACGTAATTGCCGTTTTCGTCACGCTTCAGCGCATGTTTCGCCAGATGCAATGCAAGGTCGTCCGAGAGCCGCGTGTTGCGCTTCTTCATGCGCACGGCCGCTTCCTCGATGGTCGCATAGCCGCGCGGACTCTTGCCCTCGCGTTCGCCGAGCTGCGCGACCGACTTCAGGATACGCTCGTGCGTCGGCGCGCGCGATGACTCGGGCAGAACCGTGACGCCGTCAAGCACGACGAGCTTTTCGACTTTCTCGGGATAGGTTCCCGAAAAGATCAGCGAGACCATGCCGCCCATCGAGTGGCCAACGATTTTCGCGCGCTCGATACCAAGCGTCTCGAACAGGCGGACGATGTCGTAGACATATTCGGTCAGCGCGTAGGAGCCGCCCTTCGTCCAGTCAGAATCGCCATGGCCGCGCAGGTCCGGCGCGATCACATGGAAATGCGGCCGCAATTCGCGCGCGAGCCGGTCCCAGCTGCGGCAATGATCGCCACCGCCGTGGATCAGCAGCAGCGGCGGCGCGCTCTCATTGCCCCAGTCGACGTAATGCAGGCGCAGGCCATGCGACGTGTAGAAGCAATCCTTTGGTTCGATCATCGTATCCGTCATATGTCCCGCGTATCATGCTGCGGCGATGCGTTCCATCGCCATGGCGCGCAATTTCGCGCGCTGGATCTTGACGCCATTGGCGCTGTCGGTCACCGGAAAGGCGTCGATAAAGAAGATTCGCGCGGGAATCTTGTAGCCGGCGAGCCGCGCCCGAACGTGCGCGATGAGTTTGCTTTCCTCAAGCGCCGCGCCGCGCTTGGCAATGACAAACGCGGCGCAACGCGCCTGCGTCCCCATCTCCACCGCCACGACCTGCGCATCGGCCACGCCATCGCAGGCCTTCAACTCGTCTTCGATCTCGCCGGGGCCGACGAGAAAGCCGCCGAGCCGCATGGCGTCGCCCGCGCGCGTTTCGTAGATGAAGGAGCCGTCCTCGCGCAGGCGGCCGATGTCGCCGGTGCGGAACCAGCCGTCGGCGGTCGTCGCCTCCGCGGTCGCGCCGGCATTCTTGAAATAGCCGAGAAAGCACGAAGGCGCCGAAATCTCGATCTCGCCACTGACGCCGGCGTCTGCAAGTTCGCCACTCTCGGCATCGCGCACGCGCACGCGCGCCTTGGGCGACATCGGCCATCCCCCGCATTCGATACGATCGGCGAAGGGCGCGTCGGCGCGGCCGATGGAGAAGAGCGCCTGCACTTCGCTGGAGCCGTAGAGACCGTGCAGGGGCAGGCCACGCCTGTCCGCCTCCGCCGCGAAATCGCGCCAGCCCGGCTGGAACGCCGCGAACCCGAGTAGCCGCGCATGCGGCAGCGGTTTGGGCGCGTCGGTCAGCGCGAGAATGCGGCGGAACATTTCATCCGAGCCGAAGGAATGCGTGATCTTCTCGTCCTGCAGTATGCGTAGCGCAGGCGCGGCGTCGAACGCGTCCATCGCATGAATGCGCGCGCCACCTGCCAGAAAGCCGAGCAGGCTTGCCATACCGAAGGTGCCGCAGAATGGCAGCATGGACAGCAACGATGTCTCACGCGAAATCCCCAACGCTGTGGCGATGTCATACGCATGGGTCGCGAGCGTCCTTTGCGAATGCGCGACCAGCTTCGGCCCTTTGGTGGTGCCTGATGTCGTGAACAGCAGCAGCGGCGCATCGGCGTTCGCATGGATGGGCGGTACGCGACTTTCGCGCTCGAACGCGTCGAAGCGCGCGGCCGGCCAGTGCGACGCCACATCGCCCTCTCCGACAATGGCGATTTTCTTCAAGTGCGGCACGGATGCCGGCTCGAGACCCGCCAGGATCGCGGGAAAATCGATGGAGCGGAAATCCGGCTCCAGCACCAGCATTTTCGCAGCCGACAGGCCGACGACATGCGCGACGTCGGCGGCGCGATAGCGCGTGTTGACCGCCGCCACGATGGCGCCGATGCGCGCGGCGGCGAAGAGCAGCGCCAGCCATTCGACGCGATTGACCAGCCAGACAGCAATGACGTCGCCGTGACCTATGCCGTGGATCGCGAGCCAGCCGGCCGTCTGCTCGACCTTGCGCGCAAAATCGCGACGCGAGACAGGCGCGCCGTCGAAGACGAAGAGGATATCGTCCGGCGCCCCGTTTTCAGCGAGGGCGAGAAGCGGCAGGTCTGTGGTGTGCGTGTTCATCCGGGCTCTTATGTCGCGCGCGCGATTGGTTTCGGGCCGAGGATAATGTCTAATCCGCCGGCTTGCGAGGGAGGCATGTTCTTGACGATTGAGCGCCAGACCGCGCGCGCATGGCGATGACGAAAGGCCCCGCGCCCGCACGGCTGGCGATCGGCGGCATGCTGTCGATGGCGGCGGCTTTTGGCATCGGGCGCTTCGTCTATACGCCCATCCTGCCGGTCATGATCGCCGACGGCGCGCTCACGCCGTCGAGCGCAGGGCTGGTCGCCGCGGCCAATTTTCTCGGCTATCTCATCGGCGCGCTGATGGGCGCGAGCGCCGTCCTGCAGCGCAGGCCGCGCCTGTTCTTCCTCGCAGGGCTGCTGTCGGGCGCGCTGTCGCTGGCCGGCATGGCCGTCCCGCCGTCCATTCCCGTCTTCGCCTTCATGCGTTTCGTCGGCGGATTCGGCAGCGCCTTCGTCATCGTCTGCCTGTCGTCGATGGCGCTGGAGCCGCTGGTGCGCGCGGGCCGCGTCGGCCTTTCGGCCGCGCCATTCGCGGGCGTCGGGTTGGGAATCGCTTTCTCGTCCGCCCTCGTTTCGCTGCTTGCCGCCGAGGGCTTCGGCTGGAAGGCGATGTGGATCGCCAATGCGGCAATAGCGACCGCGATATCCTTGCTCGTTTTCGCGCTTCTGCCCGCGCCCGCCGCCGCGCCGACGCCCACGCAAACAGGCGCCGCGAAAGAGAGCCGCGTTTCGGCCGCGCTCATGGCGCTCGTGATTTCCTACGGCCTGTTCGGCTTCGGCTATGTCATCACCGCCACGTTTCTGGTCGCCATCGTGCGCGAGACTGCGTCACTGTCGTCGCTCGAACCCTATGCCTGGGCGATCGTCGGGCTGGCCGGCGCCGCCTCTATTCCCTTCTGGGCATGGGTTGCGCGGCGCACCACGGATGTCTTCGCCTATGTGGCGGGCTGCCTGGTGGAGGCGACGGGCGTTGCGCTCAGCGTCGCATCGCAGGAACCTGTTGCTATCGTCTTCGCCGGCATTTTTCTCGGCGGCACGTTCATGGCGATCACGGCGATCGGGCTTGGAATCGCGCGTCGGTTGACGCAGATGGCGCCGCAGCGGGCGCAGGCGATCATGACGTCGGCGTTCGGCCTGGGTCAGATCGTGGGGCCTGCGCTCGCCGGCCATATGCGCGAGGCCTCGGGGAGCTTTCTCGCGCCCTCGCTGATCGCGGCCGCCGCGCTTGTCGTCGCGGCGGCGCTCGGCGCCTTTGTGGCACGCGCGCGCTAGGCCTTCTTCTTGCGGCCGTAAACACGCGCGGTCAGAGCTGTCTCCTGCCACTCGGGCGTGATGAAAACATCTTCGAGAGCCTGCTCCTCATACGCTTTCAGAATGCGCGCGAGCGGATAATTGTTCATCTGCATGGCCGGCGCATCCCAGGCGCGGCGCTGCAGAATATTCATGGCCACCCGGCCGCCCGGCACATGGTGCTTGAGCGCATAAACCAGCGCACGCGCAGGCGGCAGCGTGCGCTCCAGCGAATAGTGCAGGCAGGCGACGCCGCCGGGCGCAAGTCGCGCGAGCATTTCGCTCGTCATCGCAAGGCCGCGCTCGACGGGAATGTGCTGCAGCACGATGTAGGAATGCACGAGATCGAAGGCGCCCGTCAGGCGGGACAGCCTGTCGTCGGAGAGAACGAAGTCGGCGTTGCTCACGCCGGCGTCCAGGCAATTGTCGCGGGCTTCCGCAATCATCGCCTCGGAAATGTCGACGCCCACGACTTCGCCATAGCGCTGCGCCAGCGGCAGCGCCAGACGGCCGACGCCGCTGCCGAAATCGACGGCGCGACGGCGCGAGACGTCGCCGTAGCGCATGGAAATCTCGTTCATGACGATGTCGATCTCGCGCGCGCCGGTGGCGAAGAATCGCTCCCTATTTCCAGCGATGCGGTCGGTCTTGAACTCGTCGAAGGAGACGACGCCGAAATAGGGATCGGTCTCGCCCCATTTGCGCCAATCGCTATCGGAAACATACGACATTGTGGCCTCTCCTACCGCTGCGCCGCGAGGGTGGGCGCGTGGGCCGAAATGGTCAACAAATGCAGGAGGCGATGGCTAAAGTTAATCGTTAACCGGCGCGCCGAACTGCGGCGAAAATCACCTGCGTGTCGCCATAGGCGCGGCGGTCGATCTGCATCACGCCAGCAGGCAGGGAGACCGCCTCCTCGGCGGCCTCTTCGATGACGACGATGGCGCCGTCGCGCAGCCATCCGCCGTCCATCAGCGCATGCAGCGCGCGCGGCGCGAGGCCCTTGCCGTAGGGCGGATCGAGAAAGGCGAGATCGAATTTCTCGCCGGCTGGCGCATCGCCAACCTTGGTGGCGTCACGCCGGAAAATCCGCGTCACGCCGCCAAGACCGAGCGCCTCAACATTCTCACGCAGCAGCGCGCGCGCCTCGGAACCATCATCGACGAACAGCGCGAAGCGCGCGCCGCGCGAAACTGCTTCCAGCCCGAGCGCGCCGGTGCCGGCGAACAGATCGATGACACGGGCATTCTCGATCACGTCGTCATAGCCGTGCGCGAGAATGTTGAAGATGGCTTCGCGCAAGCGATCCGATGTCGGACGGATCGCCTGCGACGACGGGCCTTTCAGCGTACGGCCGCGCAACCGGCCGCCGACGATCCGCATTTATTTGCCGCCACGCGGCGGCTTGCGCGGGCCGCCTGTGCGCGGACGATCGCCGCCGGGGCGCGGCCCCTTGCGATCACCGCCGGGGCGATCCTTGTTCGGGCGCGGGCCTGCGGGACGCCCGCCCTTGCGGTCCCCGCCCGGCCGGTCGCTGCCGGAACGCGGACCCTTGAAATCTCCGCCGCCAGGGCGCGGGCCCTTGCGGTCGCCGCCAGACCGCTCGCCACCAGAGCGCGGGCCCTTGAAGTCGCCGCCAGGGCGAGGTCCGCTGCGCTCGCCGCCCGCGCGTTCCGGACGTTTGAACGGCCGGTCGCCGCCGCGCTCGTCGCGCGAAAACCGCTTGTCGCCGTCGGCGCGCGGGGCGCGCGCGCCTTCGCTGCGTGGAGCTCTTTCGAAACGCGGATTGCGCTCTCCGCCTTCGCGCGGGGGACGCGGCGCGGAGAACGGACGCTCGCCGCGTGACCCGCCTCTGTCGTCGCTGCGCTGCGGACGCTCGCTGCGCGCCGGGCGTTCGCCACGCTGGGCGCGGTCGCCGCCACGCTCGTCGCGCGTGCTGCGCCGCATCGGCCTGTCGCCGTCGCGTTCGGCCTTGAAGCGGCGGCCGTTGCGCGTGTCGGCCTCGGCCTTCGGCACCGTGGAAACGACGCGCTCGACTTTGATCGCCCTGCCCTTGCGGTCGGCGGTTTCGCCGCGTTCGATCTTCACGCGGCCTTCCAGATTGACGCGCTTGTCGCGCTGCAGGCGCAGTGTGGACACATGCTTGCGCGGTCCGGCCTTCGGCCGCTCGCGCTTGACCTCGGGCTCCTCGTCGCGCCGCTGGCCGGCGGCGCCGCGCGCAGGACGATCACGATCCGGACGATCACGGCCGGGACGCTCGCGATCGAAGCGCGGACGCTCGGTGCGGTCGCGGTCCGGACGCGACCGTTCCTCGCGGCCGCGCGGCGCACGCTCGCGTCCGGGGCGTTCCTCGTGCCCGCGCGGCGCACGTTCATTGCCCTCGCGCTCGCCACGGCGCGGGGCGCGATCGCCCTCGTCGCGCTCGTCACGCTCGGGCGTGTCGAAATCGGCCTGCGATTGTGCGATCAGGCTCGGTCCGAGTTGATCGCGCAACACCCGGGTCTTCACTTCCTCGACCGTGCCTTCGGCGAGTTCGCCGAGCTGGAACGGGCCGTAGGAGACGCGAATGAGACGGTTGACCTCGAGACCGAGCGAGCCGAGTACGCGGCGCACTTCGCGGTTCTTGCCCTCGCGCAGGCCCATCGTGATCCAGGTATTGGCGCCTTGCGCGCGATCGAGCTTGGCTTCGACCGGCGCATATTGCACGTCGTCGATCGTCACGCCGCGCGCCAGCGTGTCGAGCGCGGCCTGATCGGTCTCGCCATGCGCGCGGACGCGATAGCGGCGCAGCCAGCCGGTCTGCGGCAGTTCGAGCGTACGCGCGAGACCGCCGTCGTTGGTCATCAGCAGCAGGCCCTCGGTGTTGATGTCGAGGCGGCCTACCGTCATCAGGCGCGGCAGTTCGGGGTGGCGCTGGCTCAGATAGTCGAAGATCGTCTGGCGTCCCTCGGGGTCGTGATCCGTCGTCACCAGCCCGCGCGGCTTGTGGAACAGGTAGAGCCTCGTGCGGTCGCGCGCCGCCATCGGGCGGCCGTCGATGGTGATCTTGTCGGTGGACGTCACGTTGAAGGCCGGGCTCTCCAGCGTGCGGCCATTGACCGCCACGCGGCCGGCGGCGATCCATTCCTCGGCGTCGCGGCGCGAGCAGGCGCCGGCGCGGGCCATGGCCTTGGCGATCCGCTCGCCCTGAAACGCCTTCGGCGCCGCCGCGGGCGCAGCGGCAGGCTTGCGGCCCTTGGCCGGGCCGCCCGGCTTCTTGCCGAAGGGCTTTTTGCCGAAAGGTTTTTTGTCGAAGTCTTTTTTGGCCCCGGACTTGAAAGGCCGGTCGCCCTGTCGTTTGTCTCTGTCGGTCATGGCGCCTGATAGCAGTTGGACCGGCGATGGTACAGGAAAAGGACGATGGGTGGGCCGCAGCCTTCGCGGCCGCCCGCGATGCAGCAGCCGCTGGCGAGACGCCGGTAGGCGCTGCGCTCGTGCGCGATGGCCGCGTGATCGCCAGCGCGGGCAACCGCGTGATCCTCGACCGCGACCCGACCGCCCATGCCGAAATCCTCGCTATTCGCGCGGCAGCGCGCGCGATCGGATCGGAACGGCTGATCGGCTGCGACCTCTATGTGACGCTCGAGCCCTGCGCCATGTGCGCGGGCGCGATCTCGTTCGCCCGAATCCGCCGGCTCTACTGGGCGGCGGGCGACGCGAAAGGCGGCGCCGTGGAGCACGGGCCGCGCTTCTTCTCGCAACCCACCTGCCATCACGCGCCGGAACTCTATGGCGGCATCCGCGAGAGCGAGGCGGCCGACATGCTGCGGGATTTTTTCAAGGCGCGGCGGTAGGCGCTGCCGTCGTTGCGAGGAGCCGCAGGCGACGTGGCAATCCATCCCCGGCTCTGGACGAATATCCGGGGATGGATTGATTCGCTTCGCTCGCAATGACGGCAAGCGCGGCTATGACTTCTTTCTGATCAGCCAGTCCGACAGGAACAGATGCGCGATGGCCAGCGCGGCGATCGCGCTGCCGACGACGCCCGTCGCCTCGATGCCCCAGCCTTGGTAGACGGCGCCCGCCATCGCGGAGCCGATTCCGCTGCCGAGATAAATTCCGGCGGCATTGAGCGCCAGCATGACGCCCTGCGTCTGCGGGTCTATTGCCATCAGGCGGGCCTGCTGCGGCACGGTGAAGCCCCAGCCGACGAGGTTCCAGAGGAAGCTCAGGAACACGCCGAGCGGCAGATTGAAGGGAATGAGGGTGAGCGCGGGCAGGACGATCGCCTGGCCGATCATGAACAGAAGCAACGCGCCGCTGGGGCCGAGCCTGTCGACGAGCTTGCCGGAGAGCAAATTGCCGACCACCGCGCCAAAACCGCCCGCGCCCAGAATGAGCGCAACGCCGTCGCGGCCCATGTTCAGCCGATATTCGGCCAAGGGCCCCATGAAGGTGATGCCGAGATAGCCCGATGTCGCGATCGTCACCGTCAGCAGCACGGCGACCAGATGGCGCGGCGAGAGCAGCGTGCGGGCGAGCGTGCCGAGCGACTGAGGCTGAAACTGCACATCCGCCGGGATTTCGAAAGCGATCCACAGCGCCATCAGTGCGCCGAGTGCGGCGGCGAGCAGGAAGGCGACGGAAACCCCGAACGTGTAGCCGATGAAGGCCGCCGCCGGCACGCCCAGCACCTGCGCCATGGTCATGCCGACGAAGACGAAGGACAGCGCCGTGCCGCGCGTCTCGGGCCGCGATGTCGCGACCGCAATGGCGGCTGCGACCGGCGTGGTCATCCCGGCGCCGATCGCAACGACAATACGGGCCGCATAGAGCGCCGGCGCGGACGTCGCAAAGGCCGACGCCACGCTGGCGACAACGAAAAGGCTCAGGCCGGTGAGGATGACGGTGCGCCGGCGCCAGGCGCCCGTCATGGCGATGACAACAGGCGAGGAGATCGCATAGGCCAGCGCATAGGCGCCCATGACCCAGCCCGCCTGCGCCTTGGTCATGGCCAGAGATTGCGAGATCGGCGCGAGCAGCGCGATGACGAGGAAGGCGCCGGCGCCGATCGTGAAATTGACGAAGGCGAGCGGCAGCAGGATGCGCTTGGGCAGGGCCGGCGCGGGCGAAACGGACGCGTCGCTCATGAAAGCTCGCGCTTGTAGCCGAGGTGGCTCTGCGCGAAGCCGATCCGCGCGTAGAAGGCGTGCGCGCGCTTGCGGGCGTTGGAGGTCGTCAATTGCGTCGACGGGCAGCCCCGCGCTCGGGCGATTCCGACCATGTGGTCGATCAGCTTCTCGCCAACGCCCTGCGAGCGCAGCGCCGAGGAAACCCGCACGCCCTCGATGATGGCGCGGGACGAGCCCTGCTGGGTCAGGCTCGGCACGATCGTGATCTGCGCCGTCGCGACGATCCTGCCATCGATTTCGCCAACCACGAGTTCATTGTTGGCGTCGGCGTCGATGGCCGCGAAGGCGCGGACATAGCCATCGCCCAGCGGCGCGCCCGGCTTCTCGCGCCAGCCGTTGACGTCGTCGTCGGCGATGAGTTCCACGATGGCGGCAAGGTCCGCGCGGGTTGCGCGGCGAAAGACAGGGGGGGTCAAACGGCGTTTCCAATCCTTGTTTGGGAAAGGTTAGACCGCCGCCCCGATGCAGGCCAGCGCCGGCGCCGCGATGCTGCTATCGTCTGCGGACATTTCTCTAGCGGAAGACCGGACCGCCGATGAAGACGCTCGAAACCGAGGCCCTGCTCGCCGCCGTCAATGAATGGGTGGCGATCGAAAGCCCTACGCCCGACCGCGACGGCGTCAATCGCGTCAGCGCGCTGGCCGAACGGCTGTTGCGCGATCTCGGCGCCAGTATCGAGCGTATATCCGGCGGGCCCGACTTCGGCGACATTTTGATCGGGCGGATCGCGGGCGAGGCGAATGGGCCTGGCATCCTCCTGCTCGGGCACATGGACACGGTCCATCCGGTCGGCACGCTGGCCGGGCCTCTGCCGATGCGCGTGGAGGGCGACCGCGCCTACGGGCCGGGCATTTACGACATGAAGGGCGGCAATGCGATGGCCTTTGCGGCGCTGTCCCATCTGCAGGCCAACGGCAAGCGGCCGCGCCTGCCCGTGACCGTCATGATGATCCCGGACGAGGAAGTGGGCAGTCCGTTTTCGCGCGCCCACATCGAGCGCGAGGCGCTGAAACATGCGCTCGCGCTTGTGGTCGAACCCTCGGGCGAAGGCGGCAAGATCACCGTCGCGCGGCACGGCATCGCGCGCTATTTCGTGAGGACGACCGGCGTGCCGGCCCACGCCGGCGCCTACCACGCCAAGGGCCGCAGCGCGATCCGCGAAATGGCGCGACAGGTGCTTGCCATCGAGGCTATGACGGATTACGCGCGCAACGTGACGCTGAATGTCGGCACGATCCGCGGCGGCACGCACGAGAACATGGTGCCGCTGCACGCGGAGGCCCACGTCTACTGTCTCGTGCCCCTGCCCGAGCACGAAAAGGAAGTGCGCGAGCGGCTGATGGCGCTGAAAGCAGTCGATCCCGACGTCAAGCTGGAGGTGACGCCCGGGCTTTATCGCCCATCCTTCGTCAAAAGCCCTGAAATCCAGAAGCTCTACGACCATACCGCCGCGCTGGCCGAGGAGATCGGCTATCCCGTGGCCGGCGAGCGCGTCGCGGGCGGCGGCAGCGACGGCAATTTCACCGGCGCGCTGGGCGTGCCGACGCTGGACGGGCTCGGCGTTCTCGGCGACGGGCCGCATACGCATCAGGAACACCTGCTGATTTCCTGCCTCGTGCCGCGCACGCGGTTGCTGGCGCGACTTTTCGAGACCCTTCCAGCCTGAACGCAGCCGCTCGCGCCCTATGAGATTTCGTGCGAGATTTGGCAGGCAAGGGATTGCGGATGGTCGGCGTTTACGGTTTCGAACCTCATGAATTGCGGGCGGCTGCGCTGGGCGAGATCCACGCGCGCCCTTTCGTGCGCGCGGAAACGCCGAGCCGCATTTTGCTGTTTGCCTTCACGAGCGACGCCGCCGGCGGCGCCAAGGCGGTGGAATCTTTGGTCGAGCTCGCCCGTTCGCGCGGGCTTGCGCCCCCCGATGTCGGCGCCAAGCAGATCCGTCTCGATTTCACGCCCGCGCGGCTCGTGTTCGAGCGGCATGGCGAGTTCCTGACCTATAGCTGGAGCTTTCCTGGCGGGACCGAACCGTTCCGGCCGGCGGCGGACGAATTGCAGAGCGTCATGCGGCTGCTGCCGCAGCCAGGCCCGCTGCTGGTGGCGGCCGACCTGCACCTGATTGCAGAAGCCGATGCGCCGGCGGATTTCAGCGGCCTGTTTGCAGGTCCCGCGGTCGCGGCCTCCTCCTTCGACGAGGGACGCGCGACCCTCGCCAGCGATTTTTCCGCCGACGCTTTTGGCTTCGTGCGCTTTCTGGTGATCGACCATTCGCTGTCGCCCGAAAGCGCGGGCGCGCTGACGCAGCGGCTGCTGGAAATCGAGACCTACCGGATGCTGGCCCTGCTCGGCCTGCCGGTGGCGCAGCGCCTGTCCACGCCGATCCGCGGGATCGAAGACGAACTGCCGCAGTTGCTGTTGTCGATCGAAAAAGAACGCGGCATGGAGGCCGACCGCAAGCTGCTCGACCGGCTGACGGCCATCGCCACCGAGCTGGAGACAGGCTCTTCGGAGAGCCTGTTCCGCCTCGGCGCGACGCGCGCCTATCACGAACTGGTGCGCGCGCGTCTCGAGTCGATCCGCGAAAGCCGCATCCCGCATTACTCGACCTTCACGTCCTTCCTATCGCGGCGGCTGACGCCGGCCATGCGCACCTGCACGACGATCGAGCAGCGGCAGGCGAGCCTGTCGTCGAAGATCGCGCGCATTGCGGAATTGCTGCGCACGCGCGTCGACATCGAACTGGAAAGCCAGAACGCCGACCAGATCCGGCAGATGGCGGAACGCGTGCGCCTGCAGCTGCAATTGCAGCAGACCGTCGAAGGCCTCTCGATCGCGGCCATCACCTATTACGTGTCGAGCGTACTGCACCTTCTGTTCGAGGGCGCGCACGGCGCGGGCCTGCACATCAACGCCAATGTCGCGACCGGCGCGGCGGTGCCGATCGTGTTTGCGGCCGTCACCTTCATCGTCTGGCGCATCCGCCACAAGCACAAGGAATGACGCGCGATCACGCGCGCAAGGGAGGCAGAACTTGACCTATTCGATCACGGCCAAATGTCCGCGCACCGGGCAATATGGCGTCGCCGTCTCGACCTATTCGCCGCGCGTTGGCGCAACCGTGCCGCTGGTCGTGCCCAACCGCGGCGCCGTCGCCTTCCAGTCGGTCGTCAGTCCCGACTTCCGGCAGATGGCCGCCGACCTGATTGCGACCGGCGCCTCGGCCGACGGCGTGCTGAAGGAACTGGAAATGAAGGACCGGTTCTGGCCGAGCCGGCAGGTCTCGCTGGTCGATGTGACTGGCCATGCGGCCGCCTATACCGGCGCCAAGGCGCCGGCCCATGCCGAGCACCGCCTCGGCAAGGGCTTTGCGGTTGCTGGCAACGTGGTGACGGACGTCTGCGTCGCCGACGCCTTTGCTGAATTCGAGTCGACGCAAAACTCAGGCCTCGATCTCGCCGAGCGGCTGATGCGCGGGCTGGAGGCCGGCGCGCGATCTGGCGGGCAGAAGGAGGGCCTCACCTCCGCATCGCTGCTGGTCTACGACCGTTATTCCTTTGCGACGGTCGACCTGCGCGTCGACGTGCACGACACGCCGGTGATCGAATTGCGCAAGGTCTGGGAATTCTACAAGCCGATGGTCGACTTCTACATCCAGCGCAACATCGATCCGACCGGTCTCGAGAAATGGTGGCAGGCGAAGATGAAGCTTACGCCCGGCTGGACGCCGAACCATCTCGTCAAGACAATCCCGCAGCAGTAAAGGGCGCCACCATGAATATCCCCCGCCTGTTCGCCGCGCTCGCGCTGTGCATTCCCCTCGCCTTTACAGGCGGCGCGCGCGCCGAGACAAAGCAGGTGCGCCTCGCCAAGCAGGTGGGGCTCGCCAGCCTCACGCTGCTCGTGATGGAGCACGAAAAGCTGCTTGAAAAACATCTCGCCGCCGCGGGCCTGAAAGACAGCGAAGTCAACTGGAACAGTTTCGGTAGCGGCGTACTGATGAACGATGGGCTTCTGTCTGGCACGCTCGATTTCGCAGCCGGCGGCGCGATTCCGCTCGCAGTGCTGTGGGCCAAGACCGTCGGCACGCAGCATGAAGTGCGCGGCGTGTGCGGGCTCAATGCGATCCCGATGTATCTGAATACGCGCAACCCCGCCGTGAAGACGCTGCGCGACCTTCCGCCCGAAAGCCGCATCGCGCTACCGGCGATCAAGGTGTCGATCCAGGCGGTCGCGCTACAGATGGCGGTCGCAAAGGAATGGGGCGAGGAGAACTACGCCAAGCTCGATCCGCAGACCGTATCGATGAACGGCGCTGTCTCCTACATCGCGCTGACATCGGGCGCAGGCGAGGTCGACACGCGCTTCGGCAGCGCGCCCTATGCGCAGATGGAGCTGAAGAAACCCGGCATCCGCACCATCGTCCATTCCTACGACACGCTCGGCGGGCCGCATAACATCAACCTGATCTACACGACCAAGAAATTCCGCGACGAGAATCCGAAGACCTACGCAGCCTTTATCTCGGCCTTCAAGGAAGCCACGGATCTCGTCAATACCGACAAGCGCAAGGCGGCGGAAATCTACCTGAAGCTGTCGCCGGAGAAGGTGACCCTGGACGAAATGACCGAGATCATCAGCGACCCGCAGGTCGTCTCGACGCTCGCGCCTATGGGCGTGACGAAGTTCGTGGATTTCGCCTACCGGACCGGCACAATCAAGAAGAAGCCGGATACATGGAAGGACCTGTTCTTTCCCGAGGCGCACGCCCTGCCCGGAAGCTGAACGAGCGGTTGACCTCCGACAGCAGCGCTTTACATTTCCGCGCAATAGCGAAGACGGCGCTCTGCGCCGCGTAGAAAAACGGGGCGAGGGCTCATGACCATCGGTAGATTTGGAATTGCGCGCTCGGCCTTGCGCGCTGGCCTTCTGGCAAGCGTCGCCGCCGGAGGGCTTGCCTCCGCGCAGGCTGCCGATCTCTCGAAGATCAAGAACATCGTCGTCATCTACGCCGAGAACCGCAGCTTCGATCATCTCTACGGACTGTTCCCCGGCGCCAACGGCATCGCGAATGCGAAACCGGGCCAATATCTACAGCGTGATCACGACGGATCGGTCCTGCCGCATCTGCGCGTGTGGAACGCCAAGGGCGAGCCCGACCCGAACTATCCGCAGATGCCGAACAAGCCATTCCGGATCGATGCGCCGCCGGTCAACAAGACGGCGTCGGAAGTGCTGCTCAGCCCGATCCACGCCTACTACCACAACATCGAGCAGATCAACGGCGGCAAGAACGACATGTTCGCCGCCATGTCGACCGTCGGCGGCTACACGATGGGCTATTTCGACGGCTCGCAGATGAAGATGTGGAAGTGGGCGAAGGAGTACACGCTCGCCGACAATTTCTTCATGGGCGCCTTCGGCGGCTCCTATCTCAACCATCAATATCTCGTCTGCCTGTGCGCGCCCGAGCACAAGGACGCGCCGGACTTCATGCGCGCCGTGCTGGACGAAAAGGGCAAGCTGAAGAAGAAGGCGGACTCTCCCTCGGCCAAGGACGGCGCGGTGAAGACGTTCACGGTCGGCCTCGGCGGCCAGGTGACGCCCGACGGCTATTCGGTCAACACGACGCAGCCGCCCTATCAGCCGAGCGGCCTGCCGCCGGCGGACGGCGGCGCGCTCGACATGGCCGATCCGAAGGGCACCGAGCGCATCGGCCTGCCGCTGCCGGCCTCGAAGATGAAGACGATCGGTGACACGCTGTCGGCCAAGGGCGTGAGCTGGGCCTGGTATTCCGGCGGCTGGGACGCGGCGTTGAAGGACGGCATGCGGCCGGCTGCCGAGAAGCGGTCCGTCATCTACACGCGCCACGATGGCTCGCTCAATTTCCAGCCGCACCATCAGCCCTTCAACTATTACGCGCGCTTCGCGCCCGGCACGAAGGATCGCGCGGAGCATCTGAAGGACGGCGCCGAATTCGTGAAGGCGATCGAGAGCGGCGCGCTGCCGCAGGTGGCCTTCTACAAGCCGCCGGGCGTGCACAACGAACATCCCGCCTATACCGACGTGATGAGCGGCGACGCGCATATTGCCGATCTCGTCGAGAAACTGTCGAAGTCGTCGCAGTGGAAGGACATGGTCGTGATCGTCACCTACGACGAGAACGGCGGCTTCTGGGATCACGCCACGCGCCAGCGCGGCCCCGGCTGGGCGGACCGCTGGGGTCCGGGCACGCGCATTCCCGCGCTGATCATCTCGCCGTTCGCAAAGCGCGGTTATGTCGATCACACGCCCTACGACACAGGCTCGATCGCCAAGCTGATCACGGCGCGGTTCGGGCTGGAAAAGCTGCCGGGCGAGCGCAAGAACATCGGCGATCTGACGAAAGCGCTGAAGCTGAAATGAGCGTGCTCTCAAGTGTGGCGCGATCATAAGCGCATCATTGCGAGGAGCCGAAGGCGACGCGGCAATCCATCTCCGCATCATGGAGCAGTAGGCGGGGATGGATTGCCGCGTCGGCCCTACGGGCCTCCTCGCAATGACGGCGATGCGTCAGCGCCGTCCGAAAAGCTTCTCGATATCGGCGAGCTTCAGTTCGACGTAGGTCGGGCGGCCGTGGTTGCACTGGCCAGAGCCCGGCGTCGCCTCCATCTCGCGCAGCAGCGCGTTCATTTCGTCGGCGTTGAGGCGGCGGCCGGCGCGGACGGAATTGTGGCAGGCCATCGTCGCCAGCACATGGTCGAGCCGGCGCTCCGCGCCTTGCAGGCTCGCGTCTTCGGCCAGCGTATCGGCGATGTCGGCGATCAACTGGCGGATATCGATCTTGCCGAGCAGCGCTGGCGTCTCGCGCACCAGCACGGCGCCGGGACCGAAAGCTTCGACGCTGAGGCCGAGCTTTTCCAGTTCCGCTGCCGAATCCGTCACGCGCGCGGCGCTGGCTTCGTCGAGATCGACGACCTCGGGCACGAGCAGGCCCTGCCGCGCGATGCCATGTTGTTCGCGCTGACGCTTCAGGCGCTCGTAGACAAGACGTTCGTGGGCAGCGTGCTGGTCGACGATCACCATGCCGTCGCGCGTCTGCGCGACAATGTAGGTCTCGTGCACTTGCGCGCGCGCGGCGCCAAGCGGCGCGGCGATCTCTTCCGCGCGCGGTTCTGCATTGGCGCGGGCGTCAGCCGAGGGCGCGAGCGCGCCGGTATCGAAGGCCGCCTGCAGCGCCTCGCCGAAGCCTGATGGCGCGGCGGGCGAGGCGCGCCAGGCCCAATCGGCGCGCGGCTGCGGCGACCATGCGCGCTGCGCGCCCTGCATGGCCGACAATGCGGCGCGCGTGGCGTCGGCGGCGCGATGGCCGGCGCTGGTGATCGCGCTCTTCAGGCCGCCGACGACGAGGCCGCGCACGAGACCGGGATCGCGAAAGCGCACTTCGGCCTTGGCGGGATGGACGTTGACGTCGACCTCGCGCGGATCGCATTCGACATAGAGCGCGAGCGCGGCGTGGCGGCCCGCCGGCAGGAAATCGATATAGGCGCCGCGCACGGCGCCTGCGAGCAGCTTGTCGCGCACGGGGCGGCCATTGACGAAGACATATTGCAGCGCCGCCGTTGCCCGATGCCATGTCGGCAGGCCTGCGAAACCGGTGAGCCGGAAGTCCTCGCGCTCCGCTTCGACGGGAATCGCATTGTCAATGAAATCGCGGCCGAGCACTTGGCGCACGCGTTCGGAAAAGCCTTTCGCGTCGTCCGAGGTCGCGCGGAAGTCGAGCGTCGTCAGATGATCGCCCGACAAAGTGAAGGAGACGTCGTGATGGGCGAGCGCGATGCGCCGCACGATGTCGGCGACGGCCTGCGCTTCCGCGCGCGGCGACTTCAAGAACTTGAGACGCGCCGGCGTGGCGGCGAAGAGGTCGCGCACCTCGATGCGCGCGCCACGCGGCCAGGACGAAGGCTGCACCAGCTGTTTCGCGCCGGCGTCGACGCGGATGGAATGGCCGAGCGCTGCGCCTTGCTCGCGCGCATCAATGGAGAGTTGGGCAACCGAACCGATCGAGGGCAGCGCCTCGCCGCGGAAGCCCAGCGTCGCAATATTGGAGAGATCGCCGTCCGGCAGTTTCGAGGTCGCGTGGCGCTCGACCGAGAGCGCGAGATCCTCCGCGCTCATGCCCGCGCCATCGTCGATGACGCGGATCAGCTTGCGCCCGCCGTCCTCGATCACGATCTCGATCTTCTTCGCGCCCGCGTCGAGCGCGTTCTCGACGAGTTCCTTCACGGCGGATGCCGGACGCTCGACGACTTCGCCCGCAGCGATGCGGTCGACCGTCACGGGATCGAGCAGGCGGACCTTCATCGGGCGTTACGCTGCGGCATGGAATCGTGGGGCGACATGGCTATCGGTAGCACCCGCCGCTTTGGACCGCGAGCCTTCAGGCTCGCAATCCAGAAGCGAGCCAGAAGGCTCGCGGTCCACTCACATCCCCGTCGGCCGTCCAGCCAGCGCCACCAGCAGCCTGCCGTCGCCCAGCAGCTTGCGCGCGGCGCGCGTGGCCTCTTCCAGACCGACCGCCGCCACCAGCCGGTTGCGCTGGTCGAGATAGGCGGTCTTGCGGCCTTCCAGCTGCAATTGCAGGAGATTGCCCGCGATCTTGTTGGAGGTGTCGAAGCGCAGGGCGTAGGAGCCGATCAGGAACTTGCGCGCCTTGGCGAGTTCTTCCTCGGTCGGGCCATTGGCGACGAGATCGCGGATCTGCTCCTCGATCACCTCGAGCGATTCCTTCGCGCGCTCGTTCTTGGTCGAGGTCGCGCCGACGACCATGGCGGCGTGATCGTAGTTCTGCAGATGCGAATAGACGGAATAGGCGAGGCCGCGCTTTTCGCGCACCTCGCGGAACAGGCGCGCGGTGAAGGCCCCGCCGCCGAGGATATGATTGACGACCACAGCCGCCATGAAATCGGGATCGTCGCGCTCGACGCCCGAGCGGCCGAAGCGAATGGTCGCCTGCGGCACGTCGATGTCGGTCACGAGCCTTTCGCCGACGCCTTGCATGACGGCGGGCGGCACGGCCACGAGCGCGGCGTGTGCAGGCAGTGCGCCGAAGGTTTCGTCCAGCTTGGCGGCTAGCGTCGCGGCATCGATCGCGCCGACGGCGGCGATGACGAGATTGTCGCGCGCCAGCATCTTGGAGCGCATGGCCACGAGATCGTCGCGCGCAATCTTGCCCAGCGTGTCGATCTCGCCGCGCGCGGCGCGACCGTAGGGATGGCCGGGGAAGGCCGCGGCGCGGAACATGCGCGAGGCAACCGCATCGGGGTCCTTCAGCTCGCGCTTCAGGCTGGCGACGAGTTGCGAAACGACGCGATCGATGGGCGCCTGTTCGAGCCGCGCCTCGTTGACGGCGAGACGCAGCAGTTCGAAGGCCGGATCGAGATTGCGGGTCAGCGTCTGGAAATGGCCGGACAGATGATCGCGGTCGACCGAGAAATGCAGATGCACCGCCAGATCGTCCATCGCCTCGTGGAAGGCGCCGGAATCATAGGGGCCGGCGCCCTCGTCCAGCAGGCCGCC
>Ga0209023_10002855_pt1 | contig 21105 bp, 17 predicted proteins | sample LakOneMetagenome_FD_187468 | JGI IMG/M metagenome (GOLD analysis project Ga0209023, IMG submission 187468) | Freshwater and sediment microbial communities from Lake Erie, Canada (SPAdes) (version 2) | ecosystem: Environmental > Aquatic > Freshwater > Lentic | place: Lake Erie, Canada...
TCGGTGCGAAATTACTTTATGCTGCCCAATTCGGTCGGCTATATCGGGTTTACCGGCGGTTTTCAGCAGACTTCGGCGGACGAGATCAGAACGTCGATCGCGGATCTGAAAAAACAGGGGATGAAGAATCTCGTCCTCGACCTTCGCGGCAATCCGGGCGGCATCCTTGAGCAGGCGATCGAGATCGTCAGTCAGTTTGTCCCGGCGGGGCAGACAGTCGTTTCGGTAAAATCGACGAGGGCAGTCGGCTCGCGCGAATTAAAGACCGTTGGCGGCCCGAACGAGACGCTGCCAATGGTCGTGCTGATCAACGGCGGTTCGGCTTCGGCGTCGGAGATCGTGGCAGGGGCTTTGCAGGATTACAGCCGGGCGTTGATCGTTGGGAGCGATAGCTTTGGTAAAGGGCTGGTTCAGCGTGTATTTCGTCTGCCTTTTGGAACGGGTCTGACGTTAACTACTGCAAGATACTATACGCCGTATGGCCGTTCGTTACAGCGGGATTATTCGAGCGGCTCTATCTACGATTATTATTCGCACCTTGCCGATTCACCTGACGCGGCGGCTGAGGACGTTGCTCCGAAGCCCGCCGGAAGCCCGGTTACGATGCCCGACGGCCGGGTACTTTATGGCGGCCGTGGTATAGAACCGGATGTTCGCGTTGATGCGGCAAAAGGCAGTGCACTTCGGTCGCGAATCAATGAAGCAGCGTTTTTCTTTGTTCGCCAGGTCGCGGCCGGAAAGGTCGCTGGATTTGAATCGATGCGTGCGGAGAAACAGACGTTCAAACAAACGCTCGCACCGAATGAATTTCAGGTGACGGACAAAATGCTCGATATGTTTCGCACTTTCGCGGCCGCGGACAAGATCTACGGCCTGACCGGCGAAAACATTAATACCCAACTCGATTACGCCCGCACGCGTTTACGCGAAGAGATCGCAACGGCCAATTATTCGACCGAGGCCGGCGTGCAGGTTTTGCTCGAGGCTGATCCGCAGGTTGCCAAGGCGATCGCGTCGATCCCCGAAGCGGCAAAGTTGTCAGAATCAAGCCTGGCGTTGCGAGCCGCAAGTAAGTAGTTTTTATGTATAAACAGATCGGAATATTGACCGGCGGCGGTGACGCTCCGGGGCTGAACGCGGCCATTCGGGCGGTGGTGCGGACGGCAATAGGCGAGTTCGGGATGACCTGTATCGGCATCGAAGACAGTTTCGAAGGTATTTTAGGAGAAACGCATACCCACAAGCTGAATACGAAAAGCGTCAGCGGCATTTTGCCTCGCGGCGGCACTATATTAGGTACGCGGAACCGCGGCAGCTTTTGTAAAACTATTGACGGGAAAACGGTCTTTCCGCAAATGCCGATCGGTGAGGCCCTCGCGAATCTTGATATCTTAGGTATCGAAGCACTGGTCGCGATCGGCGGTGAAGGCACGCTCGCGATCGCCGAACAGTTTCACAAACGCGGATTTCCTGTCATTGGCGTGCCGAAAACGATCGATAACGATCTCGCGGCGACGGAACTTACGTTCGGATTTATGACGGCGATCGACATTGCTACCGAGGCTCTCGACCGTTTGCACACGACCGCCGCTTCGCACGACCGCGTGATGATCCTCGAGGTGATGGGCCGCAATACCGGCTGGATCGCTCTGCATGCCGGGCTTGCCGGTAGTGCTGACATCATCCTGATTCCAGAGATTCCGTTTTCGTTCGAATCGATCGCGCAGAAGGTGCGGGCCCGGGAAGGGAGCGGTTCGCGATTTACCAACATAGTCGTCGCCGAAGGTGCGATGGAGGTCGGAAAAGGCGAGATGTATTCGGACACGCAGGAATTGCGTCTCGGCGGTATCGGCGAGCACATTCGCCGCCGTGTCGAAGCAATGACCGGCAAAGAATCACGATGCGTCGTTCTAGGTCATCTGCAGCGTGGCGGCAGCCCGAATGCATTTGACCGTATGCTCGGGACAAATTTTGGAGCGTGTGCGGTTCGGGCTCTGGCAAGTGGCGAGCATGGAAAAATGGTCGCACTGCAGGCAGGCACGATCACGACCGTGCCTCTGTCGGAAGCAATAGCAAATATCAAAAATGTCGCGATCGACGGCCAACTCGTTCGAACGGCGCGCGATATCGGTATTTCCTTTGCGGCTCCGAAAGAGTCAAAACTTGGCGAACCGGCAATGTACGAGGTCCGCACGCTCGGCTCGTAAAACAAATATTTATTACTTATGGAAGCAATCGACTCAATCAAGAAAAAACTCCAGGCCGAACTGGACGACCTGGAACACCAATTACATTTTGAACTGCCAAAAGCCATTCAACATGCGCGCGAGTTTGGCGACCTGAGCGAAAATGCCGAGTACAAGGCTGCGAAAGAAAAGCAGACCATGGTTCAGGTCAGGGTCAGTCAATTGCAGCAGCGGATAATGGAGGTCGAGTCGATCGATGTCTCCAAGATCCCGACCGATCGTGCGGCCTACGGCTCGAGCCTGGTGCTTTTCGATCTGGAAAAAGAGGAAAAGGTCAGTTACAAGTTAGTAACCTCCGAAGAAAGTGACCCGGACAACGGCCTCATCTCGACCGTTTCGCCGATCGGGCAGGCTCTGATGGGCAAGGAAGAAGGCGACGAGGTAAGAGTCAAAACTCCGACCGGTTTTCGCAATTTTGAGATCAGTAGGCTCACTACTATCCACGACCAGATTAAAAGTTAGTTGATATTTAATTCTAGCTGCTTGCTACTAGCCGCTAGCTGTTGGCCAGAATATGTTTGGAGCGAGTATAGGACGCGGGGCGATGCGGATCATCAATGCGATGGTACGCGGGCTGGCGTCTGCCGGAATTTCGCCAAATTTTCTGACCGCGATCGGGGTGACGATAAATATCGGCTGCGGCGTACTGTTCGGAATGGGCGAATTCTTCTGGGCCGGGATCGTGCTGATCGTTGCAAATCTGTTTGATATGCTCGACGGCAACGTCGCGCGATTATCCGGACGGGTCACCAAATTTGGCAGCTTTCTCGATTCGACGCTCGACCGGCTCTCAGACATGGTCGCGTTCTTCGGCATCATGATATTTTACGCCGGAAATGCCCCGCAGCATTCACTGCTGAACGTTTTTCTCGCCGGCGTCGGCCTCATCTCATCCGTGATGGTCAGCTATACGACTGCACGCAGCGAAAGCCTCGGCGTCAAGGCAAACGTCGGATTTCTACAACGCCCGGAACGAATAGTTTTGCTGATAATTGGAGCACTTTCGACGTGGAATTGGAACTCAGATTTTTTCCTCTTCAACCGCATGCCGCAGGTGCTGTGGGTGCTCGCAGTGGGCTCGGTTTGGACGCTCATTCATCGGATGTTTTATATTTGGAAAGAGTTTAGGCGGATCGATGGCGACGGCGGTGCTAAATGATCGAATGGATCTCGAATACATGGTCGGCCCTTATTACCTGGTTATCTGACAAGTGGGCGGCGTTGACCTGGAGCGAGATCGGCATCGGTGTTGCTCTGTTCTTGATCTCGCTGACGGTCAGTTTTGCGGCGATCGGGATCGTGATGGTCAAGATCCCTGAGAATTATTTCAGCTCTCATTACGAACGCGATTTTTTGCCCGACAGCCCGTGGCTGGTGCGTTGGGGAGCGGTGATCGTTAAGAATATCTTTGGCGTGTTTTTGATCTTGCTCGGTATTGTGTTATCGCTGCCGGGCGTTCCGGGACAGGGGATTTTGACTATTTTGCTTGGGCTGATTATGATCGACCTTCCCGGGAAACGTCCGTTCGAAGCAAAGATCATCGAACGTCCCGCGGTTCGAAATGCCATCAACAAACTCCGCGAGAAATACAATAAACCGCCGCTCGTATTGGATTAGAAATGGGATTTTTTGACAAATTGAGGGGAAAAAAAGAATTCGATCCAGATGCCCGCCGCCGCGATCTGCTCGCCAACGGCCGCATTACCGATGGCACGATCATCGACACCAAGATCGACGGCGAAGGCCGCGAACTGATCGTTTTTGTCTACACATTAAACGGCGTTGATTTCGAATCCGCCGACGAACTAACGCCCCAGCAAAAACTGATAGCCGATAATTATGTGCCGGGATCGAAGGTGGGAATTAGATTTGACCCAAAAAATCAGTACGATTCGATAGTGGAATAAATGTTCAAAAAGTCGACAGCCAATGAAGAACTATGGAATGAAGAAAAGAGTTCTCGGCGAAAGCTGATTCGGCGAGCTTCTACTTTCTTAGTGTTTTTGGCAATCATCGTCGGTCTGTTTTGCGTCTGGTTGACCCAGCCAATCTTTTTTAATTCCTCTAAATCGGTTTCAGTAGTCGTAGTCGATGCAGAGCGGCTTAAAGCGCATGTTTCGAAACTCTCGGATGAATTTTATCCCAGAAATCACCTCAACTTGCAGAATTTGAATGCTACGGCGGATTACGTTCGCAGCGAATTTGAGAAGACGGGCGGAAAAGTTTCAGAACAGAGATTTACCGTTAATGGAGCCGAATACAGAAATGTCCGTCTGGAATTGGGTGAAGATGAAGCGGACGGCCGAATAGTTGTCGGTGCGCACTATGATTCAGCGTTTGATACACATGGAGCGGACGATAATGCGAGCGGGGTGGCGGGTTTGATCGAATTAGCGAACCTGATCGCGAAACAGAATCTATCCCGAAAGGTTGAATTCGTCGTGTTCTCACTCGAAGAGCCGCCATTTTTCGGCACCGAGGAGATGGGCAGCTTTGTACATGCCCAGTGGCTTCGGGAAAAGGGTGTCAAGGTAAAATTGACGATCTGTCTTGAGATGATCGGGTATTATACTGACGAGCCACACAGTCAAAATTTCCCGCTATTTCTTGGGCGTTTGCTTTATCCGTCCACGGGAAATTTTGCGGCGGTCGTGGGTGATTTTACGAATGTTAATTCTGTGCGTCAGGTAAAAGGGGCGATGGCAACCGTGGATGGGGTCGATACGTATTCGCTTAATGCACCGTCGTTTTTTGGCGGTGTGAATCTGTCCGATCATCGCAATTATTGGCAAAAGGGTTACGACGCCGTCATGATCACAGACACAGCATTCTTTCGAAACAAGGCGTATCACACGGTCGGCGACACGTCGGATCGATTAGATTATAGTAAAATGGCAAAGGTCGTTGACGGTGTGGGACGGGCGATCGTTAAATTGGCGAAATAGATAATGTTCAAGAAGATACTAATAGCAAACCGTGGTGAGATCGCGTGTCGTGTTATTCGTGCCTGTCGCGAGATGAATATTGCGACGGTCGCGGTGTATTCGGATGCGGACCGCGATGCACTGCACGTGAGGATGGCGGATGAGGCGTTCCATATCGGGCCGCCGCCATCGGCAGAGAGCTATTTGCGTTGGGAAAAGATAATCGAGGTGGCGAAAGCGTCGGGAACCGAGGCGATCCATCCGGGTTATGGATTTTTGTCGGAGAATGCTGAGTTTGTCCGCAATGTGACAGCCGCCGGGGTCGTTTTTATCGGCCCCCCGCCTGAGGCGATGGAAGGTCTGGGTGGGAAAATGTCGGCCCGCAAGATCGCCATCGAGGCGGGCGTTCCAATCGTGCCGGGGACGACCGAGCCGCTGCGTTCGTTTGATGAGGCAAAAGCGACGGCGGATGAGATCGGTTATCCGGTGATGCTCAAGGCTTCGGCCGGCGGCGGCGGCAAGGGGATGCGGCTGGTTTTCGAGGAAGCGGAACTAAGATCCGCTCTCGAAAATGCTCAGTCCGAGGCTCTCGCGGGTTTTGGTGATGATGCTGTCTATGTAGAAAAGGTCGTAGTTGCTCCGCGACATATTGAGATACAGGTTTTTTCTGATACGCACGGCAATCATGTTTACTTGGGCGAACGCGAGTGTTCTATTCAGCGTCGGCATCAGAAGGTGATCGAGGAAGCCCCGTCGCCCATAAACTCGGCGGAGCTCCGAAAGGAAATGGGCGAATGCGCGGTAAAGGTTGCGAAGGCTGTCGATTACGTCGGAGCGGGGACGGTCGAGTTTCTTGTTTCCGACGTTGACCATTCGTTTTATTTTCTTGAGATGAATACGCGCCTTCAGGTCGAGCATCCGGTGACCGAACTTGTGACCGGAATTGATCTCGTCCGCGAACAGATCCGCGTTGCATGGGGCGAAAAGCTTTCATTCACGCAGGACGATGTCGAGATCAAAGGCCACGCCATCGAATGCCGCGTCTATGCCGAAGATCCGGACGCTAATTTCATGCCTTCGCCGGGGACGATCACGCGTCTGCGTCTGCCGCAAGGACCGGGCGTTCGCGACGACGGCGGGGTTTATGAAGGTTGCGAGGTTTCAATCTATTACGATCCGATGATCTCGAAACTCGCAGTTTACGGCAAAGACCGTGCAGAGGCGATAGACCGGATGCGTCGTGCCCTCGAGGAATATGAGGTCGGCGGCATAAAAACGACGCTGCAATTTTTCCGCGACGTGATGCGCGATCAGGAATTTATCGACGGAAAACTCGATACCGGCTTTATTCCGCGTTTTAATGAAAGGCACAAAGCCGCTGAGATTGGCGAAACCGATCGTGACATCGCGATCATCGCGGCAGCCTTGAGCTATTCGGCAAAGCAGTCGAAACCGGCAGAGGCGACGACTCGTGTCGAGAGCCGCTGGGCGGCGGCTGGTCGAATGGCGGCAATGCAGAATCGATTGTAAAAAATTATGGAAGAATTACTAAAAAATCTAATGGGTAAAAAGATCGATATCACCTGCGGAACAAATGCGACGTTTCGTGGTGATGTTATGGATGTTAAGTCTGGGGTACTTTACCTACGGGATGAGGAAGACAAGGTCGCGTATGTCTCGGTGGACAAGATCGCTGTGATCTATGAGTGCAAAGAACCGGCGATCAGGCCCGGATTTATCAGCTAGTAAGAGCGAAGAAGTTCGCCCGCAAATTACGCAAATAAAAGCGAATGTATATCTTTTATTTGCGAATATGCGCGTTATTCGTGGGCAAAAAAAGAATCAGAAAAAAAGCCCGACACTTGCGAGTGCCGGGCTTTTCTATTAAATCTTTTATCGGTCTTAGCGATTCAGATCTTCGATCGGGATATTCGCGAATTCCGGTTTCAGGCGGCGATAGCCGACGATGCGGCTCTGCCAGTATCCGGCGAAGGGCGACCAGGTGATACCTTTGCTCGACGAGGCCTGATAAAAACCGTTTTCGTCAGAGACGATGCCCATGTGGCCGAGGTTGTTAAAGAATACGAGTGTGCCGTATTTGAACCGGTCGTCGCCGTAGACTGGTTCGGACATTGCCCAGATGCTGCGGGCACTCTGGCGTGTGAAATTAACGCCAGCTTCCTGAAAAACGCTCCAGACAAATCCCGAGCAATCATAGGTGTTCGGCCCGGCAGTTCCGTAAACGTAGCGGATACCGTATCGTGATTTGATCGCGTTGTCGATCTTGATCGTCGTTGACATACCGTAAACGGTGCGTCCGGCGGCGGCCATCGCTGCAGGGGAATTCATCGCTCTGGTCGACGCGGTGCGTGCGACAAGCGGTTTGTCTTCGACAGCTTTGGGGGTGTTAACAACGATGATCGGGCTGGACAGCGTCGGACGTGACGCTGGTTGAGGTTTTGTCTCCGGTGCGGGCGGCATGTTGGTGGGCTGGCTCGACGTCGATTTGACCACGCGATCACGCGTCTGAGCATTTGCCGAACCTGTAAAACACACAGCGCCAAACGTGACGCACCTGTAAAACACACGGCGCCAAACGTGACGCACAACGATAGACATAGAACCTTTTTTAAATTATTCAAACCTTATTCTCCAATATTTTGATGTGCAAAAAGGGGAACTGAAGAGAGTGGGTGAATGGCTCACCTACTATTTAAAAACAACCAAACCAATACCAATTCCCGAAATTTTGCCAATTTCGACCAAAGTGACGAACCAAATTGTGACTCGCTTATTTTTTGACCCGGAAGGTATTATTACCGATTGTCTGCCGAAATGCAAACATAACGGTTTCGTATGGATGTATTTGGATTGTGTTATGGTTGCCAAATATGATGAAACGCCCGCGAAGACACGCCGAGGCGGAGGTCTTTCGACCTCCGCTTTCGTAAACCCCGCCGCCTACTCTCGCCTATCTTCTTCAGTTGTCTTTGTGTATTGAAGACACTCTCAATCGCCAACTGCTTCCATAAAATTTTTGTCCTGACCGTCGAGTTGTCGAAAAATGACGATAAATAAACCGGAGGTGTCAAACGTTTATTGAATGAAATACCAAAAAAAGAGATACGACCCCGACCGGGGTCGCACGTGTCGAGAATCCTGGTGCTATAAACATCTGATCCCGCCGGGATCAAATCGAAAGAGGCCGTCTTTTCAGACAGCCTCTTTACTTCTTGAAACGGACCATGCGGTCTGTCGTACTTGCCTTAAGCCGAGAACGAGGTTCCGCAGCCGCAGCCGCCGGTGGCGTTCGGGTTTTCAAATGTAAATCCCGAGCCCATCATGTTAGTCGTGTGGTCGATCGTGATGCCGTTGAGGTACTGAGCCGAAAACATATCGACAAATAGCCGAATGCCAGACTTGTCCATGACGAAATCGCCCGGTTTATTCTCTTCCTCGATATTGAGGCTGTACTGAAATCCCGAGCAACCACCGGGAACAACGCGTACACGGAGCCCGGCCGTTTCCGGCAGATCGTCTTCGCTCGAAAGAAATTTCTTGATCTCAACAACCGCCGGATCGGTAACGGTCAATTCTACGCTTGGTGCTGCAACTGCTGACATAATAGTAAATAGCTCCTGTTTTCAAAATATGAGGCGACGCAATAGAGAAACCTTACATTAAAATAAATATTACCACAGTCTCGGCAAAATACAAGGGCATTCGTGTGGCGATCTACCTACCTCACATACGCACTTGCGAGCGGAATGTCACCGGTGTTTCCGAATTGTTGGATCAGGGTGCCCGCGGTCGAGCGTTGTACGAACCATGTTGAATTCGATGGGCGAAATACTCCGGCGTCCCATTTGCCATCGCCGTCGTAGTCTCCAGGAACGGGTGTATCACCGTTTGCTCCGAACGGAAATGAAAAGAATGAGAGGTCTTCGCTGCGAAGTACAAACCAACTGCCGTTCGAGGGCCGCCAGAATGCGATATCTGTTTTGCCGTCACCCGTGAAATCGCCGGGAACCGCACGGTCGGCCGGTGTGCCGAATTGGGTCGCAAACGTCGTGCCGGTCGAACTGCGTCGCAACCACCATTCCGAACCGCTGGCACCGTTAGGGCGATAGATCGCAATGTCGGCTTTTCCATCACCGTCGAAATCGCCCGGGACTGGAATGTCACCGGCCGTTCCAAACGTAATAATGTCGGTGCCGCCGCCTGAGTTGTTGATGAACCAGGTCACGGATGACGGACGAAATACCGCGAGATCAGCCTTACCGTCTGCGTCATAATCTCCGGGGACCGGTACGTCGTTAGTAGTTCCGAATGGGACCGAGAAGAATGAGTAGTCCTCGCTCCTCAAGACAAACCAATACCCTGTGCTTGGCCGCCAAAACGCGATGTCAGTCTTCCCGTCGCCGGTAAAGTCCGATGGCACGATAACATCGGTCGACGATCCAAACTGCAACGCCGGAACCTGAGAATCCGAACTCCGCTGATACCACCATTCGCCCGGGCCGGGCCGGAAAATGCCGATGTCGGTTTTGAGATCGCCATCGAAATCGAAAGGTCCGGAGCGACGAGGCGCCGTTGAAACAAACTGGATCCGCTCTGTAAAAGATCCGCCGGTCGAATAATCCCCGTAGTAACCGCGGGTACGAATAAAGCCGTTAGCACTTGCGTTTTGTACGTTGAGGACCCAGTTGGCTGCACTTCTGGAGCCCGATCCAATGGACGAATAGTTGATCCCGTCCGTAGAACGCTCAAACGTGACGCGGCTGACCTCGGGAACCCACCACCACCGATACCATGTCAAACTGCTCGAATTATATGTAAATGCATAGATCGGGGGCTGAAAATACCTGATTGCCGCAAATTGACCGCGGGACTGGCCGCCGACGCTCGTAAAGTAGCCACCGACAATTACCTTGCCATCGTCTCTCATCGTCATGGCGAGTATCTTGTCGGTAAACGGCATATTTACAAATGAATTGTCCACGGCCCCGGTCGACGCGAGCATTGTCAATTTCGAATGCGGTTGGCCGTTTACGTTATCAAAGTTGCCTGAAATATATATGTTGCCGATAACGGTTTCTGCAATATTGTGAACTGCCCCGTCGATCGTAGCAGCCGTGAATGTAGCGTCGTTCGTACCGTCAGAGTTTAACCGCACAAGATTTGGGCGGCCATTCCCGTTCACCCCGGCGAAAGTGCCACCGACCAATATTTTTCCGTTCTTGTCGATCTTGATGTCGAGCACCTCGGCTACAATTCCGTTGAGTACGGGATTAAATGTGGTATCGGTAGTTCCATTCGCATTGAGGCGAACCAAGCCGACGCGCGCTTGGCCGTTTACGTTCCCAAACGCACCACCGATCAATATCTTTCCGTCAGATTGTAGAGCGATACATCCGACTGAAAAATCAAGAGTTGTCCCAAAGGTCGTGTCGATAGAACCAGAAGGAAGCAGTCTCGCTATTCTCGTTTTTGCAATACCATTAACGGTAGCAAATTCGCCCCCGATCAGAATGTTCCCATCCGGCTGGACAGCGATCGCTCCGATATATGGAGTCGATGAGCTAGTGAACGTTGGAGCAAAACTGCCGTCAACCGTCCCGTTTGTATTTATTCGAGCAAGCCGCGCTTGGGATGTTCCGCCTGCGGTCGTAAAATCGCCGCCCGCTAGATATTGTCCGTTTGGCAAGACGGCAAGGTCGTAAACCCATCCGGTCAACTGTGGGTTTACAAAGGTACTGTCATTCGCTCCGGTCCAGGCGACTCTTGCGAGACCTTGTCGAGTCGTTCCGCCGACGCTAGTAAAACCTCCGCCGATCAGCGTCATTCCGTCAGGCAGTGACAGCATTGCGGCCGGCGGTCCTCCGAGAATCGTCGTGTTAGTATCCTGATTGAGCCTGCCGTTAGGATAGAGGCTCGCAATCCGGTTAATATTTGGAAAGCCATTAAATGTGGTAAATTCGCCGACTGCCACTATCTCGTTATTGGTCAAAATGGTAGTGTCGTGGACCGTTGTATTCGCAGACGAAGTGAATGAGGCGTCTCTACTACCATCCAGATTCACACGCGCAATATTTGCGTGCGAGGCTCCATTTAGCGTAGTGAAAGTGCCGGAAACGACCGAACGGCCGTCCGATTGCATGCGGACAGACAACACATTTCCATCAAAGCTCGGATTATAAGCGGTCTCGATTCCGCCGTTAGGATTTAGCCGAACGAGATGATTTCGTACAATGTTGATATCACCGAATCGGGTGAAAGCTCCGCCCGCCAAGATCTTGCCGTCCGGTTGAAGTGTGAGTGTAAATATCGAATCTCCTGCACCGGGATAGGCGGCGTTGACTTGGAACGTAGTATCCAGTGTGCCGTCGGAATTGAGTCGGGCCAATCTCCATCGATCAACCCCATTCACTTGAGTAAATTGGCCAGCGATCAAGATCTTGCCGTCGGGTTGGACCTCTACATCGAAAACAGTATTGTTGACAATAGGTGCGAAATTGGGATCCAGCGTTCCGTTAGCATTGAATCGTGCAAGCCGAGCCCTCGAGTTCCCATCAACTGTCAAAAACGATCCACCAACGACAACCCTGCCGGTGGACTGCTCGTAAGCGACAGTATTTGGACCGGAGAGGGACGACGTAAAGGCGCCATCGTTCGTTCCGTCAAAATTAAGCCGGGCGATACCGCCGGAAGCAGCACCTCCGATCGAACTAAAACCGCCAAGAACCATTAGCTTTTGCCCGACGATCAGGATGTCGTTCCAGGATGTCGTTCACCGTACCGATCGGATTGGGATTATAGGTCGTGTCCAATCCGCCTCCCCTGGAAATACGTGCAAGTTTGTTCCTGGAGACGCCGTTTACCGTAGTCAACGTGGGTCCAGAGAAATAAATATATTGCACGTCACTGACGACGCGGTTCGCATAACTATCCAAACTAGTGGCGAACCCGTCAGAGGGACTCTGGGAAAAAACGGTAACGGATATGGTTAGGAGCAGCGACACGAAAAGTGGTATTGATTTCATTGTGATCTCCAATTACTTAAGGCAACAGAAAACAAGGACGAGTCGTAGACGTTCATTGAAGGTCATCATTCTCGATTCAGCCGCAAAACCAGCCATTGCTTGGTGATTGACGATTCTCGAACGGTAAAATCGACCTCGTTGAGATCTTCAGAAACATCTAGAACTCGCGTTGGGTTAGAAAATTCAAATCGTTTAGAGCTTGCATTGATCACGTAGGTTTTTCCCGCCTCAATGTCGTCGAATCGATAATATCCAAACGAATTGCTTATGGCCGTTCGAGTTGCACCTGCGCTGTTCGAAAGCGTTATCAAAGCATTCTTTATTCCTGTTCCGTTGGTGGTGATAACGCGGCCGGAAATAGACGCCATTGCAGCGCTCGGGCCGAGGTCTCTGAATTGGGCAACAACGGCGTTGCCGGCAGACTTTCCGACGGCAAGCAAATTTCCATTGAACGAAAATACGATACCGTTCGTTTCGTCTCCGGCACCCAGATCGGTAATGGACACCCCGCTTGTCCCCCAGATAGACGAATCCAGTGTTCCGTTCGAATTATAACGAACGGAAACCAGGTCGGCCTCCGGATTTTGAGCATACCCCGCAACGATTATCTTGCCGCTAGGCTGAACCCGGATCGCATTCGCGACATCATTAGTCGAGCCGATCGTTGTTGTCACCTTGGAATTGACACCAAACGCAAAATCCGGCGAGCCATTGGAAAGTAATCTAGCTGTAGCCAGCACGGTCCTGGTCCCAACGCGTGCTTTTCCGGTTAGTAGGATCTTGCCATCCGTCTGGATATCAACGGCATTCACCGAATCGGCGAGGCCGAAATCGACAAAAGCCTTGCCATCTCCGTCGAAACTGTTATCCACATTTCCGTTCGAATCGAATCTGACAACGCAAAAATCTTCAGTGGTATCTTCGAGTCCGTCAGCGACCGCAAGGATCTTTCCGTCCGCCTGGAGTTTTATCGCCCTAAATCCTTGATTAAAACTCCCGGTACTGATCTCGGAGATGCCACCGCCGGCGAAAGTGCCGTCCATTGCTCCGGTTGCGTCAAAAGCCCATAGCTGAGATCTCTCGAGACCTGACGGTGACGAGGTCTTCCGACCCGCGGCGATTATAATGCGGCCGCTTGGCTGCACCGCAATTCCATTTCCCGAGTAAGTGAAATTCCCTGGATTTATCCAGATCGTTCCAGCTGGAAACCCTCCGGGACTGAACGTCGGATCGAGATCACCGCTCGTCTTGTAGCGGGCGGCGCACAGAGCGGATACACAAGTGCCGGTGACTACTATCTTACCGTCGGTCTGGATCGCGACCGCCGCCGCACCGCCCCCATTGCCGCCGATGTTGGTGATGGTATACCCGTCTGAGGAAAATGTGGTATCAAGAGCACCGCTTCTGTCGAATCTCGCAACAAGGAATCCGGTAGTTCCGATCGATATGTCTGCAGTACCGACAGCGACTATTTTTCCGTCAGTTTGAACTGCGACAGCCCGAAAATTACTCGGGCCGCCGCCCGTGTAAGCAAAGACTTTGCCGTCCAAATCAAATGATGAGTCAAGCCCGCCGTTAATGGCTCGATATCGGACCAAACCGAAGTTGATCCCGGAATTGCCCTGCGTTCCGCCGCCGACAATTATGTTTCCGTCAGCCTGTATTGCGATCGATTGGCCCTCGTCATAAGATCCTGGTTCAAATTCGGTTCGCACCTTTCCATCACCGCTAAAGGTTGTATCCAGCGTTAGATCGGAATTCATTCGAACGGCTGAAAAGTTTCGGCCCGGAAAATGACTATATCCCGCCAGGACGATCTTTCCGTCGGTCTGCCGTTTCATCGCCTTGCAAAAATCGTGCGTTCCCGCCACCGTGCTGACTCTGGTGTGAGCAAAGCCTCCAGCACTTAGGACCCCGTTAGAATTGAATCGGTTCACGAGATATTCTTGGTCTCCGCTGAGGCCGGTGTAGGTTCCAGCGGCCAAGATACTTCTGTCCGGTTCAACGAGTACCGAAGTCGCATAACCGTAGTTTCCTGTTAACATGAGCGCGTAACCGGGTGAGTTGGTCGGGTTATCCTCAAAGGTGGGGTCGAGAGCTCCGTTGGTGAGGTAACGAAGAACTAATCCGTTCTGTGTGGGCGAACCGCCATTGATTATCTGAAGTTCGCCGCTGACGACGATCTTTCCGTCAGTTTGTATGTCGACGGCGTTCGCTGAGTCTATGTTCGAAAGGTCGGTCCGAAGAAAACCGTCCGTATCAAATGTGTTGTCAGGAGTGCCATCAATATTAAAGCGGGCAACGAAGAGGTCAATCGGGCCCGTGTTATAAGCGATTCGCGTATTGCCGACAACCACGAGCTTTAGATCCGACTGGATCGCAAAGGCGTTGGCGAAGGTCAAATCATCTCCCGGATATCGCGTTGAAAGTTTTCCACCTATTCCGAATGTTGGATCTAGCGAGCCATCTACATTAAAACGGGCCATCAATATCCGGCTGGAGTTCGACGAAATAACTGTCGAATCCCCCAACAAAATGATCTTCCCGTCGGGCTGGACCAGAAGTGCCTGAGCTCTGTCCACATCGGTTAAAGGAAAATCAAGCTCAAGACAACCATCAATGTCGAAGGCGATGTCCTTGCTTCCGTCCGAATTGAATCGGCACATCGAAATTAGCTGTCGAGAAGAATCCCCATACGAAAAGCCGGCGATCAATATTTTCCCATCAGCTTGGATCGCCGTTGCTGTACCCTGACTTCGACCTTGCCCGATGGAAAGCGTTTTATAGCCATCCGAATCGAATAACGGATCGAGCTCTCCAGGAGCGGCCTTCGTTTGAGAAGCAAAAAAGATAAGACAGAAAAAAATCGCTAAGTTCTTCATATATTAAACTCCCTTCGCACCGATCTTTTGATCCGCGTTCGGCCGTATATCATCAAGCTGAAACTTTGCAAAAACGGCGGGCGAACTAATCCGCTGAAATTCTTGTGGAACTTGTCTATAATGGGTCCTATAATGTCAAAAAAGATTTAAGAAATTCTGAAAAATTCTGAAATGTTCTGAAAATGAGTGCAAGTGGTCAAAATGGGAGATTCTTCCGGTTCGACAAATACGAACTGCACCCGCATGAGCGTATGCTCGAAGGTGGAGGAAAGCTCATCCATTTGACTCCGAGAGTCCTTGACGCGCTGATATTATTGGTTGAGAATGAAGGCCATATCGTCCAAAAAGATGCGCTTATCGAAAAGTTGTGGCCGAACAGCTTCGTCGAGGAAAATAATCTCAGTCAGGCCATTTCGGCATTACGCAAAGCCCTGGGAATCCAATCCAATGGAAATGATTTCATCGAAACCGTTCCAAAGGTTGGCTACCGATTCATCGCTCCGATCACCGTCCACGATGTTGCCGAGGATGTAGCGAGTTCGACGGCCATTCACGCAAATAATCTCACGTTACGGGTTGTCAGGGTCGCTATCCTGTTGATTTTGGTGGCGTCGGCTGCGGTGCTTGGTTGGCGTACGATCATGAGGAATCCCGTGGAGGAAAATTCGGTTGTAAGCGAAAAACGTGTAAAACGCCTCACGAATTCTCCGGAGAACGAGCAGGTTGCCGGTTGGACGAGCGATGGTCGTATTCTGATCACACGGTGGACAAATTCTAATACGCCGGAAACATTCGTTATTGACGAAGAAGGCAGGACAATGGCGAAGGCCGTCAATTTCAACGATATTCGTCAGGCAATTTTTTCTCCCGACGGAACCAGAATGTTGTGCTGGAGGTATAGTGATAACGGTGCGGGAACGTTTTTAGCGGCAGCGGACGGCAGCGGAATGCAGAAATTGCCGTTCTCTCCGGAGAATGCGGTTTGGTCGCCAGATAGTGCAAGTATTGCCTTTCAGGCCAATTCGATCGCAGCAAAGAAATTGACGAGTACCGAAGTCTTGATTTTCAGTGTTAAGGACTCGAAACTTTTCGAATTAACTACTAACGTTAATTTTGACGGTGATCCGGGTTGGTCGCCGGACGGAAAACGTCTCGTTTTTGTAAGCGACCGAGATGGAAATTATGAAATCTATTCGATACTTGCGGATGGAACTGACATTCGCCGTTTGACCAATAACCCCGGGCACGACTCGTTTCCGAAATTCTCGCCCGACGGCACACAGATCTCGTTTAACTCTAACATCGACCGCGAAACCACGGATATTTATTTAATGGGTGCGAATGGCGGGGAACCGCTACGGCTCACCGATTCAAAGGGAAATGAGCTTTCCCGGAACGGCTGGTCGCCGGACGGGACGAAACTCGCGTTCAACTCGGACATTGACGGCAATGACGAGATCTACGTGATGGACGTCGAACCCTTCAAGCCGGCGGTTTTGATCGAAGCCCCGAATGCCGATCTGCAGACTCCTGCGTTTTCACCAGACGGGCAAAAAGTCGTCTACACGGCTGAGTTTTTAGATAAGCACTCGGAATTGAGAGTCTTTGACCTAAATACAAAGAGTTCGACCTTGCTGCTTAACACATCGAGTCCACAAAATTATCCTCGTTGGTCTCCAGATGGTAACTGGATCGCGTTTCATCAGGAAGTGAACGGAAAATGGGATGTTTTTAAGGTTCGACCTGACGGCCAAGGTCTTACAAATCTGTCGGATAATCCTGCTAGCGACAGTATCCCAACTTGGTCGAGCGACTCGCAGACGATCTTTTTTCGTAGCAACCGAAACGGTGATACTGAGAACAGCGAGCTATTCAAGATGGATGCAGACGGAACCTCGCAGGAATTATTGCCGGTCCGCAAAGGCAAACTTGGTTGGGGTTCGATCGCACCCAGCGGAAATGAGATCGTCTTTGCCGCCGATCGAGAAAACGACCTGTCGCGGCAATTCGACATTTACTCATTTGATCGTCAGAGCGGTAAAGAGCGGTTAGTTACCTCACGCGTTAAAAATGATGTACAACCGATCTTCTCAAATGACGGGTCAAAAATAGTATTCACCTCGTCGAGTGATGGGAACCAGGAGATCTATGTAGTAAATACTGATGGGACCGAACCGCTTCGCCTTACGCGGAACGTAGCGATAGATACAAATCCTTCCTTTTCCTTTGACGGCAAAAGAGTGCTATTCAGCAGCAACCGCGGTGGGAGGTTCGCGATTTTTGAATTTGGTTTGCCTTGATCGTTAGAAATAGCATGCTAAAGACATGCGAGCTGATTTCGTGAGCTTCAATACCTGGAAAGAGCAATCGCGGCAGAGCTTCGTATCTAAGCACGTGTCATTATCACGAGTTCGGGCTTCATCGCTTCGATCGATATCTGGCGCGCGACCTCTTCAGCGACTTTGTTGAACGCGAGCGATTGCAAAGATTCCGGGAAAGAGACGACGACCGGTACTCCGGTGTCTCCACCTTCGCGGACTTCCATACCGATGGGAACTTCGCCAAGGAAATTCAGGCCGTATTCGTCGCAGAGTTTTTGTCCGCCGCCCCGGCCGAATATCTCGTATTTGGTGCCTGTATCGGGTGCTATAAAATACGACATATTCTCAATGATTCCGAGCACCGGTACATTTACCTGCTCAAACATCTTTACCGCACGACGAACGTCCGAGAGCGAAACTTCCTGTGGTGTCGTAACTAAGACCGCACCCTGCACCGGCACAAGCTGAGCGAGCGAAAGCTGCACATCACCGGTTCCCGGCGGCATATCGACAATCAGATAATCGAGTTCGCCCCAATCGACATCCGACAAAAACTGCCTGACAACCCCATGCAGCATCGGTCCCCGAAGAATCATCGGTTTGTCTGGCGGCACGAGCACTGCCATCGAGATCATTTTGACACCATGTGCCTCGATCGGCACGAGTTTGCCGTCCCTGATGTCCGGCTGCGTATAACCGCTGCCGAGCATCATCGGCACGTTCGGCCCGTAAACATCGGCGTCCATGATGCCGACCTTTGCGCCGTCCTTGGCGAGCGAGATCGCCATATTTACGGCGACCGTCGATTTGCCGACTCCGCCTTTGCCTGACGAGACGGCGATGATATTTTTCACGCCCGCGATCGCGATATTGTTTGCGATACCGCGTCCCTGCGGCACTTCGGCATCCATTTTGACCGCCACAGTCGACACGCCTTCGAGGCCGCTGACGACCTCTATTGCCTGTGCTTCCATCTGCTCTTTCACCGGACACGCAGGTGTCGTCAGCATGATCGTAAACGCAACATTGCCGTCCGTGATCTCTAGATTATGAATAAACCCGAGCGTGACGATGTCTTTCTTAAGATCGGGATCGATGATCTGTTTTAAGGATTCGAGTACAACTGCTTCTGATATTTGGCTCATAATTAATCCTTAATTGTAACAAAACTGGCTTACCTTTCGGAATAACGGATAGACAATAAAGGGAAGTGGATAAACGCAGTAACGATCTGATTTATCCTCTATGCATTATGATCTATACTTTATTTCGAAGGGCATCTTTAAAATGGATATTAAAGCATACGATCACATCCGCAGCGGCGGAGCAGGATTTTACGAACAAAAACGCGGGTTGATCGCCGTTTGGGGTAAAGAAGCTGTTCAGTTCCTCGACGGGCTGATCTCGAACGACATGAAAACGCTCGAGGACGGGCAGCAAATACTTGCGGCGTTTCCAAATGCCCAAGGGCGGTTGCTGGCGGTCGTGCGAGTGCTGAGGCAAGGCGATAGATTTCTGTGTGAGACCGAAGAATCAACGCGGGGAAAAGTTTTTAACAATCTCCTTCGATTTACGTTTGCGGGTGATTTTTTTGTTGAGGATTTGTCAAAGAGCTATTCCTGTTTCGAATTGTTCAACACTTCAGAACCGCCTGCGTCAGCGGGCGGCGTGAACTTTGGACAGAATGCGACGTTCATTGACTTTGACAAGGCGACCGCTTTTCGGGAACAGCTAAATCTGATTGACACGATCGAGATTCCCGACGAACTCCACGAAGTCCTCCGCATCGAATCCGGCATCCCTAAATACGGTATCGACATGGAGGAAACTACCATAGTACCCGAACTCGGACTCGATGGTCTCATCTCTTACAACAAAGGCTGTTACATCGGCCAGGAAATAATCGCCCGCATACATTTTCGCGGACACGTTGCTAAACGATTGACTGGATTGTCTTTATCGGCAGTTGTCGAATCCGGCACGGAATTGACTACGGCTGACGGCAAAAATGCGGGACGAATTACGTCCTCTGTTTATTCGCCCAAACTGGAGAGGGCGATCGCACTCGGGTATGTTCGCTACGACTATTTGAGCGAAGGTACCGCAGTTTTAGCCGGAACGGAGGCGGCGACAGTTACATCGCTTCCGTTTCTATGACCTTAGGAGAAGTATTATGAGATCCTTAGCCTCACTTTTGATCATCATTTCCGTTTCGATCTTTGCCGCATGTATAAAAAATGTGCCGCAGAAACCAGTAACTTCGGGATCGCTCAAAGCAAATTCAGCGGCGGCGGCCACCAGACTTTTCGAAAAACGCGGCCTCAATGTCGCGGGTTTTCGCAATTTAGACGAATTTATCCGTCCCGAAGTTCGAGAGAAACTCGACGCCGAGCCGATGGGTGACAGCGACGTAAACGTTCCGCCCGTGTCTGGAGAATCCGGTCCGTCCGGAGACGCCGAATCACAGGAACCATATAACGAGGACAATCCTGCAAAGGAACTCGAGATCAACAAGGCCAAATTCCAATGGGCAAAAAAGAAGTTTGGTGACGCTCTGGCAGCCGATCCGACCGCGACGGGCGTTATAATTTTGTATGCGGACGAGAATTATTATGACATCGGACGCCTAAACAATTTCGTTGAAGAAGGCCGCGGGCGGATCGCTTCCGAATCCGGAATCGACACAGGCCGTATCCAACTGATGTACGGTGGCTATCGCGGTGTCGCACAGGTTGAGATGTGGATCGTGCCGACCGGCGAGCAATTTCCAGAACTTAAGCCGGAAAATCGTGACGCTCCGCAGGGGAAAGAGCTTTAGACTAGTTAGATCGGACTATGTGATCCATTAGAATTGGAGGGTATTTCGTCAATGGTTTGACCACTGCAATTTGCCCTTGCTTGTTATTTTCGGCATACTTTAACGTTCGCATTGCAACAGAAATCCGCACCGCGAGCATTTGTTTTATGACCAACAAGCCAACACCGAACGCCAGTTATAGCCTTACCCTTCGCGTCCGAATACAAAATCAGCCTGGAAAACTTGGCGAGATCACTACCGCCATCGGCAAGGCTGGCGGCGATATCGAAGGAATCGACATCGTCAGCGTCGGCAAAGATTTTTTGATCCGCGACATTACGGTCAATGCGGCGAGCGAGAGCCACGATCAGGAGATCGTCAGTTTTGTTCGCGACATCGACGGCGTCGATGTGATAAATGTCAGCGACCGCACTTTCCTGATGCACCTCGGCGGCAAGATCGAGGTGACGTCGAAAATGCCGCTAAAGACGCGTTCGGACCTTTCGATGGCCTATACACCGGGCGTTGCACGCATCTGCGAAGCGATCGCTAAAGATCCGGAAAAGGCATATAACCTGACCATCAAAAAGAACACGGTTGCCGTCGTTTCCGACGGAACTGCAGTGCTCGGCCTCGGCGATATCGGCCCGGCGGCGGCGATGCCGGTGATGGAAGGAAAGTGTCAGCTTTTCAAAGAATTCGGCGGTGTCGATGCGTTTCCGATCTGTCTTAATACTAAAGACCCGCACGAGATCATCGAAACGATCAAAAATATTTCGGTTGCATTTGGCGGCATCAATCTTGAAGATATCTCCGCTCCGCGTTGCTTTGAGATCGAAGAGCGTTTAAAAGAAGAGCTGGATATTCCGGTCTTTCATGATGATCAGCACGG
>Ga0209023_10002856_pt1 | contig 21105 bp, 16 predicted proteins | sample LakOneMetagenome_FD_187468 | JGI IMG/M metagenome (GOLD analysis project Ga0209023, IMG submission 187468) | Freshwater and sediment microbial communities from Lake Erie, Canada (SPAdes) (version 2) | ecosystem: Environmental > Aquatic > Freshwater > Lentic | place: Lake Erie, Canada...
GGGGGCGGAGCCCCCCGGACGTATCAGTACTGCTCGTCCTCGACGAACGCGTCGTCGTCGTCGTCGCCGTAGGCCGCGAGGACGGCGTTGGGGTCGAAGCCCGGGCCGCTGTCCTTGAGCGAGAGGCCCATCTCGACCAGCTTGGCCTTGACCTCGTCGATCGACTTGGCGCCGAAGTTGCGGATGTCGAGCAGGTCCTGCTCCGACCGCGAGATGAGCTCACCCACGGTGTGGATGCCCTCGCGCTTGAGGCAGTTGTAGGACCGGACGGTCAGCTGCAGGTCCTCGACCGGGAGGGCCAGGTCGGCGGCCAGCTGCTCGTCGACCGGCGACGGGCCGATGTCGATGCCCTCGGCCTCGACGTTGAGCTCGCGCGCCAGGCCGAACAGCTCGACCAGGGTCTTGCCGGCCGAGGCGATGGCGTCACGGGGCCGGATCGAGGGCTTGGTCTCGATGTCGATGACGAGCTTGTCGAAGTCGGTGCGCTGCTCGACACGAGTGGCCTCGACCTTGTAGGTGACCTTGAGGACCGGGCTGTAGATCGAGTCGACCGGCATGCGGCCGATCTCGTTGTCGGCGCCCTTGTTCTGGGCCGAGGAGACGTAGCCACGGCCACGCTCGACGACCAGCTCCATCTCCAGCTTGCCCTTGTCGGACAGGGTGGCGATCTTGAGGTCGGGGTTGTGCACCTCGACACCGGCCGGGGGCGCGATGTCGGCCGCGGTGACGTCGCCGGCACCGGACTTGCGCAGGTACATGGTCACGGGCTCGTCGTGCTCGGAGGAGACGACCAGGCCCTTGAGGTTGAGGATGATCTCGGTGACATCCTCCTTGACGCCCTCGATCGTCGAGAACTCGTGGAGGACGTTGTCGATCTTGATGCTGGTGACCGACGCACCCGGGATGGAGGAGAGCAGGGTACGGCGGAGCGAGTTGCCGAGCGTGTAGCCGAAGCCAGGCTCCAGCGGCTCGATCACGAACCGGGAGCGGAAGTCGTCGACGGCCTCTTCGGAGAGAGTCGGGCGCTGGGCGATAAGCACTGTGTTCTTCCTTTCCGAGCCCCACCACTATTTGAGGGACTCGAATCTGCAGATGTGAATGTTGTCTGCTGACCCCCCACCGATGGCCGGACGGAAGCGGTCAAGCCACCGCGACCACCGACGGGGGGTGTCTGGGGGGCGGAGCCCCCCAGATGGCTACTTCTTCGAGTAGTACTCGACGATCAGCTGCTCCTGGACCGGGATGTCGATCTGCTCCCGGACCGGGACCTGGTGGATCAGGACCCGCATCCGCGACGGCAGGACCTGCATCCAGGCGGGGACGATGCGCTCGCCGTGGGTCTCGCGAGCCACGATGAACGGCGTCATCTCCAGCGACTTCTCCCGCACGTCGATGATGTCGTACTGGGTCACCTGGAACGACGGGATGTTGACCTTCTTGCCGTTGACCATGAAGTGGCCGTGGCTCACCAGCTGGCGGGCGTGGCGACGGGTCCGGGCGAAGCCGGCGCGGTAGATGACGTTGTCCAGGCGGCACTCGAGCAGCTGGAGCAGGTTGTCACCGGTCTTGCCCTGACGGCGCGAGGCCTCGGCGTAGTAGCGGTGGAACTGCTTCTCGAGCACACCGTAGGTGTAGCGAGCCTTCTGCTTCTCGCGCAGCTGGAGGAGGTACTCGCTCTCCTTGATGCGCCCGCGGCCGTGCTGGCCGGGCGGGTAGGGGCGGCGCTCGTAGGCAGCGTCGCCGCCGATGAGGTCGACGCCGAGGCGGCGCGACTTCTTCGTGATCGGGCCGGTGTAACGGGCCATGGGTCTAGGTCTCCTTCAAGTCCGGGTGAGCGTGAGGCGCGGGCGCGGTCAGACGCGGCGGCGCTTCGGCGGGCGGCAACCGTTGTGCGGGGCAGGCGTGACGTCCTGGATGGTGCCGACCTCGAGGCCGATCGCACCCAGGGAACGGATCGCGGTCTCGCGGCCCGAACCCGGGCCCTTGACGAAGACGTCGATCTTCTTCATGCCGTGCTCCATCGCACGACGCCCGGCGGCCTCAGCGGCCATCTGGGCGGCGAACGGCGTGGACTTGCGTGAGCCCTTGAAGCCGACGGTGCCGGCAGAGGCCCATGAGATCACCGCACCCGTGGGGTCGGTGATGGTGACGATGGTGTTGTTGAACGTGCTCTTGATGTGGGCTTCGCCCTGAGCGACGTTCTTCTTCTCCTTGCGGCGCACCTTCTTGGCGCCGGCCTGGCGGCTCTTGGGGGGCATTCAGTGTCTCCTGGAGTAGCTGGTCGTTGAGGTGATCGAGAGGCGGTGACTCGCGCAGCGGCGCAAGGTCACTTCGCCTTCTTCTTGCCGGCAACCGTGCGCTTGGGACCCTTGCGGGTGCGCGCGTTGGTCTTGGTGCGCTGACCGCGGACCGGGAGGCCCTGGCGGTGACGCCGACCCTGGTAGCTGCCGATCTCGATCTTGCGACGGATGTCGGCCTGGACCTCACGACGGAGGTCACCCTCGATCTTGTACTTGGCTTCGATCTCGTCGCGAAGCTTGACCAGCTCCTCGTCGCCCAGCTGGTGGACGCGGAGGTCGGGGTTGACCCCGGTGGCTTCGAGCACCTGCTTCGCAGTGGTGCGTCCGATGCCATAGATGTAGGTGAGAGCGATCTCGATGCGCTTGTCGCGCGGGAGATCCACTCCAACGAGGCGTGCCATGTGGCAGTTGTCCCTTTCGGTTCACGGTGGTCTGGTCGTGCTGCGTCTCGCGCCTCGAGGAGCGAGCTCCGGCCATCCGTTCCGGAGGTGGTTCACCGCAGGGATCCTGCGGCTAGCGAGCACGTAGTGGTGGTTCTTCAGTTGTGCATCCCGGGCCCGTGGCCCGACGGACGAGCTAGCCCTGCCGCTGCTTGTGGCGCGGGTTCTCGCAGATCACCATGACGCGGCCGTGGCGACGGATCACCTTGCACTTGTCACAGATCGGCTTGACGCTCGGGTTGACCTTCACGAGGAGGTCCTTTCTGGCGGTTGCGGCTCACAGCTGCCGTCGGGCAGCCGTCACTTGTAGCGGTAGACGATCCGGCCTCGGGTGAGGTCGTAGGGCGAGAGCTCCACCACGACGCGATCCTCGGGAAGGATGCGGATGTAGTGCTGGCGCATCTTGCCGCTGATGTGGGCGAGGACCTTGTGTCCGTTGCTCAGCTCAACCCGAAACATCGCGTTCGGGAGTGCTTCGACGACGGTGCCCTCGATCTCGATCACGCCTTCTTTCTTCGGCATGTCCTCCGCAATCTGTTGATCAGTTGTCTACCGTGGCCCGGGAACCTCGGAACCGGCCTGAGCCGCTCCCGTGGACCTCGTGAAGCCCCGCCGCCGTGCCTCATCCCGCGACACACCACGAGACCGCACGAGACGGAAAAGTGATGGTCCCGGCAGCCGCGAGGCACCACGGACCGGACCCACGTTGGGCCGACACGCCAGTTTAGGGGGCTGGTCGCCCAAATCCCTAATTCGTCGGGTCAGCGGGGGCGACGGAAGGTCCGCAGGCTGACCGCGGCCAGCATCCGGCGACGACGGGTCACGGCGGCGGACATGGCGCGGCGCTCGTCGTTGACGGCACCCCAGAAGGTCGACGCGGCCTCCGGCTCAGGCGGCTCGGGCCCGAACACGTGGGCATCTGCCACGCGGGCCAGGTCCGGGGCCGACTCGGTGCCGATGTGGCGTGACTGCTCGCGGCGGGTGACCACGCCGCCCGCCGGGACCGGTTGTCCAAGGTCGCGGGCATGGTCGACCAGTTCTCGCCAGGCGCCGACGACCCGCGTCGACATCCGCGGCGCGCGGCGCCGCCAGCGGCGCCGGACGGCCTTCACCACGATGATGCCGACCAGGAACAGTGCGATCGCGAGGAGCGGCCCACCGCCATAGATCAGGGCGGCGCGCACCCAGCCGGGGACGCGCGGGTCCTTGGTCGTGGTCTCGTCGTCGTCGCGGGCCTGGTCGGCCTTGACCTCGACGTCGGCCTGCTCGCCGGCGGTCGTCGGCGGCGGGATCGGCGCCGGGGGCGGCACGTTGGTGCCGCCGACGTTCTGCTGGCTCTCGGGGGGCAGCTTGGCCGGCCGCTCGGTGCCCATGAACGCCTCGGTCGGGAGGGTGCGCCAGGTGCCGTCGGCGACCTCCAGTTCGACCCAGGCGGAGACGTCGGACCCGTGGACGACACCGTCCTCCGGCACGACGGCGCCCAGGACGACCCGGGCGGGCACCCCGATCCGGTTGGCGAGCAGCGCCATCGTGGCGGCGTACTGCTCGTCGTTGCCGGCCATGATCCGTCCGGTGACGAACTCCGCCAGGCGTCCCTGTGAGTGCCCCGCGTGATAGATCTGCTCCGCCGGAGCCACGCCGTCGGTGTAGCGACCCTCGGTCCTCAGATGGTCGGCCACCGTGAACACGCGGGTCATCAGCGACTTGGACTCTCCGGACCACTCGGTGGCCTGGGCGTCGAGGAACGCGGCCGCCTCGCCTGCGGGGCCGACCGGCCCACCGGGCACCGAGGTGGCGTCGACCTCGTCGGGCGGGATCACGGCCGTGAAGGAGTAGTTGTCACCGGGGCTGATCCCGGCCGGGACGACCGCTGTCGAGGTGGCCAGGTTGTAGCGGAAGGAGTCGGACTCGGTGGCGAGACGACCTCCGTCGAAGGCGATCGACTGGAGTGCCCCGACGACCGGCAGCCACACTCCGGCATAGCCCTCGTCGACGTTGACGGTCACCTCGACCGGCGTCCCTTCGACGGGGTTGTCGATCGTCTCGGAGACTCGCTGGTAGGTGTCGTTGGCCGCCCCCGGAATGGCGTTGTTGGAGGCACCCCAGACCTTGCCGTCATAGCTGTCGAGCGTGGCGAACCGCACCCGCGTCCCGGGCTCGACCCCCTGGATGGTGAAGAGCTCGCGCTGGAAGAGGTTCTCGGGCGGCGGGTTGGTGGGAACCTCGACGTAGCGGCGGAACGACGCCAGCGGAGAGGCGTACTGACCGACGTCGAACGGCGGCGTGATCACGTCACGCATGACCAGGCGACGGTCGTCGTTGCCGCCGTGCCAGAGCGCGACCGGCATCGAGACGCTGGCGGCCAGCACGAGGAGCGACGCGGCGACCGCCGTACGGCCCAGCCGCCCGGTGCTGCCGGCGACCTCCGCAGCAGCGCGCTGCCCGCGAACGGCGAGCCAGGCCAGCAGACCGACCGAGAACAGCACGCCCTGGACCAGGATCTCCTGGGGGCGGGCCACGCCAAGCAGGATCACCGCGACGAGCAGTGCCACCGGCACGAGCAGGGGCAGCACGGCACGCAGCCAACGGGGACCCGACGTGATCCGGGTCAGCGCCATCGCGCCCGACCCGGTGATGAGCCCGAAGGCCCAGGGCAGGGTCAGCAGCGGCCCATGCCCGTCGACCGGGGGCAGGGTGGTCAGCAGGTCCTTCCACCCGAAGGCCAGCTGGTCGGTCAGCAGCTGCCAGGTGTGCGGAACCGGCCAGACCGCCGGGACCTCGCGCAGGCAGAGAACCCCGCCGAGGAGATAGAAGATCGCGACGGCGGCGACCACGGGGGCCGCTCCGGGCCAACGGCGGATCTCGGCGACCAGGCCGGCGCTGACGCCGATCACGAGACCCAGGACTCCGACAGAGAGGAACTGCCAGCCGGTGAACGACGTGGCGAACGCCATCATGGCGGCGGTGCCGAGCACCAGGACGAACGCAGCGTCGGACCACGAGGCCCGACCCGCACGGGTCGGCAGCGCGTCGAGCGAGGACCGGTCGACGGCCGGGTCGGCGGGCGGCGGGGGCGACGCCGGCGGCGGCGCTTCGGCCACCGGGGGCGGCGCGGTCACGGTCATGACAGGCTCCAGCGCAGCAACGCCCCGAGGTCGGCCTTGTCGGCCAGGTGGAGGATCGGGATCCCGTCGGCGTCGGCCGCGCGGCTGCTCACCGTCGCGTCGACCACCATGGCGATGCGGCGTACCTCTGTGGGGAAGGCCGACGCCGCCATCCGCATCTGGGCGAACGTGGCCCCCGGACCGGTGATGAGGAACAACAGGCTCGTGTCGGGGGCGACGACCGCGGAACGCTGTGCCGACTTCGCCAGGCCGGTGTGCCCGAGGTTGGAGCGGCAGACCGCGTCCAGGGCGACGTGGCCGTTGTTGCCGGTGGCCGCCTGGTCACCGCACATGAAGGAGGTGTCGAACTCGTCCAGCACCGCGCGTACGGCGATCGAGGCCGCGACCGCCATGGCGGTCTCGAAGTCCTCGGGGTCGGGCCAGGACGCGACGTCGTCGTCGACGACGACCGTCGCGTGGGAGCGCCGGGTGTCGAGGTACTGGCGCACCAGGAGCTGGGTGCGACCGGCGGCGGCCATCGCCTTGGCCGAGGAGCGCCAGTGGACGTGACGCAGGTCGTCGCCCGGGACGTACTCACGCAGCGCGTGGAACGCCAGGTCGCTTTGGGAGACGGCGTCGGTGGACACGCCTTCGAGGTCGCGCAGCAGGCCGGCGCCCAGTGACTCCAGCGGCACCATCACGGGGCGGACCAGGATCTCCTGGACCTCGGTCCAGGAGAAATCGCGCGAGTAGAGACCCAGCGGGTCGCCACGCCGGGTGATCGCGGGACCGACCGGGACGACGCCGCGGCGCTCGGTCCGGACCGTGAACGACTCCTCGTGGCTGGCGTCGGCGGCGAGCGCCGGCAGGCCATAGCGGTGCAGGGCGTTGCCGACCGGAAGGTCGAGCATCGACGGCAGCATCCGGCCCGACGCGAGGTTGGTGACGGTGACCGAGCCACTGACCGACTCGCCCGCGACGACGCGGAGCGGCTCGAGGACGAGCTCCACCCCGACCCGGACCCGGCCAAGCAGCAGGGGTACGGCGAGCACGAGCAACGCGAGGCTGGCGACCGCCAGCACCGTCGCCTCACGCCAGTGCGTGCGGGAGGCGACGAGGCCGGCCACCACCGCGATGGCCAGCACGGTCCACCCGGTCGGGTTGATGATCCCGAACCACGAGCGGACCCGCCGCGGCGGTCTCGTCTCCATGAGCCGCCTCAGGCGACCCGGTCGGTGGGCGGAACCACCGCGTCGATGAGCCGTCCGATGACGCTCTCGACGGTGACTCCGGTGAACTGGGCCTCCGCGTCGAGCAGCAGCCGGTGGCTGAGCACCGGCTCGGCGAGCTCCTTGACGTCGTCGGGCACGACGTGGTCACGACCGTCGGCAGCGGCCCACGTCTTGGAGACCCGGATGAACGCGAGGCAGCCGCGGGCCGAGAGCCCGAGCTTGACGTGCGGCATCCGCCGGGACTCCTCGGCGAGCTCGGCGACATAGGAGATCAGGGCCGGGTCGACATAGACGTCGTCGGCCAGGCCGCTCATCTGCGCGATCGTGTCGGAGGTGATCGCCGGGGTGACGAGGGCGGCCCGGTCGCGGACCTTGGCGTTGACCAGCAGCTCGATGGTGGCGGCGCGGTCGGGGTAGCCCAGGGAGGTCTTCATGAGGAACCGGTCGAGCTGGGCCTCGGGAAGGCGGTAGGTGCCGGCCTGCTCGATGGGGTTCTGGGTGGCGATGACCATGAAGGGACGGCCCACGGAGTGCGGCTGGCCGTCGACCGTGACCCGGCCCTCCTCCATGACCTCCAGGAGCGCGGACTGGGTCTTGGGCGAGGCGCGGTTGATCTCGTCGGCGAGCACGATGGTGTGGAAGATCGGCCCGGGGTGGAACTCGAAGCCCGCCTTGTGCTGGTCATAGACGGTGACGCCGGTGACGTCCGAGGGCAGCAGGTCGGGGGTGAACTGGATGCGCGCGTGGCTCCCCTGGACGGTGTTGGCGAGGGCGCGGGCCAACATCGTCTTGCCGGTGCCGGGCACGTCCTCGAGCAGGATGTGCCCCTCGGAGAGCAGGCAGGTGAGGGTCAGGCGGAGCGCATGGCGCTTGCCGAGCACCGCCTTCTCCATGTTGTCGGCGAGCTGGTCGAAGGTCTGCTTGAACCAGCGCGCCTGCTCTGCGGAGATCGTCATGTCATCGCTTTCTCGAGGTGCAGCACCCGCGGGTGGCCCGGGGAGGCGGGACAAAGTAAAGGTGCCGCAGTAAGGCTAGTCGGACACCGCGACGTCCGCAGGCAACTCGCAACACCCGTTGCGGGCGTCGTCAGTTGGGCCAGCTCAACCGGTCGGACTCCGACGTCGTCCCGGGTCCCTGGCAGTCGGCCTGGACCCAGCGCCCCGGCACGCCGAAGTAGAACTGCGTCTGCTTGGTGTCCCCGTCGGCGAGGTCGACGGTCCCGAGGGTGCCCTCGGCCTGCGCCGTGATGGTGCACGTGACCGGGCCGAAGAAGTTCTGCACCTGGACGGTGATGAAGCCGCACGACGCGTCCGTGCAGTCCGGGTCGCCGCTGGCCGGCGGGTGGCAGGGGTTGGCACCGGAGTCGTCACAGTTGTCGCCGCGGGTGACCTTGACGATGGGCGCCGGCTGCGGGTCGGTGGTCTTGCTGACGACCAGGTCGGGGATAGCGCGGCCGCGAGGCCGGTCGGTGACCGACACGGTGATCTTCTCGGTGACCGAGAACCCGAGGTCGCGCTCGCCCAGGAAGAGCTGCGACGCATTGACGCTGGTGAGGTGCCAGCTCTTGGTCGGCCGCTTGTCGCTCCTGACGACGACGTCGATCGGCGCCCCGTTGGGCGAGACCTTGATCTCCCAGTTGAGCGTCTTGCCACCGGTCAGGATCGGGGTGACCTTGAGCATGTCGGCGGTGAGCGGCCCCCAGGTCTGCACCTTCTGGGTCGAGCTGATGCTGCAGTTGTCCATCGCGGCCTCGTTGCAGACCTTCAGCGTCACGGAGTGCGGCCCGTCGTTGTCGCCGACGCTGATGGTCTTCTTCTGCGCCCCGGTCATCGGCTGAGGTCCGACTGTCGTGACCCCGTCGACCATGATCGACACCAGCGAGTCCTCGCCTCGCGAGTCCGGCACAGTGAACTCGACGTCGGCCTTGGCATTCGCGCCACTTGCCTGGATCGACCAGGCTCCCCAGGCCATCGGGGTGGCGTTGGCGGTCCAGGGCTCGCTGTAGTCGCTGATCTTCCCGCTGATGGACGTCGACGCCTCCACCTTGAACCGATGGACGCTGCCGTCGAGAGGCATGTGGGGGATCGTGCAGCTGGTCGCGAGCGTGCCCAGACAGGACGGCTCGGAGACCGGCGACCCGTTGTCGGAGATGGAGTAGACGACCGGGTTGTCCGACCCTGCCGGCACGGCCTTCCAGGAGATGTCGAGGGCGGCGGTCGTGCTCGAAGGCGAGGTGCGCGCCACGACGATCGGTGGTTCGGGCTGGCCGGGGTCACCGGCGGCCTGGAACTGTCCGGACTCGGCCTTGCCGCCCCACCCGGCAGGATTGTGGGCCCTGATCTTGAACGTGTAGCGGGTGTTGTTGTCCACCCCACCGGCATAGAAGCGGGTGTCCCGCACGGTGTAGGACTTGCCGCCGAAGAACACCTCGTACATGTCGACCGACTTGCCGTTGAGCGAGGGCGGGTTCCAGGCGATCCAGATCGAGTGGCTGGCGAGCTTGGTGGTGTGGATGTTGCTCACCAACCCGGGCTTGGCGTCCGGGGACGACGGCTTGGACTTGGCGCTCACCTCGGACCAGCCGACCGCGTTGTGGGCGCGGACGGAGAACGTGTAGGGCGTCCCGTTGGTCAGCCCGGTCGCGTCACAGGTCGCCGTCGGGCAGGTGTAGGTCTTGCCGTTGCTGGCGCGCAGCTCGTAGCGGTCGATCCGGGCCCCGTTGTCGTCCGGGGGTCGCCAGCTCAGCCGCACCGTCTGGTCGCGGATCGAGCCGACGGCGAACGGCGCGGACGGGGTGTCGGGGTGGCCCAGCAGCTTGACGGTCAGCAGGTTGCTCGCCTGACGGTCGACCTGGTCGGTCGCGGCGACGTCGCTCATCGTCACCCGGAAGGTCGCGCTGCCGTTGGCCTGGCCGGTGGCCGCGAGGCGGACCGAGGAACCGGACGCCTTGGCGGCCGTCACCCCGGTGCCGCTGACGGGGCTGATCGACACGATGGTGGGGACGGGGTCGGGCACCATGGCGGCGAGGTACTGGCCCAGGTCGATGGTCCGGGAGTCTCCGGCCCGCAGGTCGGCCACCGTGATCGGGGACAGCGTCGGGGACGCGGCGGGAGCGACGCGGATGCGGAGCCGGCCGGGCTTGCTGCCCTCGGTCGCCACCTCGATGGTCCCCTGGGTTCCGGTGCGGGCCGAGCTCGACGCCGCGACGACGATCTCGGGACCCTCGGCCGTGGTGAGGTCGAGGCCGTCGACGTCGTTGACCCACGTGGCGGTGTAGCTGAGTGATCCTTGGTCGGCGGAGGTGCTGGGGAAGACGTGGCAGCGCCGGGTGATGTCGAGGCGCACCTCGCCCCCGCGCGGCACGGTGATCGGGGTCGTGGGGCACTGCAGGACGGGCACGTCGGCGCCCACCTGGACCGGGACGGAGAGCACCACCGGCTGGCGGTAGCCGGGGGCCGAGACCTGGAGCATCACGGCGCCCGGGCCGCGGAAGCCCTCGGCCGCGGACACCTGGAAGGACGCCTGGCTCAACCCGACCGCGGTGACGAGCCCCGGGGGTGACCCGACCAGCTCGGCCCCGTCGGCCAGGATGGCCGAACCCCCCGACGGGTTGACGACATAGCTGGACACCGGCAGCTTGCGCTCCTGGCCCGGGTCGAGGCGGATGACCGCCCCGGGCTTGACGTAGGGCAGCGCGGTGCCGGTCGGGGGGACGTAGAGGTTGGCGATCGTGGCGCCGCCGTCGGCGTCCTCGACCCGGAACGCCACCACACGCGGCTGCTCGCTGCGCAGGACGGTGACCTTGGTGCCGTTGATGCGCGCGTCGTCGGCATAGACCTCGGCGACCCGGAGCTGCTTGGTCGGCCCGTCGGGGTCGTAGGCCCCCTTGAGCACGTCGACCCGGACGGCCGCGGAGTCGGCCGTCGCACCGAAGGCGTCGAAGACGACCGGTGGGTTGTTGTAGGGCGTCGCCGTGTGGACGGTGACCGTGGACTGGGTGGTCTCCACCCCGTTGTCGAGGCGATAGACGACCACCACGTCACGACCGGCCTCGAGGCCGGTGGTCGAGATCCGGACCGGCCCCTGGTCACCGACCAGTGACACTCCGGCGGGCGGGTCGACCAGCTCGACGTTGACCCGGTCGCCGGGCGCGACGAAGTCGTTGGCCATCGGATAGACGGTGGCCTCGCGGCCGGGCTCGACGGTGATCTCGTCGGCGACCTCCAGCGGCGGCTGGAGCGGACCGGTCGGCACGACGGCGACCCGGATCGTGCCGGTCGCGCGGCCACCGAGCGCGTCCTCGACGAGGTAGTTGAACTCGTCGGTCCCGGTGCTGGACGGGTAGGCCTGGTACTGGATCGAGTTGGCGCCGATCTCCATGACCCGGCCCAGGGCGGGTGCCGAGCCCAGCCCCATCACCGTGACGGCGTCGCCGTCGGGGTCGATGCCGGACCCGGGCAGCCGCAGGGTGATGGTGTCCCCCGCCACGACCCGGCCCTCGATGATCGGGGCCTGGGGCGGCTGGTTGTGCTTGGCCGGCGGGATCACCGTGATCTGGAGGGTCCCCGGGGCGGTCTGGCCCGCGGAGTTCTGGGCGACGTAGGTGACCGTCATGGTCTCGGCGGTCGGCACGGTGGCCGGCGCGACGAAGCGCACCAGGCGACCGGAGACGAACGCGTCGCCGTTGTTGCGGGTGCGTCCGTCGGGCCCGAGGGTCTCGAGCCGCCCGGACTGCTGGCCGGCGACGTCGCTGACGAGCACGAGCTGGTCACCCGACGGGCTGAAGTCGTTGTCGAGGACGGGGATGGTCAGGCTCGAGCCGGCGCGGACGGTGACCTCGTCGGGCTCGGTCACCGGGGCGTTGTCGTCCGGCACCGCCCGCTGGGTCACCTGGATCTCGCCGGTCGCCGACTGGCTGCCGTTGCTGATGACGTAGCGCACCAGCTGGGTCCGGGGGCGCAGCTCCCCTGCCCGGGCGCTGATGCGCACCCAGCGTCCGTCGACGACCGCGACATCGAGCTGGTCGGAGGTGGCCGTGGCGGACTGCACCATGAGTACGCCGCCGCGTGGGTCGCTGTCGTTGGCCAGGGCGTCGACCATGCTTGGAGAGGCGCCATAGATGGTGGCCGTGTCGGGCATGGCCACCGGTCCTCGGCGCTCACGCTCGTGGACGTCGACCCGGATCCGGCCGCTGGCCAGGGGCGCGTCGCCATAGGAGACGTCGTACTCGAGGAAGTAGGAGCGGGCCTCGGGGGCGCGGAAGGTCACGGTGCCCTGGGCGAGGTCGGTGTCAGCCTGCGCGCCCTTGGGGCTGGTCACGGCGCCGGCGAGCTGGAGGCGGGCGTCGGGGCTGAGCGGGTCGGCACCGGGCAGGTCGTTGGCGAGCGGCCGGATCGTCACCCACTCGCCCACCTCGGCGGTGACGATGTCGGGCTGCGCCTTGGCGGCCACCGCGTCGTCGGTGTCGGGGTCCTGCACCGTGAAGGCCAGCTGCTGGGCGACGGGCGCCGAGCGGCCGTCGGTCACGCCGTAGGTCAGCTCGACAGGACCCGGCGAGTTGGGCGCGGTGAACCGGATGCGGCCGTCGGTCGTCGTCTGGACGGCGGCTCCCTCACCGGAGGACGCCGTGACCTTGGCGTCGACGACGTCGAGGGCGTCGCCGTCGGCCGGGTCACGCCAGTCGGTCAGCACGGGGAGGGTCAGGGTGCCGTTGGGTGCCACCGGCCAGGTGTCGGCCTTGAAGCTCTGGCGCAGCGAAGGCTGCTCGTTGCCGTGCTTGCGCACCTCGACGGTGATCCGCGCGTGCGCGCCGACGTCGTGGCGGCCGTCGCTGATGTAGTAGGCATAGGTCGACACGCCCGACGCGTTGGTGGGCTGCTGGATCTGCACCGTCTGGCCGTCGGGGCTGATCGTGGCCGGCGCCGCCTCGCCGGTCAGCTGTTCGACCGAGCTGACCGCGAGCATCCGCCCGGCGGGCGCCGAGTCGTTGTCCAGCGGATGGGTGACGGTGGTGCGTCCGGGCCGGGTCCCGAAGTGGTCGTTGCGTGCCTTGGGCGGGCGGCGGTCGCCGGGGTTCTCGTTCTGCTGTTCCGAGGACTTGTCGTTGTCGGAGTTGGGGTTGCGGAACGCCTCCCAGTTGTCGATCTGGGTCGGCGTCTCGTCGATGTTCCAGACGGCGCCCGACAGGCGGTCGTTGAGGAGGATCTGGCCGCGGTTGACCCGGAAGACCAGGTCGCTCGTGTGGTGGTCGAGCGTCAGGGTGGCCGGCTCGCCGTCGTCGCAGCGGGTCGCCACATAACCGCGGCCGCCGGACCAGGCCGCGAAGTCGCAGCTGCCGAGCCGGACCGGGGCCGTGGGGCTGCCGGCGGGCACGGTGGCGACCGTCGTGAGGGCGCCGGTGGTGAGGTTGACGCTGACCAGGTCTGTGGGGGTCTCGAGGAGAACGGCGTCGGCGTCCGGGCCGGGCTGCTGGAGCACCGAGCCGACCTCGACCACCGCGCGGGCACCCCCGATGACGGTGAGCTGCCCGGTCTCCTGGTCGAGAACGATGGGAGTGTCGCCGACGGCCGTCACGGCGGGAAGACCCTCCAGGGCGAGCTTCTCGCTCGTCGGGGCCGTCAGGTCGGCGCCAGGCTGGACCGCGCCGGACGGAGGCGCGATCCGGGTCAGGGTATCGGTGTCGGCGGAGGCCACCACGACGGTGCCGCCCTGGGTGACCGCAAGGGCGGCGTTGCCACCCGCCTCGGTGACCGGGCTCATGTCGGCGTCGATGCGGGACAGGTCGGGCAGCACGCCCTCGGGCGCGACCCGGGCCGCCCAGACCGACCCCTTGACCGGGTCGAGGGTGGCAATCGTGCCGCCGGCGAGCTGGACCTGTGAGGCCCGTGGCAGCGAGGCCTCACGGCCCTCTGCGGGGGTGCCGGTCGTCGGGTCGAGCACGGTCAGGCGGCGGGTGGTGTAGTTGACGCCGACCACCGCGGAGTCCTGCTGGAGGACGTCGACGTCGGAGCGGTCGTCGCTGTAGATGATCGCGTCGAGCTGGCCGATCGGCTTGTTGATCCGACCGAAGCTGCTCAGCCGGCTGTCGGTGACCCAGACGCCGCCGTCGTTGAGATCGGGCTTGTGGGCGTCATAGCCGCGCGCCGAGACGGCGTACCCGACGACGCTCCCGGCAGCCATCACGAGGGCAAGGTTCAGCGCGACGGCGGATCGCCGTCGACGGTTGGTGCCCGTCGCGCGCTTCATGACCCCCCAACGGACGTCTCTGGTGCTCGGTTTTGCCCCGGCTTTACCCGCACCCGAGACTAATGCAGACAATTCCCACGCGTGCGAAGTCCCGCAAATCACGGCAACTTCGGTGTTGCGTGCGGAACAATGGGCCCGGGTCGCCACTGGTCTGGACCGGCTGTGACCTCAGTGTCGCTCATGGTGCCCCCCGCCAGGAGGGCGCCCCACAAGAAGAGGCAGGTGGCCCGTGGAGACCAGCTACGTCGGCGGACCAGGCGTTCTCCTGGCCAGGGGTCGCCGGTGGCTGCTGCTGGACGACGATCCGTCGGCCGACCGCGTCCACGACTGGTGGACGATGCTCGGCGACTCCGGACCCGTGCGCGACCGGCTGGTCGCCGCCCTCGACATCGCCTATCCGCTCCACGACGTGAGCCTGGTGTTCGTCGACCTCGACGACGCCGAGCCCGCCACGACGTGGGGCCAGGGCCGGGTCGAGCCGCGCGGACAGTCCCAGATCCTGTCGGTGGGCGTCTCGAGCGCAGGCGGACCGCGTCCACTGCTCGCCGGCGTCGTGTCCGCGGCCTCGGTGACCGTCTATGCCCCCGCGGTCACCCCCATCAGCCTGATCGACCACATCCCCGACGAGATCCTGCACAGCTCGGCGCCCGCACCGACCCACCGCACGTTCTTCCGGCCGGCGACCTATGACATCGACGAGGAGGCCGCCACCACGATGCCGCGGGTGCCGCTCCCCGAGAGCGTCACCAACCCGCCGGAGTCGCCGGAGGAGCTCGAGGCCGAGATGGCGGCTGCGGCCGCCAGCGTCTTCCAGTCCGGCTCCAGCGACCACCTGCGCCAGTCCCCGAGCGAGACCGTGCTGGCGGTGCACTGCCCCAACGGCCACGTCACGCCGGCCTATACCCCGGCCTGCCGCATCTGCCAGGCGCCGGTGCCCCCGCAGGAGCCGCGTCGGATCCCGCGCCCTCAGCTCGGTGGCCTGCGCCTGCCCACCGGAGAGCTGGTCCCCCTCGACCGCGGCGTGGTCTTCGGCCGCAAGCCGGTGCCCGTCCCCGGCAGCAACGACTGGCCGCACATGGTGCACCTGCCGCAGGACTCGACCTATGTCTCGCGCATGCACCTGCAGATCGAGCTCGACGGCTGGCTGGTCCTGGCCCGTGACCTCGGCTCCCGGGGCGGTACGACGCTCCGCATCCCCGGCCGGCTGCCCCAGCGGATCCGCGCCAACGAGCGCTACGTGCTCGAGCCCGGCCATTCGCTCGACCTCGCCGACTCCTACGAGATCGTCTATGAGATCTCCCCTGAGGACTCGCCGTGACCGCTCCCCGGATTCCGGGGTACCGCGTCGTCGAACACCTCGGGAGTGGCGGCTTCGCCGACGTCTTTCTCTATGAGCAGGAATGGCCCCGCCAGCGCGTGGCCATCAAGGTCGTTCGGCCCGACATCCCGCTGACCGACCGCGAGAAGAACCTGTTCGCCAGCGAGGCCGACGCCATGGCCCAGCTGGCCGACCACCCCTACATCGTGTCGGTGCTCAACGCCGGCACGACCGAGGACGGTCGCCCCTACCTGGTGATGCGCTACTGCCCGCCGCCCGATCTCGGCGTGCGTGTGCGGGGCAACCCGATGCCGGTCTCGGAGGCGATCAGCACGGGCATCAAGCTCGCCAGCGCGATCGAGACCGCCCACCAGTCGGGGATCCTCCACCGCGACATCAAGCCGAGCAACATCCTGGTGACGACCTACTCCGAGCCGGCCATCACCGACTTCGGCATCGCCGGCCGGGTCCATGACGTCGAGGGCGACAAGGACGTCCGGATCTCCTACCCCTGGTCGCCACCCGAGCTGCTCGACGGCCGCTCCAACGGGTCGGTCGCCTCGGACGTCTACTCCCTCGGCGCCACCATCTGGCACCTGCTCGTCGGGCGGTCGCCGTTCTCGATCCCCAACGGCGACAACTCCACGCGCGCGCTCAGCGCCCGGATCCTGCATGCGGCGCCGCCGGCCACCATGCGCCCCGACGCCCCACCCGGACTCGACCGCCTCCTCCAGCAGTGCCTGGCCAAGCAGCCGGCCTATCGTCCGGAGAGCGCCCTCGAGCTCGCGCGCAGCCTCCAGCGGATCGAGGCCGCCGCCGGCTATCCGCGGACCCCGGTCGCCGTCGAGGGCGACGCGTCGGGTGCCGCCTCCCGAGACCCGATGGCCGCCGACCCCGACGAGACCCGGCTCAAGCCGCCGACGATCATGACGTCGATGCCGCGCTCCACCCCTCACGAGCCTCACTCCGAGGTCGAGGAGACCCAGGACCGCGGCGGCGGCCCGGGCCCCACGCTGCTCGCCCTGATCATCGGGGCGATGCTCGCCACCCTCGTCACGCTGATCTTCGTCATGGTCAAGAACGGCGACGACTCCCCGACCCCCGCTCCGACGCCGACCAGCTCTGCGGGGACGCCGACCCTGCTCCCGGGCGCACCGACCGAGGAGCCACTGGTCACCGGCAAGCGCTCGGGCGACACGGTCACCTTCAGCTTCAGCTATCCCGGCGGCGCCGAGTCCGGCGACACGTGGCAGTGGACCCGCACCGACACCAACAAGGGTGCCCGCACCACGGAGCCGTCGCTCGAGCTCCAGGCCACCGGCCGGCTGTGCGTCCAGGTCTCCCTGGTGCGCAACGGCGTCGCCTCCCCGGTCGCCGACACCTGCGTGGAGTGAGGCCGGCCCCGCCGGTGCCCCCATCCCCCATCCCCTGCGCCCGCAGCGGCGCGGGGGACGAGCCTGGGTCAGGGGGACTTGCGGTCGTCGGCGCGGACCTTGATCAGGCTGGCGACGGCGGTGATGGTGAGGCTGCCGATGATGACCACGAGCGAGAGCCAGATCGGGATCTCCGGGGCGGCGTGCACGCCGTGGCCGCCGTTGATGAAGGGCAGCGTGTTCTCGTGCAGGGCGTGGAGGATCAGCTTGACGCCGATGAACAGCAGCAGGAACGCCAGGCCGTAGGACAGATAGACCAGCCGCTCCAGCAGGCCGCCGATGAGGAAGTAGAGCTGGCGTAGGCCCATCAGCGCGAACACGTTGGCCGTGAAGACGAGATAGGGCTCGCTGGTCAGGCCATAGATCGCCGGGATCGAGTCGAGGGCGAAGAACAGGTCGGTGATCCCGAGCGCGAGCACCACCAGCAGCATCGGGGTCATCACCCGCTTGCCGGCCTCGCGGGTGAAGAGCTTGACGCCGTCCCACTCCTGGGCGACCGCGAAGTGCTTGCGGATCCAGGTCACCATGCGCGGCTCGTCGTACTGCGCGTCGTCCTCGTTGGCCTCACGGGCGAGGTTGACCGCCGTCCAGATCAAGAAGATCCCGAAGAGGTAGAAGACCCAGCTGAACTCGCTGATCGCGGCTGCGCCGACGGCGATGAAGACGGCGCGCAGCACGAGGGCGAGCACGATGCCGACGAGCAGCACCGTTTGTTGGAACTCCCGGGGTACGGCGAACTTGCTCATGATGATGATGAAGATGAACAGGTTGTCGACCGACAGCGAGTACTCGGTCAGCCAGCCGGCGAAGAACTCACCGCCGTAGCGCCCGCCATAGAAGAACCAGACGCCGATCCCGAACAGGACCGCGAGCCCGACGAAGAACGCGAGCGCACGACCCGACTCCTTCATGGTCGGCTCGTGTGGGTGCCGCCCGATGACGAAGACGTCGACGAGCAGGACGCCGGTCGTGATCAGCGCCGTGAGCACCCAGACGGTGGTGGAGACGCCCATGGCCTAGCGCCCCCCGAACGGGAGGCCGAGCTCGGCGAGCCGGGCCTCCCCGCCGTCGAGGGCCGTCAGCACCCAGGCGCCGTCGGGCATCCAGGTGACGGTGTGCTCGTAGTGCGCGGCCCAGCTGCCGTCCATCGTCGCGATCGTCCATTCGTCGTCCAGCTCGACCCCGTAGGAGGACCCCAGAGTGACCATCGGCTCGATGGCGAGCGCCAGTCCTCGCGTGATCTTGACGCCCCGGCCGGCCTTGCCGGTGTTGGGTACGTCGGGCCGCTGATGCATCTGGGAGCCGATGCCGTGGCCGGTGAAGCCCTCGAGGATGCCGAAGTCGCCTCGCGCGGAGACGTAGTCACCGACCGCCGCCGAGATGTCGCCGACCCGGCCGCCGAGACGACCGGCCGCGATGCCGGCCCACAGGGCGCCCTCGGTGACGGTCATCAGCTCGGCGACCTCGGGCCGCACCTCACCGACCGCGACCGAGATGGCCGCGTCGCCGTGCCACCCGTCGATGATGGCCCCGCAGTCGATCGAGATCACGTCGCCGTCGGCGAGCGCGCGGTCGCCGGGGATCCCGTGGACCACCTCGTCGTTGACCGAGGCGCAGATGGTCGCGGGGAACGGCGGCTGCGCATAGCCCTTGAACGACGGCACCCCGCCGGCCGAGCGGATGTTGTCCTCCGCGAGGGCGTCGAGCTCGCCGGTGGTCACCCCGGCGCGCACGGCGCCCCGCAGCAGCTCGAGGGTCTCCCCCACGAGGAGCCCCGCCCGGCGCATCGCGTCGATCTGGGCAGGGGTCTTGATCTCGACGCCGCGGCCCCCCAGGGCCACGGTCAGCTCTCGGAAACGACGTCGAGAGTGGCGAAGATCCGCTTGGTCACGTCGTCGACCTCGCCCATGCCGTCGACCTCGACGAGGAGGCCGCGGTCACGGTAGACGCCGATCAGCGGAGCGGTCTGCTCGGTGTAGATCTCCTGGCGTCGTCGGATGACGTCCTCGGTGTCGTCGGCGCGGCCCTCGGTCTGCGCCCGCTGGAGCAGTCGCTGGACGACCTCGTCCTGGTCGACGGTGAGGACGACGACCGCGTCGAGGCGGTGACCGGTGAACGCGATCATCCCGTCGAGCTCCTCGACCTGGGCGACCGTGCGCGGGTAGCCGTCGAGCAGGAAGCCCGGCTCCGCGTCGGGCTCGTCGATGCGGTTGCGCACCATGAGGTTGGTGACCTCGTCGGGCACGTACTCACCGGCGTCCATGAACTTCTTGGCCTCGACTCCCAACGGCGTCCCTTGGGACACGTTGGCGCGGAAGATGTCGCCGGTCGAGATCGCCGGGATGCTGAAATGCTCGGCGATGTATCTCGCCTGCGTGCCCTTGCCGGCCCCCGGGGGCCCCATGATGATCAGCCGCATCCCGCACTCCTCGTCAGTGGTTGCTCCAGCCTCAGTCTGCCGTACGCCGCCGGGCGGCTCGTCACCGGAGGAAGCCCTCGTAGTTGCGCTGCTGGAGCTGGCTCTCGATCTGCTTCACGGTGTCGAGCGCGACGCCCACCATGATCAGGATCGAGGTGCCACCGAAGGGGAAGTTCTGATTGGCGTTGATGATCGCCAGGGCGACCAGCGGGATCAGGGCGATGAAACCCAGATAGAGCGCGCCAGGCGCGGTGATCCGCGAGAGCACATAGGCGAGGTAGTCCTCGGTCGGCCTGCCGGCCCGGATGCCGGGGATGAACCCGCCGTACTTCTTCATGTTGTCGGCCACTTCTTCGGGGTTGAAGGTGATCGACACATAGAAGTAGGTGAAGAAGATGATCAGCACGAAGAAGCCGAGCATGTAGAGCGGATGGTCGCCGCGCACGAGATAGGTGTTGACCCAGCCGACCCACTTGGGCGGGTTGGTGCTCTGTGCCTGGAACTGTGCGGCAAGCGCCGGGATGTACATCAGCGACGACGCGAAGATGACCGGGATGACACCGGCCTGGTTGACCTTCAACGGGATGTAGGTCGAGCTGCCGCCGAACATCTTGCGGCCCACCATGCGTCGGGCGTATTGCACCGGGATGCGGCGCTGCCCCTGCTCCATGAAGATGACGGCCGCGATGACGACCATGCCGATCACGATGACCAACCCGAAGACCCACCAGCCACGGCCCTTCTGGACCGCCCACATCGACGACGGGAAGCCGGAGATGACCTGGGTGAAGATCATCAGCGACATGCCGTTGCCGATGCCGCGCTCGGTGATCAGCTCGCCCAGCCACATGATGACCGCGGTGCCGGCGGTCATGACGACGACCATGCTGAGGAACAGCCAGATGCCATCGTTGTAGAGCAGGCTCTGGTTGCACCCCTGGATCAGGTTGCCCGAACGGGCGAGCGCGACGATGCCCGACGCCTGGAGCACCGCGAGGCCGAGGGTGAGGTAGCGGGTGTACTGGGTGATCTTGGTGTTGCCCGACTGGCCTTCCTTCTTGAGCGCTTCGAGCCGCGGGATCACCACGACGAGCAGCTGCAGGATGATCGAGGCCGTGATGTAGGGCATGATGCCCAGCGCGAAGATCGTCAGCTTGAGCAGGGCGCCGCCGGAGAACAGGTTGATCAGCGAGTAGAGGCCGCTGTTGTCGACCGCGTTCAGACAGCCACGGACGGCGCCGACGTTGACACCCGGGGTCGGGATCTGCGAGCCGAGCCGGAACACCGCGATGATGAACAGCACGAAGAGCAGCTTGCGACGCAGGTCCGGCGTCCGGAACGCGTTGACGAAGGCCCGAAGCACGAGATCCTCTTTCCTGATGACGATCGATGGCGCAGCCACCGTCGGGGCTGGTCCGCCCGGTGTCGGCACTCAGCCGGTGGGAAGCCTAACAGGGAGTGCCCCCCGCTTTTCAAAGCGGGAAGCGACCCCACGAACACGCGAGAGGCGCGTGCCGCCCGAGTCAACCTCGCGCCGCACGCGCCTCACACGCATGGTCAGTGCCCCCGATGGTCCATCACCGTCACAGGACGGTGACGCTGCCGCCGGCGGCC
>Ga0209023_10002857_pt1 | contig 21098 bp, 24 predicted proteins | sample LakOneMetagenome_FD_187468 | JGI IMG/M metagenome (GOLD analysis project Ga0209023, IMG submission 187468) | Freshwater and sediment microbial communities from Lake Erie, Canada (SPAdes) (version 2) | ecosystem: Environmental > Aquatic > Freshwater > Lentic | place: Lake Erie, Canada...
TTATGATATTTATTAGGATTACAAAAGGTTATCTGAATTGTTGCTAAAGTCTGAAGCTGTAGATTCATCGGCAAAAATTAACAACATGAAAAAAAAATATTTATATTGTTTGCTGTTTGTGCTTACAATAAGTGTAATTACAAATGGCTATACATTTTTTCACAAGACACCTTTCAGATTGCCATTTGTAATCCTAATAAATATCATAACTCCTTTAGCTGCGCTTATCTTTTTGGTAATAATTATTAAAAATATGAGACAATTAAAAAAGAAAACTGATGAGAAAAATAAACGATACTTCAGTAAAAATTAGAAATTTTTTCAAGACTTTAGAGTCAGGGCTTATTACAGGTGTAAGCGATGACGCCCCTTCAGGTATCGCGTCTTACCCACACGCAGGAAAGTTTGAACTGAATACTTTATGACTGCCTTAATTAGTTGCCCCCTGATGGCGAAGCTTATAATGCAAATCATGGAAGGGTTGAGCTAAATTGATTCAATGCTTTTATTAAGAATGCACTTATTTAAAGATGAATACATATTTATATGCTGGTTGGATAGAAACGTGAAACTGCCTTTAATAATGTCAAAATAAAACTATGGACGGATCAAAATTGGAAAAATGGCAAAAATCTTTTGAAGCAGAAGTTAAAAGTTTACACCTTGAGTATGATGCATTTTTTTTGCCAAAAAGGCTTGAAGATATATACCAATTGAAAATTGATGAAACAAGCCAGGCACTTTCTCTATGGATAGACACAGAAAACGTTCCAAAGGAAATTGAGGAAAGGTTATCTGAATTGCTGTTAAAAACCGAGCCTGAAGACTCGGTATAAAAAATAAAAATGGTAAAGAAATATTTTTATTGCCTGCAGGTCTTACTTGTAATTTGTGTAATTACAAATGGGTATTCTTTTTGGCATAGGTCATTTTTCAGATCCCCATTTTCGATAGTTACAAATATCGCAACACCCATAGCAGTGCTTATTTATTTACTGCTGATTCTTAAGGATAAAAAGAAATTACAAAAGAAAGTTCATGAGCAATATCAAAGGTTCTTCAGCAAAAATTAAAAAGTTTTTCAAAGCTTTAGGTCCGGGGCTTATCACCGGTGCAAGCGATGACGACCCATCTGGCATTGCCACTTATTCGCAGGCAGGGGCAAAATTTGGGCTGGCTACTTTATGGTCTGCATTAATTACATTTCCTTTGATGGCGGCCATCCAGGAAATGTGTGCAAGGATTGGTATAATGACATCTGTTGGGCTTACCACCACTTTAAAAAATCATTATTCAAAGGGGTTGTTGTACCTGATGCTTTTTTTTAGTGTACCTGCAATCATTCTAAATATAGGTGCTGATATTGCCGGCATGGGGGCTGTTGCCAACCTGATGTTCCCAGCCATATCGCCCATGATATTTAGTGTAATATTTACCATTGTTCTTTTGGTTGTAATAGTGTATTTACCTTATCATAAAATTGTGGCGGTTTTAAAATATTTATGCCTTTCACTCTTTCTTTATATTGCCGTTCCTTTTTTTACTCATCCAAATTGGGGGAACGTATTTCGCCATACTCTTATTCCAACAATAAGGTTTGATAAAGAATTTATAGAAATTTTGGTAGCTATTTTAGGCACAACTATATCGCCGTATTTATTTTTTTGGCAGGTTACAATGGAAGCCCAAGATGTAAAATCTTCAAGGCAATTAATTTTAGCCCGAGCTAAAATTGTAAAAAATGAAGAAGATGCTGTCGTTAGCGAAAAGAAAGAAAGCAATTTCATTTTATTGCTCATTAAAAAAATGCGGTTAGATGTAAACTTAGGGATGTTACTATCCAATATGGTAATGTTTTTTATTATACTTGCTACAGGTACGGCATTATTTGCAAACGGAATAACACAAATAGATACAGTGGAGCAGGCCGCAAAAGCATTAGAACCAGTTGCAGGTAAAGCCTCTTATCTAATTTTTACCATTGGTGTAATTGGTACCGGTTTCCTTGCTATTCCTGTATTGAGTGGTTCTCTATCTTATATTGTCTCCGAAACTTTTGGATGGAAGGGAGATCTTGATAAAACATTTAAGCAGGCAAAGCCATTTTATATTGTCATTGGCATATCGCTTGTGTTAGGGCTTTTAATTAATTATCTTGGTATCAGCCCAATAAAAGCATTACTGTATACTGCGATTTTATATGGACTAACATCTCCAATTTTAATTGCTATTGTATTGCATATAACAAATAACAAAAAAATAATGAAGGAAAATACCAATAGCAGGCTTTCAAATTTTTTAGGCTTTCTCACTTTAATATTAATGACGACAGCGGCAGCAGCACTAATTTATTTACAATTTTAAGATAGTATTCATTCACAATTAAAAACTAAAATTATGGGATTTGATCAGTATCACGAACCACCGGAAGAACTTTCGGCAGCAACCAGAACATTTGCCCGTATGGTAACGTCTTTAATAGAAGAAGCAGAGGCAATTGGTTGGTATGAGCAACGCATATCTCTTGAAAAAGATAAAGTTGCCAAAAAAATAATGCAGAATGCACAGCAGGAAGAAATGAAACATTTTGGAATGGACCTTGAATTTCTCCTACGCAAAAAACCAGAATGGCAAACTATTTTAAAAGCGGTCCTTTTTACCAAAGGCGATATAGTGGAACTGGCAAAAAAGGGTGAAGAAAAGGTTGAAAAATAAAGAGAGTATTGTTCACCTGTAATTATGCTTGTTATGACATCGAAAAGGAAGACTAATATAATTGTAGCATTTCTTTTTTCAATTCTTATCCCTGCAATTGGTTATTATTATTTGGGGGCTTTATATGCTATACTATTCTTGAGTGGTTACCTGGGGGGCTTTATTATTTGGTTGTTTGTTCCGTCCAGGGCATCCTGGAGTGTTCTTAAAGCACCCTTTTGGCTTACATTACTTGCCTTTTTGTTTCTTCATAAAGTTGAGGAAAATCGGATGAAATTTTTTGAAGTCGTTTCTGAAAAGATCACAGGCGGGTCTGTTCCGGAACTCAGTGTTGGACTTGTCATTGGGCTGTTAATATTGCCGATTGGTGCCTGGTTGATCATTCCATTGCTGATAAAAAGGGGGAGCGAACTTGGCTACTATTCTATCTGGACTCTGTTTGCTTCAATGGGTATAACTGAGCTTGCTCATTTTTTTCTGCCCTTTTTTACAAGTGAGCTGTATGGATATTTTCCGGGCATGGCAAGCGTGGTCATACTTGCGCCTTTGGCGTGGTGGGGTATATGGCGGCTTTCAGGCAAAAAAATCCATGGCAGCCAATGAAGGCTTGCACTGATCGCAGTATTTAATGCATTACGCTTGCTCACATAGCAAATCTATATTGGCTAATCTATAACATTTAATAGAAAGATTTTTTTATAATTTTACTAAGTGAAAAAGATGATATTAATTTTTGCTGGCCTGGTAATTTTGATCATTAGTTGTATTGCCTGTGAGGATGGAAGTAGAGGTTTAAGTACTGGCAAAACCAATGTAGTTGAGACTATCTCTGGCAAATCAGCAAAGGGGCATGTGCCAGGCGAAAAGGAATGCTCCCCTTTATGTCAATGCAGTTGCTGTTCCTCTCCATCATATTTCCCTACCCTGCAATCCAACAATGCTCAGGAGTACATTTCCTTTAACTATGGCGAATTCGTCTTGTTATTCAATATGCAATTTACGAACACTGTTTGGCACCCTCCAACCCCAATTCTGCCTGCATTAACCTGATCGCTGATCAATTTGTTTTCCCTGTTTTAAATGAATTTAGTCTTGAAAGTAAGCCGGAAGGATTACTATAGATGATCAGTGAATAATTTAAAAGAAAACCCTTCCGGCTATATTATAAAACATAAAAATAAGAATATGAAAAAGTTATCAGTAATATTAGTTTTACTAGCAGTAACACTCGGTGCATCAGCTCAGCACGGCAGTCGTCACGGGAGCCGTCACGGTAGTTATAACCGGGTCTCTTCTCATTCACGGGTAGGATTAGGTATAGGAATAGGTATGGCAAGCGGATATGGCCGCATGTATAACAGATACCCTTACTACAGTACACCTTATAACAATTACTCCTACCGGCCCACTTCCCAGTTGGACCTGCGGTTACAGGAGGTCAGGGATGAGTATAGCTATAAAAAGCGTGAGTTGAGGAGGGACAAAAGTCTTTCTTCTTCTCAAAAAAGAACTATGATCCGCGACCTGAAAATGCAAAGGGAAAGGGCGCTTCTCGAAACCCGGAGAAGCTATTCCAACAGCTACAGGTAATAATATCAAAAAGCCCCGTGGTTCACGGGGCTTTTTGATGAAAGAAATGGACAGGGTTCGGCAATGTAATAGAAAACGCCGGGGTTTATTATCATTATTTAAAGAAGATGAACGATATTTGAAAAAGATGATAATACAATTGAACATGATATTATTTTAAGATAATGGAGGCGCAGCTTTTCTTAACTATAAACAGAAAGAATACCGGTAAGGAATGGAATAAAAGTATTAGCGCAGCATTGAATGCCAATCCGGCAATAAGTTCGGTTCTTGTTATAGAAACAAATGAAAATAATGAGGTTCAGGTAAATATTAATTATAACATACAAATGGGTTCAGTGGATTACATTGAGCAGATTATCAGGAATAGCGGCGCTTTTCTTACGGGCTTAAATATTCATTTGCCGGCCCAAATAAGTGGTACGGCAGATCCTTACGGAGCGTCTGCAATAGCATTGCCTTTGCAGGATGAATTGGGAAAAATTGATGGAATTACAGGCATTAGTATTTCATCAGGCGGAGTAATTAAATTAGAAATGGATGTTGCAGTAAGTAATAAAGAATTGAAACTCGAAGAGATGCTGAATGCAATTGCCATACTTCGTTCAGGAGCTAAAAAATCATAAGTCAATTTAATGCAGCGTCAATACAATCAAATTCTGGACAGGGTGATTTCATACCATTGTGGAATTAAGGTTAGGCTGTAGTCACCAAAAATAAACAACGGCTGGCCTGGCCGCCGGTATTAACAAAACCAAAGCGTATTAGTATGTATCTTTACATTCATAAAATCTATAAACATGAAAGTGAACAGGCTCAATTGCTGGAAATGTGTAGTGATGCTGGCATCAATTTTAGGAATGGTAGGCGCTTTCGGGGCCTAACTCAAAATACACAAGTAAAGAAAAGGTTGCAGATAGAAATATTTGCAACCTTTTTATTTAAGTACTCAACAGGAAATTAGGTTAATGTACAATATTATTATAGGCAGTCTTTTGATCAGCTTACTACATGCAGTGATTCCTAATCATTGGCTGCCTGTATTAGCTATAGGTAAAAAGGAAGGATGGAACCTTGCCGAAACAAGTCGTGTTACGCTGGTTGCTGGCTTGGCGCATGTTATCAGCACTGTAATAGTTGGCATATTACTTGGAATTATTGGTGTGGAATTAACAGAACACATAGAGCACTTTACGCATATTATTGCTCCTTGTGTTTTAATTCTGGTTGGGCTTTATTTTATCAGCCAGCATTATAAACATCGTCATTTTCACTTAGAAAAAGAACAACTTGAAAAGAGGTCTACAAAGTCAATTGTATGGGCATTGGTAATCGCAATGTTCCTTTCGCCTTGTATGGAAATTGAAGCTTACTTTTTGTTGGCCGGGAGCAAAAGCTGGTACCTGCTGGTTGCTATTGCTGCCATGTATTCGGTTATCAGCATTGCCGGCATGCTGATATGGATCAGGATTGTTTATAAAGGGTTACTGAAATTGAACTGGCACAGTTGGGAACACAATGCAGGCATTATAACAGGTTTAGTATTAATTATAACAGGCATTATATCATTTTTTATTTCATAAAATAACTTATATGGCACAGGAATGTTGCAACACAGACGAAAAAGACACTACAAAAAAAGTACCTCCTGCTAAAGGTAAACCTAAAGAGCACGAACATAAAGAAGGGGATGATCATGACCACGATGATGAGGATGACGGCCATGATCACGGTAGTGAAGACAATAGTGGCTGGAGATCACATATCCCGTTACTTGCTTCCCTGGCAATTTTAGCAGTCATGCTCACGTTTGAATTTGGGTTTAAGTTAGTACCAAAGTTTCCGATAGACCTGGTGATCTATGCGCTTGCTTACCTGCTGGCCGGTTATAGTGTGCTAAACCTGGCTTTCCGCAAAGCCCTTCGGTTCGATTTTTTCAATGAGTTCTTTTTAATGAGTGTTGCTACCATTGGCGCATTTGCCATTGGATCATATAGCGAAGGAGTTGCAGTGATGGTTTTTTATTCAATCGGCGAATGGTTCCAGGACGCAGCAGTTAATAATGCAAAAAGGAGTATCAAAGCCCTGCTGGATGTGAGGCCGGATGAAGTGACCGTTATAAGAAATGGCTCGCCGCTGGTTGCAGATCCTTCCATAATTGAACTGGGAGAAACAATACAGGTTAAGCCGGGAGAAAAAGTAGCATTGGATGGTGAATTACTTTCTGAGAACGCTTCTTTCAACACTGCTGCATTAACAGGAGAAAGTAAACCCGATACAAAACATAAAGGCGAAACCATATTAGCCGGAATGATCAATCTGAATACAGTAGCCGAAATTAAAGTAACTGCAATCTTTAAGGATAGTAAACTGAGCAAGATATTAGAAATGGTACAGGATGCCACTGCAAGAAAATCACAAACACAATTATTCATCAGCCGCTTTGCAAAAATATATACACCTATAGTTTTTGCATTGGCAGTCGCAGTTTGTTTGGTTCCTTACTTTTTTGTAGCAGATTATTCCTTCCAAACCTGGTTTTACAGGGCATTGGTATTTTTAGTCATCAGTTGTCCATGCGCCCTGGTTGTTTCTATCCCTTTGGGTTATTTTGGTGGCATTGGCCTGGCATCAAAAAACGGCATCTTATTTAAAGGAGGTAATTTTCTGGACGTAATGACTAAGATAAATGTGGTGGTGATGGATAAGACCGGCACATTAACAAAAGGCGTTTTTAAAGTACAGGAAGTTGTTGTGAAAGATATTGACAAACAGGAACTGGTTAACCTGGCAGCCGCTATAGAAAGTAATTCAACACATCCTATTGCAAAAGCCGTAGTGGAATATGCAGGCGACAACGCTAAAAATTTAAAAGCAGCTAACGTCGAAGAAATATCCGGTCATGGTTTAAAGGGAACTGTTGATGTGAAAAGTGTTTTAGCAGGCAATGCAAAATTATTGAAGAAGTTCAATATTGAATACCCGGCAGAACTTGATCAACTTGTAGATACAGTTGTGGTTGTTGCAGTAAACGATAAATATGCCGGCTACATAACCATTGCCGATGAAATAAAAGAGGATGCAAAGCAGGCGATAGAAGAAATGCATAAGCTGAATATAAAAACCGTTATGTTATCAGGCGATAAGCAGGCCGTGGTTGATAAAGTGGCACAATCATTAGGCATTGATAATGCTTACGGAGATTTATTACCGGAAGGGAAAGTGGAGAAAGTACAGGCATTAAAAAATGAAGGAAAACATATTGGCTTCGTGGGCGATGGCGTAAATGATGCTCCTGTTGTTGCATTGGCAGATGCCGGCATTGCCATGGGTGGATTGGGAAGCGATGCTACCATTGAAACCGCAGATATAGTTATTCAGAATGACCAGCCATCTAAAATTGTTACGGCTATCAAGATCGGTAAAATAACCCGGTCAATAGTTTGGCAAAACATCAGCATTGCAATGATTGTAAAAGTGATTGTATTAGTGCTTGGGGCCGGGGGAGTCGCCACTTTATGGGAGGCTGTTATTGCGGATGTTGGAGTAGCTTTATTGGCAATTTTAAATGCTGTTCGCATCCAAAAGATAAAGATTTAAAGTGCCCCTCCATTTTAAAAAAATATTTTCAAGTATGCTATTATTGTTTAAATAAGCCAAAGCCTTATTTAAGCATTTGCTTAAATAGTTATTTACCCTATCTTTGCCACATGGATAACAATACTTGTATCAGGTTATTTGCAGACTATGAGCAAATAAAGAATTGTAAAGTCAAATTGAAGACAGCTCAAAGATCTTTTTCAAGCCTTTCAAATGTATTGGCTTTAGCGGGTAATGAAGTAAGATTAAAGATTATCTATTTACTCGAAGAAGAAAAGGAATTATGCCCTTGCGACCTTGCCGACATTTTAGGAATGAGTATTCCGGCGGTATCACAGCATCTGAGAAAGTTGAAGGATGGTAATATTGTAGAAACACGAAAAGATGGACAAACAATTTACTACTCACTAACACAAGAAAATTTTAAGATTTTAAAGCCGTTCTTCAAGCATATTAATGTACAAACTCAAAAACTGGAAACAGTATGATAAGTATAAAATCGTCCGGCACATTTACCGGAGCAGGCGTTTTATCTGCTATTGCAGCTTCGCTTTGTTGCATTACACCTGTGGTTGCATTGCTTGCAGGAAGCAGCAGCATAGCTGCTAACTTTTCCTGGATTGAGCCGGCAAGACCCTACTTAATAGGGCTATCAGTTACAGTGCTTGCCCTTGCCTGGTATGTTAAATTAAAACCTGCTAAAAATACTGAGGTGGATTGCAATTGCGAAACAACGAAGAAAACTTCCTTTCTTCAATCCAAAACATTTTTGATTATTGTAACGGTGTTCGCCATTCTGATGATGACTTTCCCACTGTATGCAAAAATGTTTTATCCAAAGCCAAAAGCGCAGGCAACACTTGCAATGGTTGATAACAAACAACAGTTAAAGTTCACTATACAAGGCATGACTTGCGAGGCTTGTGAGGAGCATGTAAACAATGAACTTTCTAAAGTACCTGGTGTGGTAAGTTACAAAACTTCATATGCTACCGGGAGCAGCCTGGTAACTTTTGATAAATCAAAAGTTGATGCAAAAATAATAGAAGCTGCAATTAACAAAACAGGTTACAAAGTAAAAAGTTATGATTTTATGAATGTTAATAATACCGGAGTTTCATTTTATAATGCTCCATTGGTATGTCATGCTGCACCATCAATAGGCTGCGGCAGTAAAGCAAAGTTTATGTTAGTGGATTTGGAAAAGTATAACGATGCAGTAGAGGGAGCGTGGCTAAATAAGAGCGGAACAGTAGTAGCTGTTAAATGGAATACTAAAACAAGCGAAAATAAAAAGGCTGAAATTATTAAAACAGTTAGCACTAATCACAATATTGAACTTACCACATTAGCAGAAACCGAAGCAGCCAGTTTTACTAAATCATTTCCAAATAGCAGTGAGTGGTTCAAAGGCAAAGAAGTTGATAAGTTAAGTAAAGAAGAAGCTGGTATCATTGCACAGAATACGATTGCAAGTTACCAAGCAAAAAAATTAATAAACCTATCATTTGAAAAACAGTTCCAGGCAGACATTGAAAAGATTTATGTTAACCTGTTTCTCTCCATTTCATCTTACAAAGACTTAACAACAGAAGCATATAATAAAGTAGAGAGTCAGATACAACAAGCCGGTGAAAAATATGTAGGTAAAGGCAAAATGCCTCATGTAGAACTTTGTATAGCTTCAAAAGAAAGTTGCGAAAAAGATAAATCATGTTCACAAGGCAGCGGAAAATCATGCTGCGATAAAAACTAAAGAATTGGAAAAGACTATAATATTGGAATCAACAATTACTTGCCCTAACTGTGGCTTTCAGAAAGAAGAGACTATGCCTACAGATGCATGCCAATACTTCTATAAGTGTACAAACTGTGAAACATTATTAAAACCAAAGCAGGGAGATTGTTGCGTATTTTGCAGTTATGGCACTGTAGCTTGCCCTCCAATACAACTAAATAAATCTTGTTGTGCATAAGGTAATTAAGATAGTTTCCTGCATTATTATTCTTTTGGGAATAGTGCATATATGTTTTGCCTATCCCTTCCAGATGGACACCTATACCCTTTGGTTTGTGGGTGCAGGTATGGCGATCATTTTTTCAGGATTATTAAATTTGATTGCTATTGACAGGGGTGGTTCAAAATTCACAAAAGTAATTGCAGTAATAGTAAATGCCTTTAATTGTATCCTGTTTTGTTTTGCTTTACCAATTCTGAACCAACCGCAGGTGTATGTTGGTATCACGATCTTCCTGGTTACCACAATAGCGTTTATCATTTCCATCACCCAAAAGAATGCAGGCGTATGAAAATGATAAAAACAATACCTACATTACCCGTTCAGAGCATCAAAAAATCATGTGAGTACTACGCTAATAAACTTGGTTTTAAAATAAGGCACCAGGAAGAGACTTTTGCCATTGCAGTTCGTGATGATATTGAAATTCATTTATGGCAGGCATGTGATAATTCCTGGAAATGGAGAAGCTTGCTTTTAGCATTAAAACCAATTTGGACCGGTGCAGAAAGTTTTATCGCTGGCACTGCAAGCTGCAGAATTGAAGTGCAGGGCCTGGAAGAACTATACGAAGAATATCAAAAGCAAGGCGTGTTACATAGCCCCGATACAAAAGTTGAAAAACAGTATTGGGGTCACAAAGAATTTGCTGCAGTTGATCTTTATAGAAATCTACTTACTTTTTATGAAGTTATTTGAATCTTTGCAACTATGTAGCAAGATTCGGGAGTATTTCTGTTTGTAATTTTTTCAGTTGTTCAGGGATAAATGGAAAGGGTAGTAATACGGCGTCGATCCGCTAAAAGCCACTCCAAAAAAGAAATACTATAAACTAAGAGGATGGAAATGGGAGGGATAAGGATTTATATTTTCAACTTGCTAATTTTCATCTTCTGTAAAATTGACAATATTGAGTTCTTTTAAAATCTCAAGAACCAATAGAATAAACTGGCTATAATATTTTAGCTCCCAGGATCCATCAATTTTATACTGGCAGCCTATTTCTATTATCTGCTTTGTTCCGTCCATTAAAACCACCTCTATTAAATCGATATCAGCTTCGTTAAAGTGCTTTATCTTATTATTCAGCATCCTGAAGTATTTAAAATCCGGGAATTGATTTTCGATAGCATTGGTATTGAATATCTGGTTGTCGGTAGCACGGTAAATACTCTCCAGTAAATGATACATGCTGGTATGTAGTGCCTTTATTTTCGGAACGATGCTGTTGAATCTGTCACTGCTTTCTTTTGAGGCAAAATGATTTCTCTTATCAAGTTCTATAATGCTAACCACCGTCGCTTTGCCTGCTTTAACATCAACCTTATAAAACTCACTGATCTGATCTAATACGAATTCCACATCGTGATATAGATAGTAACCCTGCTTTAAGCTGTATATAGACATAAGTACAAATTTCCGGTATAATCAAACAAAAAAAGTATGTTTTATTGCACCGTTCATGCCATCAGGTCGCCTTACTCAGTGCTGCCGCTTCGTTCCTCAGCCTTGCACTTCCGTAGGCCACCTTTAGGTCTTCAACATCCCATTCCAATTGCCACTCCCGGCAGTACTTGCCCGGTCGCGGCGCCGGCACAGCCGGCCCCTTGCGCCCAGTCAATAACTGCCGAAACCAACGCACCTGGCTTGCCGTTCCAAATTTAGCTTTCAATAGAATTCTACTTTCCGCTCCGTAACCATACTAAGAAACATTTTCGTCCTGCAAAAAAAACAAATACTGCACAAAGTTAGCCATTGGCGCCCCCACACAAAACCCACCCGGACGCATCCAAATTTTTTTAGCCATAAACACAGCCCCAACGCACAGACCCAACATTTATGCTAAAAAAATTTGGAGTGCGCCGATGCCCAATGGCTGATACAGTTCTGTATTTATATTTTTTCATTTCTTAAATTTTATGTTATGTATCAGTTATGGTGTTCATCATCAAATTGTCAGGTATGGCGTTCAGCTAATGGTTGGTATGCTTATGTAGTTAATGGTGTGCTTGTTGGTAAGGTTCGTTATCCTGCTCCAGGTTCCAAGCGTTGGTTAGCTATGCTTCCTTAGTTATTAGCCCGCCAGCTGGCGGGCTTTTTTTTATTCATTTTTTCATTTTTAAATTTTAAAATCATGTTTCAGTTAATTGGTTCTTATGTTCCCTGGTCTTTAGGCCTGCCGGTTATTACTACTGTTTATTTTATCCCTTCATCGGGTAAGTATCTTCACATTAGTAGTAAGCAAATTTTTATCAGTAATTCATCTGGTATTTATAAAATCCCCTTTTAGGGGGTTTTATTTTTTTTTTACCTTGATTGTGTTGCCAATACTGAAGTCTATTCCAAATTATCGTCTATTTTTGAGCTGGCTGCACTGTTAATTGAGCCCTTCAATACTTTGAACATTTTCTAAATAGTATTATAAACTGACAGCCTTTAGTATTACTTTTATAATTATTTAATCCTAAAAGCAAATGTCACAATTATGAAAGAAATTTTAGACAAGCTGTCCTCTTATAATATATTTAACTACTTATTACCAGGGGTGATTTTTGTTGTAATTGCTAAACAGTATACCACCTACAATTTTATTCAAGAGGATATTTTGACGGGGGGATTTCTTTATTATTTTATTGGTATGGTAATAAGCCGATTTGGTTCAATCATTATAGAGCCTTTACTTAAAAAAATGTCTTTTTTGAAATTTGAAGACTATAAGAAATTCATCAGTGCTTCAAAAAAAGACGAAAAAATCGAATTGCTTTCGGAAGTAAATAACACCTATCGGACAATAACATCAATGTTACTACTGCTATTCATCCTCAAAGGCTACTCTTCTCTTGAAGACCGTTTAACAATATCAAATGACACCACCTATTCTATTTTAGGCGGATTTCTTTTTATTATGTTTCTTTTTTCTTACCGGAAGCAAACGAATTATATTAGTAAAAGAATTCAGGCAAACAATTAAATAAATGATATGGACTTTAGAATTGACTTTAAGTATGTAGGTAATGGCGATGCAATAATTGTTTGGGGAAGAGACCCCAATGTAGCTGACTATGTTTTTTTCGTGGATGGCGGTAATTCTGGTGACGGTGCCGCAGTTGTGAAGCATTACGAAGACTGGATAAAACCATTTTTGTATGAAAAAAGAGTCGTAGGATTTGTAAATAGCCATCCCCATGCAGACCATATCAATGGCTTATTGGAAATCGTAGATAAAATTGGAAATGAAATGTCTTTTGGGATTTTTAACGACCCAGTGGAATGTATCACTACAGAGCATAAAGAAAAAATTCGCAAAGCTTACCTAAATAATGAAGATCCTGACATCACCCATCTTTATAAATCTTTTGAACAGGTTGATCAATTAATATCACTATGTACAAAATATAATCTTAGGCGGTACAAAGCTTTTACTGGTACAGATTTTATTGGCAATGGCTCTTTTCTTATTTTATCACCAAGTGAAGATTACTATGCTAATCTTGTCCAACATTTTTCTGATGTAGATTTTCTTAAGACAGTGGACTATTCAACTAAATCAGCCAAAGAAGTCAATGAGTTGGATGAAGCTTTAAAACCATGCGCTGTAGTCGATGCAGAAAATGAAACCTCCCCTGAAAACTTAAGCAGTACTGTAATTCAACTAATTGACAGCAAAGGCAAGAAATATATTCTTACTGGTGATGCTGGCGTTGACGCTTTCGATTATATGGATGGAGTAACTTTTGAAGCTAAGGATATAAGCGTAGTTCAGCTACCACATCATGGAAGCAGAAGAAATGTAAATGCAAATTGGTTGTCTAAGTTTAGTCCTTCATATTTTATTGTCTCCGCTATCGGCAGTCAAAAACATCCAAGAAAAGCTGTAATCAATTGTATAAAGCGTAATATTAATAATTGCAATGTTTATAGTACTCATACAAATAAAGGATGCATATCCGTAACCACTAATGAAGAGGTTTTTCCAAATAGAAACTGGAGTTCAGCAACACCCTTATAACAACACCGCTGCCAACATGGTTTTGCCAAAATGGGAACGGACGGAAGCCGAGTTTAAACTTTTTGTCTTTCAATTTGGCTTCATATCGGGCAAGACTTACTGATCCTTTTTATATAAACAATTGTGTTTAAACCTTGAATAGATTTTGTGTGGCTACGCCACTTTCTGTTCTTTGCTGCGCCCATTCCATTCTGCAGCAAAATCCGGTAAAAAGGTGTTCGTCATTTGTCGTCAGCAAGTAAATATGCCAAACCAACCCACTATTACAATTTTCCTCGTTAAACACTTTCAAGGCAATTGTAAAAGTGGGTTGCCTTTCAGGCAGCTATCGCAGGTTTGTCACACTACTTGCAGTTCCTCCGCATTCCTCACGGCAGCTACTGTGTCCTTCAGCCAGCTTCATTCAACCGCTCCTCATCCGTTCCATTCCACCATGCTCACTGCCATACTGTTGCTTCAGTGCCTGGCATCCTGCCGCTAAACACAGCGCAAATCAGGCAGGATGCACAGTCACTTTCACAAGCCTGCTGCACGGTTCACTTGGCTCCATTTCACTGCTTCCTCGCTATTTCATTTCAGCAGGCTTCAGTCCACCCGCTGCCAACTTTTATTTTGCTCGCCGGCAGCCCCACTTAGGCTGCGTTCACCTTGCGGCTGCTATTGCTCATTCGTCCCTCATTTCGCAAAGCATCGCTAAGGTTCACTTGCATAGTTCAGCCACCTTCGTGCCCTGCGGGAAATATACTTCGGTGGCTTCCTATGGTGCTGCCATCGCCCCGGACGACCGGGGCTTTCCTGGCAGCCCCTTTGTGGGGGCTCGCCGTCCGCCTCCATTACGTCGTACCTCCTTATTCCGGCGGCCGTCAAACGGCTCGCAATCCCTGCAGTGCGGACAAGTGTGCCGCACGGCTATGCTTCTTTTTTGCCGCAGGCGCTTTTACCGGAAATATTTATATTGATAAATTTGAATTCTTATCCCATCAGTTTTCTTTTCCGTAATGATGTTATCAGAGCATAATATTATGTTACTAAATTCGGACAATATGCACATTTAACATGACAGGAATGTTTCTTTTTGCACAGATGGCAGATTGGTTGGCGATGTTCTGCCTTTTTTACTGTAAAAATCAAGTTGGGTAATTTTTTGTGGAAGTATTATCCAAATCAATTATTTAAAATTTAAAACTAACTATTTATGGATTATTTATCAAAATTTAGAGCTTTTCAATTAGATTCTCCTGGATCTCTTTTTTCGTTTTATAAGCCTGGCGAATATACTCTTATCGAAGCACGGCTACCAAAAGGTGGCTTAGAACTTCTACTTGATGACTTGTCCTTTCATGGGAAAGAACGAATTGACAGTCTACATATTACGAGTTGGGATTCGGACCATTGCACTTACGATGATCTCGTACAGATTATTAATCATTTACGACCTGAAAGAATCGAAATTCCAGAGTACTTACCAACTAGCAACGATGGGCAACTTTGCAGAAGTTTAATAACGAAGTACGATGATATTCATCAAAAATATGTTCAAAATGTGCACATTATAAGTCAGGATTACTTATCCAAATTACAACCAGCTGCTAAAGGAGCGATTAATAATGTACTTCACCCTTCAATTTACAATTGTAACAATAAAAATGATATGTCATTGATAAAATTATTTAGGTCAGCAGGTTTTAATGTATTTAGCCTTGGCGACTGTGAATCTGCTCAATTATCTGCTACGATTTCAGCAAATTCTTTTTTTACCTCCGAAGTGGATGTATTAATACTTGCACATCATGGCGCAGATAATGGATTTACTACGGCTGAGTTACTGGATACACTTAAGCCTAAATTGGCAGTTTGTTCTTCTAATTATGACAATCAGTACGATCATCCCAGTCCTGAAATCAGGAAATTACTTGCACAAAGAAATATACCTTTAATGACAACAAAGCGTGGCGATGTAATTATCTACCAACCGGACGGGTATGATTATGCAACGGCTGTAAACCTGATTAGCGATAATGAGATTGAGGAATCAAGAGTAGGTTTCAATCCTAAAAGGTTAATCGCTGCCTCAAATGCTGCTTAGGAATTGTAAAATAGTGAAGGGCAATAAAGCTTAACTTGTAATTCTGTTAAGTTACCAGCATGCTTCATCAATGCGTTGATTTTTTTTGCTGATAGCTTAGTTAAATTTGTTTTTACGCTTCTTGCAGTATCAATTTCTTCCTTCGTTGCATTATTTGAAATTAGTTTGGGGTAATCGGTAGTTCCCTGCAGCCATTCGGTAATTTTATTTACATTCATATTTGTATCATCAAAATATTCTTTAGGTATCTTGTGTGCTTCAATTATATCGGTGGTTATATTACCGGCTTTTAGGCCGCTGAGAAAACCTGGAATGCAATTTTCAATATCCCAAGCCAGAGAAAAGTAAGCAATTTCCTTTTTATTTTCTCTTCCGGTATACAGGTTATGGCTCATCTGAAAGTTTTTAATTCTCGCCATAAATGCCTCTACGGTTCTTAATAATAGGATGAATGTGTTATTATAAAATCCCTCAAACGGTAATTTCTCTCCGGCATCACTTGTAATTATTATGTCACATTCATAGGAACTTTTTGATTGTGTGAGTTTTTGTATTCCTTGATTATCATAAATGCCACCATCAACAAGCACGGGACGAATTCTATTAAAATGTCCAACCGTTTCAAAATATTCTTCCGCAATTGTAATAGGTGTGAAAAAATTAGGTACACAGGATGAAGCTGCAACCGCAACAGCGACAGGAAAATTCTCATGCTTGAATTTAATTGGGGGCTTCATATAGGCATATGTAGAATCTTCCATCTTTCTTTTGGAAAATGTGAATGGCCTGAAACTTTGTAGGTTAGTGCTGCCAATAGCTAATTCTGGCTTACTTTTTAATTCTGAAAGTACAGCCTTGTGAAAAAAAAATTTATTATAAGCTTTTATAACTTCTTTACTTATTGGAAAAATAATAAATTGATATTTAAAGAATAAATAAACCATCAGTAAAATAACTGGTATTGATAGCCATAAAGCAATATACTTTGTAAGAAAAAAACTCAATGTAAAACCTGCAAATATTATCGCCAACAGCTTAAAAAAGCTAACTGATGTTAACACGTATTTAATAACACTTTTTTGATTTAGAACCGTATACATTTTTTTTTCAAATTCTTCAAACGACCCTTCATGCAAACAATAGGTAGCTCCAATAATTGATCCACCGGATATTGTGGACAGTACATCAATTTTGTCAAGCAATCCAAGTTCATTAAGTTTTTTCATTACCCCCAAATGAAAGGCAGCTGCTCTAAATCCACCACCAGATAGAGAAAGGCCTATTTTACGTTTTTCTTTCATATAAAATTCATGTTTTGTAAAGTAATAGAAAAGAATTGGTTATCGGGTTTAATTTCTGGCTGGTAGAAATAAAAAAAACAAGCAAAGTTAGCCGCCTGTTTCATCATTTGTAAATAGCCCGGCTAATCAAAAGCTGAACAGCCAAATTGTTCGGCATAAAACTTTATTGCATATCCTCAACTGCATATCCTGCACCAACATTTGTTATTAGGCTGGGCAGTAGTAATCCACGTATTTATTCCGCTTGCATTTTGGCCTGTAACAGCGGCGGCTGGTTTTTGAGCTTTCTTTTTTTTCCTTTTTTCTTTTGTTTAAAATTTATAAAAGGAAATGAGAATCACTTAAAGCTTATTTTATGATGTTTCCTCAAATCCGCTGCTATCAGTCAAATGCAATATCGCAGCCTAATGTTTTCTTTATCCTTGCCAAAGGCGAAAATGCCGGTAAGCCTTCACTAAAGCCCTGGGCAAATTCCTTTGCAATGGTTTGCCCAAATGAAAAGTATTTCCAGTTTTATTTCTGGCTGGTTTATGCTTTGTTCAAAGCAAAAAAATTTAAGGTTCGCTTGCGGAGTTCGGCCATTCCATTTATCAACAAAAATGATATTGCTGCAGTACTTAAAGAAGTTGCGCCAGCCATCTATGATGATTGGTCAAAATTTCAGGAGCTGTTAAATACCTTGGATAAACTGGAAAGCCTTAAATCTTCTTTAGGCCAGCAGTTGTTGGCATCTGAAAATTTACAAAGCTATTTATTGCATAAATACTTTAACGGCAAGCAAAAGGCAGTCTAATCAAAAGCCCCGACCATTCGGCCAGGGCTTTTTTCATACTTCGCTCACCACAAACGAAGCACTATTTTTTAAAGACATTGATCAGGAACTTAAAAAGCAGCGTTGCTGAAAAACTTACAAAAGCGCCTACAGCAGCAAGTATGGCAGTTTTCAGCAGATCTTCGCTATTGATATTTGCCAGGATCGTTAATAACGTGCCCCCGAAAGTTCCTGCTTTGGTATTGTTGTCAAAATATTGCTGGTTCATTTTAATTGTTATTTGCTTTGCCTAATTCAAAAAAATTGAACTAAGCATTTCTAAAAGTTGATTTATCATTTCAAAAGAATTAGAAGGTTAAAAAATTGGTTTACTGCTTTCGGATTATAAAAGCGAAACCAGGTTGCTTAATAGATCAAATACGCCTGATAACATAATGTTTAAGATTTAATGATTAAAAAATTATTTTACTTTTTTGTAAAAAATGGAAACTGGAGCAATACTGCTGAAGATTTTAGCGGCTCCAGTTCCATTTCAAAAATTATATACCGGAAACTTTCACCAGGTTCAGTGCATTGAACGCTCCATTTTTCAACGGATATTTTACGCCGTTTACTTCCTGGTAAAATTCAATACCCAATGCAAGAAACAGGGGATGTGTGCTGTTTGCCGTTACAGCATTTGCCAGGTTAATAACTGCGGTTGCAGTATTATCCCATGGCAGGATGGCCGTTTCGTTGGTATCCACTATAAAACTTTCATTCTCAAAATCAATTTCAGCGCCACCGGAAATGATTTTGAAGTGAGTAGTACCACCCGGTACAGCAACCATATTCGCCGGTACAAATGATGGAATATCTACTGTTAGCGCACCTGTAACACGGTCAATAGCTGCTGTGTAAGGAGCGTATAACGTCCTTCCCAGCTTACCGTTTTTGTTAAAGTCAAAGCCTTCCAGTAATTCCGCTTCACCATCAATTACATTACGCAAGCCACGGGGGTTTGTCGCATCTGCCTGTACCACTTCCACCATCTTGGAAGCCAGGCGGCCAACCATTCGGTTGTCGCTTGCATTTTGTAGCAGGCCACGAATTGCCGTGCGGAGTGTTTTACCGGCTTTGCCGGCATTTCCGAATTCTGCACCGTTTTCCCTTGTTCTTGCAAATGTTGGGTCATTTGCAATGCGGTCTTTAGGAATGCCGCCTTTGCCTTTGGCTAAAAAGCCGTCCTGCGATTTGTAGAAGGTAATATCACCGATGGTACCTTCCAGTTTAATTATACCTCTTTGTTTTGCCATTGTTTTTGTTTTAAAAATTATCAATCGAAATGTTTTCGGCACATTTCATTAGGCCTTAAAAAAAACTGATCAGTAATTCTTAAAAGCAAAACTGCAAAGCATTTACTATGCCTGCATCATACCACTTCCGATTACGGCACTTATTGCCGCAGATAACATTTATTGCTGCTATTGTATGTTATAGGTATTTATTAAATTTGTATGCCGAGTCACGGCTACTGATTTAGCTCCCGAAAGGCATAGGTAAAGTATAGGTATAGTATGAAAACAGAGACCACAAGGCTATGTGTTTACCCTAAAGATGTGCAGCGTATCACTGGTAAAAGTGAACGATGGGGGCGTATGCTTTTATTGAAGATTCGTGCATCGGTAAATAAGGGCGATCATCAATTTATCACTATTAAAGAATTTTGTGCCTATACAGGCTTCCCAATTGAAGAGGTAAGGACCGCTCTGATTGACTAATGCGCCAAAAAGGCGGTATAATCTATAGAAATTTGACGATCAATATGTGCATCTATTATACAAATCAACCCTCTCTGCATTATACTGGCCAAGAGCATATTTTCCCAGCTGGTATCGGCGGGATTCAAAAGCTGCCCAAGGGCTATGTTAGCGATGAATTCAACACTGATATATCAAAACTGGAGCAGAGTTTTTTACGTGAGTCATTTATTTCCGCTGCAAGGCAAACTGAAGGTCCTGGAAAAAGAGGAAGCCTGAGTGAAAAAAAGGCTACTAAATCAGCAATACATGTCTTAGTTGAATCACAAAGCCAACAGATAACCGGACTCGGGTATATTAAATTGGGAAAGGCATTTGAAATTCCAAATGTTAAGATCAACGTTACGACAGGTCAATTAACAATCGGGTTTGATCGGAACTCCTTTATCAGTTCTGAAGAAAACATCAAACAGTTCATTAGCAGGTGCGAGGATCCGCAAATCCTAAATATAAGAACGATTGTGGATGACAGGCTTGATCCAGAAACTATCCTGTTTGGCATCCAGGGAGACATCGAAGAAAACTTTGATTCATTTTTTGCCTGTCATTCTTCCAACAAAATGAACTTTAGTACTGATTATATTCAGCGTATTGGTAAATCGTTGCACGCTGAAACAAGTGAACCTCAGGCGCAGAAGTATTGGCCATTAGTGCACCAATCTGTAAAATTTAAAGAAGATTATTTCCGTATTTATGGGAAGATTGCTTTTAACTTTCTGGCCTCGCTTAAAGGGAAAGAATTTGCTTTAAATACACAGTTTGATCCACTGCGTAATTGGATAACCGGTGATGGAGTAAATGAATTTGCTCAACTTGATACTAGCCCAGCAGCCTTTCAAGCGATGCTGGCGCCAAAGGATCAATCAATCCATTATGTTATCCTTAGCAAAGTGAATGACATGTTGATTGCAAGTGTTTCGTTTTACGGAGCTCTAAAATCAATAATTCTTTTAGCGAAGAATTTCGATAAGCCTTTTGAGGATGATGGTCTTATCTGCGAATGGAAAAGCCAACGGGAATATAAATACAGGGAATTTCTTGCAAAGATTGTGATGTCTAATACTCCTTAATTAGTCTTGATAGATAACAGAAGCTGAACTAAATCAACCTAAAAACTATCAATATAAAAGTGAGTGAGGAGGTGAGTCAAAAAGGCTGTCCATCTGAAATCCTTACTGGAAGGGTGGTGAGATGATTTTTTACAGTCC
>Ga0209023_10002858_pt1 | contig 21090 bp, 21 predicted proteins | sample LakOneMetagenome_FD_187468 | JGI IMG/M metagenome (GOLD analysis project Ga0209023, IMG submission 187468) | Freshwater and sediment microbial communities from Lake Erie, Canada (SPAdes) (version 2) | ecosystem: Environmental > Aquatic > Freshwater > Lentic | place: Lake Erie, Canada...
CGGCGCTCGCCCGCCGATGCGATCCGCGTCACGTCGTGCGCAGGCGCGCATATCGGTCGCGGACCGTGGGCGAGCTCGCGGCCGCGTTGGCGCTGCCGGCGCGGATCGCGAATGAGCTCGATCGGCTCGGTGAACACCCATGCGGCGCGATCGAGCGTCGCGTTGTCGGCCAAGTCGTCGCACGGCGGCTCGGCCGCGCGCTGACGGATGATCCCGGTGCAGGATTGCGTCGTGCGGCGCGGTCGATTCATGCGCTGCTTGCCGCGGCCGGATTGCCCGTGCACTACGTGCTGATGGGACACACACATGGCATGGAGTACGTCGACCTGCCCGGCGGCGGGGCCTACTTGAACCCCGGGGCCTGGGCCACTGGACTGTCCGGTTCGGGCGCAGTGACCGGCCAACCGCGTGCGGGGGCGGCAGTGATTCGATGCGATCATGGCGACAACAGCTGCACCGCGGAACTCGTCACCTGGCCGGGCGGCACATTCGCACCGAGCAACGGGGCCGCCGTATGAGTCTCAGCTTCGATATTGCGGGACGTGTTCATCTGACGGTCGTTGGCGCGGATGCCGACGCCGAACGTTCCATCGCGCGTCATCTGGATCCCTGCCCGCCATCCGAGGCGAGTGTCCATCGCGCCGGGCTTCGGGTGGAGTGCGGGGCACAGATGCCGACGCCGCACGAGTTGATCAATCCGGCCCGCGACGGCGTGACCACGGCGTCCGTCGACGGTGAGCATCTACTGGTTCGACCCGGCGGCAACGTGGTGTTGCCGCGACACGACGGGTCGGAGCTCGTTGCGCGTGTGCCCGACGGCGGCGTCGTGTCGTCGGTGATGCGGTCCGTGATTCGTCCTGCGCTGCAGCTGGCCCTCGTTGACGCGGGAGCGGTGGCGATTCATGGCGCCTGTGTCGATCTCGACGGCGGGGCGATCGCCGTGGCTGGATGGTCGGAGACCGGCAAGACCGAGGTCGCGCTCGGACTCATGGAACTCGGCGGTCGGTTCATCTCCGACAAGTGGACGGTGGTCGGCGACGACGGGAGTGCCGGAACGTTCCCGATCGGGGTGGGGGTGCGCCGCTGGGTGCTGGGCTCGCTGCCGACGCTTCGAGCAGCACTTCCCGGGCGCGCCAAAGCCAGGATGCGCGGGGCCCGCGTGATGGATGTGCTGAGCGCCCCGCTTCGTCACCTGGGCGGGGGCGCGATCGGGTCGCTGGTTGGTGGCACCGTGGCGCGTGGAGTGATGCTGGCCGATCGAGTGGCACTCTCGCCAACCGCGATCGCCGGTGCCTACGGGCATCAGATGAATGCCGCGGCGACCACCCCGCTGCGAACCGTGGTGGTGCTGTCGACGATTCCCGCGGGCGGTGACCTGCGGATCGACGAGGTCGATGCGCAGTGGGCGGCGCGACGGCTTGCACGGACGGCGCAGTATGAGCGACGCGAATACTTCGACTTGGTGGAGCGCGCCCGCTACGCATCCCCGTCGCCGGGCGGGTCGCTGCGTGCCGACATCGAGCAGCGCGAGCAGTCGTTTCTGACCGATGTGCTCGGCGGCGTTCGCCTTCTTCGCGTTCACGTCCCGTTTCCCGCAGACCCACGGCCGGTGGCGGCCGCGATCGCCGAGCGAGCTGCCAAATGAACGATCCGACACGGGTGACATACGCGATGTCGCCGACGCTGCGGCTTGCGATCGGCACCGATCGATCCGATGTGGCGGCGCACTTCGCAGCCGAATATGGCGTTGCGACCAGCGCCAACGTGGCGGATGCCGAGCTGCAGGTCGACTTTCGGCCGGTGGACGACGCGGCCATCACCGGCGGGTACAAGACCATTCGTTGGCAGGTGGGGTTGGACGAGCCGGGGGAGGGGCCCATTCGGGCGTCCATCGACCTTAGAGGCCGCCCGAGGTCGTTCGGACTGTCGCTGGTGCAAGGGTTCTTCGTCGAGCCGTTGCTGTCGCTCGCTGCTGCTCGTGTCGGCCGGGTGTTGTTGCCCTGCGCAGCGATCATGACCGAGGAAGACGGACTGACACTGATCTTGGGCCGCTCGCGCAGTGGCAAGAGTTCGCTTGCCGTCCGCGCGCTTCCCGGAGGGGCGGTGGTGTTCGGCGACGATCAGGCATTCATCGATGGCGCGGGCAACTGCTCCCGCTTTCCGCGTCGTATGCGCTTTTACTCGGATCTGCGTCAGACTGCGCCGCGTGCGTTTGCACGCCTTCGCCCGTCGGTGCGCAGCGGGCTCGTCGCCCGTGGGGCGGTTCGTCGCCTGTCGCGCGGATTCATCGCTCCTCCGGTGCGCGTGCCGATCGAGGATCTCGGGACGGCCGGGGGGTTGTCACCCACACCGGTGCAGCGAATCGTGGTGTTGGAGCGCTTCGAGGGGATCACCTCGGTGCAGCACGACGAACTCGGCGCCGAGGAGACGGCGCAGTTTGCGCTCGCCCTCCTTGACGATCAGCGGGAGAAGCTTGCCCGCGCCGGAGGGGCGTGGGCAGCGACGATTTCTACGCTTCGTTCCGCCGAATCCGGAATGCTGACATCAGCTTTCCAAACACACGCCGTAGAGCGACTGCGGGTCCCGATGGCGTGGGGCGCGACTGACGCCCTGCCTGTCCTCGCGCACCTGCTGCGACTTCCGAGTTGAACCGGGCCGCGTCCGCGCGGTCGTTCAGCTTGTCGACAATCTGTGCGGTCCAGGACTCGAAGCCGATCTGATCGGCAAGTCGTGCGTCTGCTGCGTAAGCGCTCACGTTGTCTTCGCTTTCATTTTCGTCCACCTTGACGTCCTACTGGTTCTTTCGGCATCCATGACCCAAAGTTTGAGTCCCCGTTTCATTACGAGGGCAAACATGCGGTAACGGTTCATTTACGAGCTGGTGAACTGACGGTGGCGCGGCATCCGGTCGCACATCCCCGTCATGCCTTGGTCGAACTGGAGTCCTGCACCGAGTGCGGGAACACCACGGCACAGGTGACGATACTCCCAATTTGCAGGGACGTTGCGTGCGTTTGCATAGAATGTCACGAATTTGGGGGATTGCTGTGAGGTTGGTGAAAGCCTGCCGTGGGCACATGGCCTGGCGCCGATCCCAGGCGGTGATCGCGCGGCGAGGAGGCACCTCAAATCGGGGCGACATCGCATATCGCGACGCGTTGTCGGCCTCGCGACAGGAACGTCGCGGTGATCCTCGTTGTTCGAATCGGTTCGCCGTCCGCTGCGTCCGTTCGGCACAGGCGCGGCGCTACTGACGTGTGCGTCATGCGATCCCCAGGGTGTATCGCGAGGGTTTTCACTCGAGACTTCCGCACGATCTGGCAGCATTGGCGAATGCGGATATCTGCGAAGGCTGACTATGCGGTGCGCGCTGCGATCGAACTCACCGTGGCGTCCGACGGGGTGCACGTCAAGGGCGACGCCATTGCAAAGGCGCAGGACATCCCCTTGAACTTTCTCGAGAACATCTTGGGCGACCTGCGCAATGCCGGGATCGTCCAAAGCCGTCGCGGCCAGGAGGGCGGCTATCGCCTGGCAAAACCGCCGAACACGATCACGGTGGCGGACATTGTGCGCGCAGTCGACGGTCCGCTCGCCTCCGTGCGCGGCGAGCGCCCCGAAAACAGTGCCTACACGGGATCGGCCGAACCGCTGCAACGCGTGTGGATCGCCCTTCGCACCAATCTGCGTGAGGTCGTCGAACATGTGACACTCGCACACATCGCCGCCGGAAAGCTCCCGGCGAAGATCGAGCGCCTGGCCGCGGAGCCCGAATCGTGGACCACACGCTGAGGGGTTAGATTCCCCCGGCGGCGAACGTCGCGACTTCCGGGACCCGCACAAAGACGATTTGGCCGGCCTCCAGCTCAAGGCGCGCAGCCTGGGCTCGAGTCAGCTGTACGGTCAAGGGCGACCCCCCTGCGAGTTCCAATTCGATCCGAACCTCAAAGCCGAGGTGGACCACGCGCACAACTTGCGCCTCGGTGGTGTCGTGATCGGCAACGAGTGTGATGCCGACGTCGTGCGGTCGAACAAGGCCGCCGTCGAGTTCGACGACCGGGCCGAGAAAGCCCATGACGAAGTCGCTTGCCGGTGCGTCGTACAGCTCGGTCGGCGATCCTTCTTGTTCGATGCGTCCGTGGTTGAGGAGGACGATCTGATCGGCGAGATCCATCGCCTCTTCCTGATCGTGGGTCACCAGCACCGTGGTGACGTGGACCTCGTCGTGCAGGCGTCGCAGCCATGAGCGAAGTTCCGTCCGCACATTGCGGTCGAGCGCGCCGAACGGCTCGTCGAGCAGCAACACCTTCGGTTCGATCGCCAGGGCACGGGCGAGCGCCATGCGCTGGCGCTGGCCACCGGACAGCTGTGACGGGTAGCGCGTTTGAAAGCCGGTCAGGCCGACGACGTCGAGCAACCGGTCGACGGTCGCGCGAATCTCGTCCTTGGGGCGCTTGCGGATCGTCAATCCGAACGCCACGTTGTCGCGAACGCTCATGTGTTTAAACGCCGCGTAATGCTGGAACACGAATCCGACGCCGCGGTCCTGCGGTACGACCGTCGTGACGTCGGTGCCGTCCAAGTGGACCGTGCCGCCGTCCGGGGTCTCCAGGCCGGCGATCGTGCGCAGGAGGGTGGACTTGCCGGACCCCGACGGGCCGAGCAGGGCGGTGAGCGACCCGGCGGGCACGTGCAAGGAGACGTTGTCGAGCGCGACGAAGTCGCCAAAGCGCTTGCTGAGGGAGTCCACGCGGATCACTGGCGGGAAGCCTTTCGTTGCACAACGGTCATGGTGAGCAGGGTCGTGACGGCGATGATCGCGAGCAATGCGGATGCCGCATAGGCGCCGGCCGAATCGAAGTTTTGGTAGCGCTTTTCGACGAGCAGGGTCAACGTTTCCGTCTTGCCCGAGACCTTGCCCGAGACGACGCTGACCGCGCCGAATTCACCGATCGCACGTGCCGTCGACAAGACGATGCCGTACGCGAGTCCCCACCGTATGGACGGCAAGGTGATGCGGACGAACGTCGTCCAACGCGACGCGCCGAGCGTGGCCGCTGCGAGTTCCTGGTCGTCGCCGATTTCGCGAAGCACGGGAACCACCTCGCGCGCGACAAATGGCAGGCAGACGAAGACGGTCGCCAGGACGATTCCCGGAACCGAGAAGATCAGGTGGATTCCCACCGATGCAAGTGCCGGTCCAAGCCAGCCGTCGCGGCCGTAGACGAGCACGAGCGCCAGTCCGACGACCACCGGAGAGATTGCAAAGGGCAGGTCGATCACCACTTCGAGGAGCCGTCGGCCGGGCAGGCGTGTGCGCACGATCACGAGTGCCGCGACAACCCCGAGGACGGCCACGATGGGAACGGTGATCGCGGCGACGATCAGCGTCAGCCAGAAGGCATGAATGGCCGCCGGGGTGGTGACCGAAGTCCAGAACGCCCCGAGACCCGGGGAAAACGTTCGCACGAGCACCATCCCCACAGGGACGACCAGGATGAGTCCCAGGTAGACGAACATCGTGAGGCGCAGCGCGATGCGGCTCATGCGGTGCGCTCCGAAATCGTGTGGCGGCGCTCCCAGGCACGCAGGCCGATCAGGATGGCGAGGGAGATGACCATGAGCACGACGGCAACTGCGGCTGCGCCGCGTACATTGTCCGACTCGAGTTGTTTGAAGGCATAGACCGACGACACCTGCGTGTCGAACGGGACGTTGCCCGAGACCAACACGACCGAGCCGAATTCACCCACGGCACGCGCGAAGGCAAGTGCCGAACCGGAGATGATCGCGGGAGCCAGGTTCGGCAGGATGATCCGCCGAAACGTCGTGGCTCGCGAGGCGCCAAGCGATGCGGCGGCCTCTTCCATCTCCGTGTCGATCTCGATCAGCACCGGCTGTACCGAACGCACTACGAATGGCAACGTGACGAACAGCAACGCCAGGAGGACCGCCCACTTGGTGTAGGCGATCGCCTGGCCGTAGAGGGCGAGCAATGTCAATCCGGCCACGATCGTCGGCAGTGCGAACGGGAGGTCGATCAGGACATTGATGATCGACTTTCCAGGGAAGTGGTCGCGGACGAGGACCCAGGCCGTCAGCGTGCCGAACACGGCACCGAGCGCGGTGACGGCAAGTGACGACCAGAGCGTGAAAACGAGGGCGGAGCGCGCTTGACGGGTGAACGCCGATTGCCAGAACGGTTCGAAGCCGTCGCTGAACGACTTCGTGGCGACCGCCGCAAGAGGGACGATCACCACGAGGCTGACGAACAGCAATGTTGTTCCGGCGGCAAGCGCATCGGCCCGGCCGACGCGTGCGCGCCGGCCGGGTGTGGTGGATGTGATGCTCACTGTGTTGGGGAGAGTCCTGTCGCTTCCTCGAGCTTGGCGATTGTGCCCTTTTCCGGGTCGAACAGTTCGTCGTTCACCTTGCTCCATCCACCGAGGTCGTCGATGGTCTTGAGCGTGGTGGGTGTCGGGAACTTCGAGGTGGTCTGTGCGAGCACGGCCTGGTTGACCGGGCGGTATCCCCAGTCGACGAACTTCAGCTGTGCGGGCTCGCTCAGGATGTAATCGTAGAAGGCTTTGGCGGCTGCCGTCGCCGTCTTGGTGGTGGCGATGTCGATGTCGATCCGCACGGTGTCGTCCGGCACGACCAGGTCGACCTTCTCGCCCTTCTTCTGGGCGGTGATGGCCTCGTACTCGTATGACAGCAAGACGTCGCCCTTGCCGCCGACGAATGTCTGGAGCGCTTCGCGGCCCGACTTCGGCTGTACCTTGACGTGTTCGGTGAGCAGCTTCTCCACGTATGGCAGGCCGCCGTGCGCGTATGCGCCGAGCAGGTTCCACTTGGCTGCCCCGGAGGTGAACGGGTTGGGGGTGACGACCTCGACACCGGGCTTCAGAAGGTCGTCCCAGGTCGTGATGTTCTTGGGGTTGCCCGGACGCACGATGAAGCTCACGACGGATGTGGTCACGCGACCCTTGCTCGGGGTGGCGTTCCAGTCGTCCGCGACGAGTCCGGCCTTGACCAGGCGGGTGACGTCGGGTTCGACCGAGAAGCTGACGACATCAGCCTTGAGGCCGGCTTCGACCGCTCGGCTTTGCTCACCGGACGGGCCGTAGGACGTCGACACCTGGGTGCCCTTGCCGGCCTCCGTTGCGGTGAAGGCCGGGATGATCTCGTCGTAGACGACCTGCGGGGTCGAGTACGCGACCAGCGAGATGCCGGTTCCGCCCGCGTCGGTATCGCCGCCGCCACCGGGGCTGTCCGATGCACCCCCGCATCCGGTCATGGCGACGACCAGCCCGCTCGTGAGGAGTACCGCCGCCAATGTCCGCCTTCGCATAATCATCCCTTTATCTGTGGTGTTTGTGGGGAATTTCCCGGCGGGATAATACACACATTGTCTATCGCGTCAATGGACAAAGTGAAATGCGTGTCGGAAGCCGGTTGGTGGCGGGGGAAAAGAGCTGCAACGAGGGCCTAAATGCGAAACGCCCCGCAAGCGGGGCGTTACAAGGAGCGGGCGACCGGGCTCGAACCGGCGACATTCAGCTTGGAAGGCTGACGCTCTACCAACTGAGCTACACCCGCGCGTCCAGCGAGTGTACCAAGAGGTGCGTCAGGGACGACGTGCGATGAACACCGAGTGCCCCGGAAAGGCGCGCTCACCGGCGTATCCCTGCGCCACGCGCACCCTGAAGCCGGCTTTGCGCAGCATCTCCTGGACCTTGGTCGATGCGACCAGTCGCTGCTTGTGCCGCTCTTCGCTGATCCGGATCCCGCCCTTCACCTTGCGCATGGTGGTGATGTCGCGCGTGAGGACGCCCTTCCTGTCCTCGACCGCAGTGACGATCGTTGCCCAGTCGTCCCCAACGTATGTGGAGGTATGTTCGGCGTGGTCGGGCAGGCGACCGGGTCCGGCCATGTCGAACATGAAGATGCCTCCGGGCCACAGTGCTTTGAACACCCGGCCGAACGTGCGCTCGATGGTTTTGAGCGTGGTCCCGGCGTCCATGTAGTTCAGGACTTCGCTGATCGCGATGACCGCGTCGCATGGTGGGATCTCGAAGTCCGCCCAGCTGCCCAATGTGAATTGGCCTCGCGGAGCGTTCGCGTGCGCCAACTCCAACATCTGGGGCGAGATGTCGACGCCGACCACGTCGTACTTCGCGGCGATGAGTTTCGCGGCGGTTATCCCGGGTCCGCACCCCAGTTCGACAATGACGCCATTGGTGTTCTTCGCTTTGCCGAGCTCATCGAGCAGGCGCTGTGCGGCTTGCGCAGCGATCTCGCCGAAGCCGGCGAAGTGGGTGTATGCGAGGTCCTCGCCGTAGAACGCAACGGTCATACCGGTAGCTTTGGCTGATCACCCGGCGTTCCCTGCCTGGGGTCTGCGTTCGAACGCGGTATTTACGTGTTCGTGCAGCAGTTGGTTGATTGGAGCATGTGAATGACCTTGGATGATCTCCTGGCGCCTGAACGCTTGGTCGACTTGACCCAGGCGCTCGGTCCACAGACGACGCTGTGGCCGGGGTCGCGCCCCTACCGGGCGACCACGAACAGCACGATCGCGGCCGACGGCTACTACATTCGCGATCTCGACATTCCCGAACATGCAGGAACGCACCTCGATGCGCCATCCCACTTCATTGATGGCGGGGCTCATGTCGCCGATTTGCGGGTTGAACGCCTGGTGCGACCGGCGGTCGTCGTGGACGTCGCCGATCACGTTCAGGACGACGCCTCGTTCGTCGTCGGCGCCGACCTGCTCCGCGCCGCCGAGGATCACGACGGTGTGATTGCTGCGGGTTCCGTCGTCCTGATCAGGACCGGTTGGGACCGGTTCGTGGCAGATTCCGCCCGCTATCTCGGGTCCCCGGGGCCGGCGTGCCCCGGGATCGGTGTCGACGCCGCCCGTCTGCTGGTGGCGCGCGGGGTGGTGGGCGTCGGGATCGACTCGCTCGGCATCGATCCCGGGCATCTCGCCGACTGTCCGGCCCACCACATCACCCTCGGGGCGGGGCTGTGGCATCTGGAGGGTCTCATCGGACTCGAACGCCTCCCTGCACGTGGTGCTTGGGTCATTGCAGGGGTGATCGCGTTGGTCGACGGCTCGGGCGCGCCGGCGCGCGTCATGGCCGTCCTTCCACTGGACGAGCACGGCAGTCGAGGTGGTCGGGTGACGGACGCGTCACACTGACCGGGCCCGCATCGGGTCAGGTCGTCGGCCGCAGCCCCGGCAACACCGCATCGACGATCTCGGCGGCGAACGCTGTGCGCAGAGGCTCTCCGCTCAAGAACATGCGGTAGAAGATCGGGCTCACCAAGAGCTCGTGGACCATCTCCATGTCCACGTCCGGGCGAATTTCGCCGCGGTCGATTCCGCGCTCCAGGATCCGCTGGGTCGCCGCCATCCGCTGCGCGATGACCTGTACGCGAAACGCGCCGCTCAGTTGGAGGTCGGTCGCAAGGTCCGACACCAGGCCCTTCAAGACCGCGCCCATCGTGGTGTCGCGAAACGCCTTGATCGTCCGCTCGATGTATTCGACCAACTCGCGGCGCGTATCGGCGCGGTCGCGCTGCTGGCCCACCGTCGGCACGATCTCGAGCAGGATCGCCAGGGCGATCTCGTGTTTGCCCGCGAAGCGTCGGTAGATGCTCGTCTTGGCGACACCGGAGCGCGCGGACACGCCCTCGACGGTGAGTCCCCGGACACCGCCCTCGACGAGCAGCTCGCGGGCCGCGGCAAGGATGGCGTCGGTCGTCCTCAGGGCGCGGCCCGGCGTGTGGGGTGGTGTTGTCGGTTGGTCAGGCTCTGTCATGAGAGTGTGAGAAACGCTACGAAGCGGAGCGATTTGGTCGATTCGTGCTACTGTCAGATCGCTACGGAGCGTAGCGAAGTGTGTCGAGTACCGGCGACCGTGTCGCCAGAAGGGTTCATGTCGTGTCGAATTACGTATCCCCCGAATACACCGCAGTGCGCCATATTCTCACCGCGCCGATTCTGGCGGAGCGCTGCACGAAGCACATCCTGGACGAGGACTTTGCCTGGGACGGTCTGATGGCCGAGGCCGAGGCGATGTCCGGCGGACAGGCGACGATGGTGCGTGTGGCCCTCGACTTGTGGAGCGGTGAGCGGGCCGTCGGGGTGTGGGATCTGCCACAGCGCCTCGGGCCGACGGCGTTTGATCGGGTCGTTGAAGCGATGCAGCTGTATCGCGGCGAAGCGCTGCCCGTCGCCGCGTAGCTCCTGCAAATGCGCGAATTCTCGGCGGTCTGACAGTTAACCGTTCTGGTGTCTGACACCAGAACGGTTAACTGCAAAAGGCCTCAACCCGCCCGCGCGTCCAGACCCTCCTGGTGCAGTCGCCGCACGCGCTGCATGTTCTCGACGTCCGGACCGTTGCCCTCGGCGCCGGGCACCTCCAGGATCATCGGCAGTCCCTGGATCGCGGGGTGTCCGAGGATCCGGCGAAAGCCGTCCTCGCCGATTTCGCCCTCGCCGATGTTGGCGTGCCGGTCGCGGTTCGACCCGAACGCGGTCAGCGAATCGTTCAGATGGAAGCACCGCAGCTGCTCCAGACCGACGATGCGATCGAAGTCGTCGAGCACCCGATCGATGCCACCCGCCTCATGAATGGGGAAGCCCGACGCGAACAGGTGCTGGGTGTCCAGACAAAAGCCCAGACGCGTCGGCTGCCCCACGGCGTCGTACACCGCTTTCAACTGCTCGAACGTGCGGCCGATGGTGTCGCCGGCACCCGCGGTGTTCTCAAGGAACACGTCGCAGTCGCCGGGCGCCTCGTCGAGCGCCTCGCCGATCGCGGCACCGATGCGTCCGACGGCCTCGTCGAACGTGCTGCCCTTGGATGAGCCCACATGCAAGACGATGCCGGACAGCCCCAGCCGCTCGCCGATCGCGATGTGCTGGCGAAGGCTCTCCTGGGACGCGCGGTAGATGTTGCGCGTCTTCGTGGCCGGCTTGCCGGGCGGGCCGGTCGGCACCTCTTTGTCGGGCGCCCCGAGGTTGATCAGATACAGGCCGTGGGAGACGATGGGTCCCATGCCCGCATCGGCCGCCTTGGCACGGAAGGCCGCGATCTCCTCGTCCTTATGGTTGATCGGGGCCCACGTACGCGGGTTGTGCGTGAACACCTGGAGGCTTTCGCACCCGAGTGCGACACCGCGATCGATGGCGTTTGAAATACCGCCGGAGGATGAGACGTGGGCGCCGAGTCGCATCCGGCTATCCTACGCGGCGTGCCACCACATCGACCCGATATCACAGAACCCTGCCGCGTCCGGTTCGCGCCGAGCCCCACCGGCAGCCTCCACGTCGGCGGTGCCCGCACCGCCCTCTTCAACTGGCTGATCGCCCGCAAGACGGGCGGCACCTTCATTCTTCGACTTGAGGACACCGATCGCGAGCGATCGACGCCCGAGAGCGAGGCCGAAATCCTGCGCGTGTTGCAGTGGATGGGCCTCGACTGGGACGAGGGCCCATATCGCCAGAGCGAACGAGACGACGTCTACACCGCCGCGATCGATCGTCTCAAGGAATCGGGCGCCGTCTACGCGGCCTTCGAGACCGAGGAGGAGCTCGACGCCCAGCGCAAAAAGGCGCGGGAGGACAAGCGCGCGCCCGTGGTCCGTGGAAAGCGCGACTACACCCAAGCGGAACTCGACGGCTTCGCCGCAGACGGCCGCAAACCGGTCTGGCGGTTCGCGGTTCCCCTGCCGGGTGAGACCGTCATCGACGACATGGTCCGCGGGACCGTGACCTTCGGACACGACAACATCGAAGACTTCGTCGTCGCACGAAGCGACGGTACACCGACGTACAACCTGGCCGCCGCCGTGGACGACGTGGAGATGGGCATCACCCATGTCCTTCGCGGCGAGGACCACATCTCCAACACGCCAAAGCAGATGCTTGTCATGCGTGCGTTGGGTGCCGAGCCGCCCACCTACGCGCACATCCCGCTGATTCTCGGTCCGGACAAGAAGCGCCTGTCCAAGCGTCACGGCGCCGCGTCAGTCGAAGAGTTCGAAGCGGACGGCTTCCTCGCCGAGCCGCTGTGCAACGCCCTGGCGTTGCTCGGCTGGAGTTTCGACGACAAGACCGAGCGGTTCACACTGCCGGAACTCGTGCAGGCGTTCAGCGTGGCTCGCGTATCGAAGAGCCCAGCCGTCTTCGACCAGCGCAAGACCGAGGTCATGCACGGGCGCTACCTGCGCATGATGGATCAGGACGCCTTCGCCGAGGCGCTCGTCACCTACCTCACCAACACCGGCTTCATCGCCGCACATGGCGGCGCCTCCGCCGAAGCGTTGGTGCGAAAGAGCGCACCGGGGGTGAAGGGGAAGATCACGAAGCTCAGCGAGTACGCGACCATGGCGGGGTGGATGTTCGAGCCGCTCACCATGGATCCCGAGGCCTGGGCGAAGATCACCGCAGACCTCAAGACGGCCATTCAGATGGTGGGCGGTGGACTTGGGCGACTCGAGAAGCTCGACCACTGGGAACTCGACGACATCAAGAACGCGATGCAGGATGAACTGCACATCTTGGGGGCAAACGCCCGCGACTTTCTTGAGCCGCAGCGGATCACGGTGACCGGTCGTCTCGTATCCACCGGTGTCTACGAGAGCATCTGGATTCTCGGTCGTGACGAGGTGCTTGCCCGGTACCGAACCGCGATGGGCACCTTGGCGGACGCGTGGAGCGCATCGCACTGACCGGCTGACGCCATGTCCCGTCGCAGTGCGGGGCATGGCATCGTCGGGCTACCTCGACGGCGCCCCGGCGACGATGTCGCCGAGTTTGCGCCACCGGGGATCCCAGCGTGCGTTGAACGCCGTTTCGCGACGAGTGCTCTTCGCCATCTTCGCCGGGTCAGTGGCATAGGAACGCTTCGCCCAGCGCGACGTCGGTCGTGCGAGGCGGATCGCCCCCACGACGGCCAGACCGGGCACGAAGATGGACACGAGTGCCAGGCGAAACTTGCCCTTCATCGCGCAGACCATCACGGCCACCAACGTCACGAACGTCCAGATCGTGGCCGAGATTCGCAGCGCATGTTCCAACGAGCTCTGTTCGTTGACGCCGAACGGGGAGGTTCCGACCAGTGCGAGTCCGAGCACGGCCGCCACGAGTCCGACGGCCTGCACCGACTGCTGGCCCTCCTGCGTCCAGTAGACGTCCTTCAGGTGAAGCACCATGGCGAACTCGTCGAACACGAGTGCCGCACCGGCTCCGATGACCACGGCCGAAATTTCGCGCCACGGCGCATCGTGGGCCACCGAGACCGAGGCGAACGCGCCGAGGGTGAGCAGGATGATGCCCGGCGTCGAGTGGTGCAGATGCGTCCCGCCGACGGCGACGTTGCGAAACGGTCCCTTGCCTGCGCGAATCAGTCGCGTGATGGTGCGCGTGATGAGGAACGTGGCGATGAAGGCCACGAACAGCAACAGCAGCGGGAGCTTGCCGGGTTCGATGACGGTGCGTTGCCAGAAGCCCATTGCGCTTGAACGCTAGCGACAATCGTGTGGTCGGGCTCAGATCGTGCTGCGACGGTTCGGGTGCAGACTGCCGACGGGTCCGGTCAGTGGTGCGCCACGTCCGCGGCCAGCGATGCGGCGCCGATGATGCCCGCCGCGTTCTCGAGGGTCGCCGCAACGATGGGCGTTCGCAGCTTCAACCGCGGCAGGAACTTGTCCGCCTTGGACGAGATGCCACCCCCGACCACGATCAACTCGGGCCACAGGAGCGCCTCGAGCTGCGCGTAGTACTGCTGCAGGCGGCCGGACCACTCTTTGAAGGAGAGACCCTCCGACTCTTTGATCGAGCTTGCGGTCCACGTCTCCGCATCGCGGCCCGCGACCTCCAAGTGCCCAAGCTCGGAGTTCGGGATGAGGACGCCGTCGTGAATCAGTGCGGTTCCGATACCGGTGCCGAGTGTGGTGACGATGACAAGTCCGGTCTGTCCCTTGGCGGCGCCGTGGCGAAGCTCGCCGATACCTGCGGCGTCGGCGTCGTTGACCACCACGACCGCACGCCCGAGGAGATCGGCAAGCTGGTGGCCGACGTCGAACCCGACCCAGCTCGGATCGATGTTGGCGGCGGTCCTCACGACCCCGCCCGAGACGACGCCCGGAATAGTCACCCCGACCGGACCCGACGCGGTGACCTCGTCGAACATGTCGACGATCTGTTTGATGGCGTCGCACACCGCGGTTGGCGTCGCCGGTTGGGGGGTCTCGATTCGAACGCGTTCCGCTGCGAATCGACCGGTCGCAAGATCCACCGGCGCGCCTTTGATCCCGCTCCCGCCCACATCGATGCCAAGCGACAGTCCGGTGGTGCCCACGCAGTTCCTTTCATGAAGCGGCGAAGACCGATGATACGTGGGGTCCGATGCTGCGGGAAATGTAGATCGGGGGACCCGACCGTGTGGTCGGATCCCCCGAAGAGACCACCAGAAACGGCGAGGCCGTCTACTTCACAACGCTGAACACCACGCGGCGGTTCTTGGCGCGGCCCGCGTCGGTGTCGTTCGAAGCGATCGGCTGCGTCTCGCCGTATCCCTTGGCGACCAGGCGATCAGCGGCGATGCCCTTGCCGACCAGGTATGCGACGACAGCCTTCGCGCGAGCGGTCGACAGCGCCAAGTTGGCAGCTGCGTCACCCTGACTGTCGGTGTGTCCCTGAACTTCCGCACGAACGCTCTTGGCATCGGTGAGGAGCTTGGCGACACGATCCAGGGTGGTCGTGCTCGGCCCGGTCAGGGTCGCGCTGCCGGTCACGAAGTTGACGCCACGGAGACGAATCTCCTTGTTGATGGCTTCGACTGCGCCGGTGTCTGCGCTGCTGGCAGCGGCAACCGTCAGCTTGTCGACGACCGTTCCGGGAGCAAACGCGGCGGTGACCGCCTTGACGATCGACGCCTTGGCCGTGTCCGACGCAACCTCTCCGGTCAGCGTCAGGCTGTCGGTCCCGCTCACATCGGCCATCCACCCGGAACCGGCACCCTTGAGGGCGCCGAGCACCTTGCCGAGGGTCTCGGCACTCGGGCCGGTCACGGCCGTCGTGTCGATGATGAGTTCGTCGGTCACGTTGCCGGCGCCGAAGATCGCTGTTGCGCCATCGACCGCGGCGGTGCGGGCATCCTCACTCGGAACGGTGCCGTGCAAGGTGACCTTGCCGTTCGCGCCGCCCATGATCGAGTACCCACCACCGGTGGTTGCCGGAGTGGTCTGGGCCGTGGTAGGCGTCCCGGTGGTGTCGCCCTTCGTGTCGTCACCGCAGCTTTTCGCACCGAAGATGGTGGCCAAGATGGCGGCGAGAACCGCGGCTCCCAGGATCCATCCGAGTGCACCACGCTTGCGCATGGGGTCTTCCGGACCGAGGGGAGCCACGCCGGCTGCTGCAGTCGTGCCGTGGCCATCGGCCAGGTGACCTGCGGTCGCATGCTCGCGCTCCGCGACGGTGTCGACGACGTTGCCGACCGAGCCGGAAACCTTGTCGATCGTTGCAGCCGCGCCGCCGCCGAGACCGATGAGTCCTGCAATCGGTCCCAACATGTTGGCGAGGCCCGACCGTCCGCCGGGGGCGGCGTCGGCCGAGGCGCCTGCGGCCCCGGTGAGCAATGAAATCAGTCGGGTGGGAGACAGCCGGCTGCCACCGGCGATCTTGCCGAGGGATCCGATCACGAGCGGACCGAGCATCCCGAGGAGCTTCTTCACGACCGGGCCGCCGATACCAAGTCGGCCGGTGAGGGCGTCGAGAATCCCGCCGCCGAGCATCCCGCTGAACAGCTCATCCTGGTGTGTGTCGGCGTCACCCGCGGGGCCGCGCAGTTTGTCGAGCAGGCCGTCGAGCATCCCGCCACCATTTGATGCGTCGACCTGATCCAAGAGGCCGGTGGCGCCTTCGTCGGTCTGCGCATGATGTGCCATACCACCGAGGAGGGCCGGAAGCGCCGTCGACACGGCTGTACCGGTCGCATCACCGCCAAGCCCGAGGCGGCCTGCAATCGCCCCGAGCATGTCGGGATCGAGGCGATTCTTGAGAAGGTCAAACAGTTCGGACAAAAGGTCCTCCTGATGGGGGAATGAGCGTCGTAGGGAGTGCGTGCACGGACGTGCAGGCCAATTTCCAAGGGCATACTTACCCGCAGGCCCGGATGTTGAACCTGGGCAAACGTGGCAATTCCCCGCATGGAGGGGAATTCACATTCGACGGTGAAGCGGGCCGTGCTGGGCCGCGCAAGGGATCACCGAAGTCGGGACGGCCAGATTCGAACTGGCGACCCCTCGCTCCCAAAGCGAGTGCGCTACCAGACTGCGCCACGTCCCGAGTCACGCGAGTCTAGCAGCGGTCTCGCGATCGTCCCATCGCCCGCCGACGTTGGCATCATGCCTTCGATGACGACGCCGCCAAGAATCGCCTACGCGGATCTGGACCAGGCCCCGCTGGTCGCCGCCGCCGACGCCATCACCGGTGACGTCGGCGCCGACGCCGCGCTCCGGCTGGCATCCGAGCTGTTTCTGCTGCGCTCGCCGCGGGCGCTGGCGTTGGCCGACCTGGTGCTCGGATCGACCGGCCCGTTCGCGCGACTGTGCGCTGCAGGGGCCGGGCGCGAGGGCGCGCGCATGGCGACGGCCGCCCGAGAGCTTCGCAGTCTCGGCACGATCGCCCGCGCGGACCTCGAAAGCCTGCTTGCGCCGGCGGGCGTGGGAGGCGCTGAACCCGAGACGGACCACATGGGCGATCACGCCATGCCGCCGGCTGCCGGAACACTGCGCGCCCGACTCGCGGTTGCCGATGACTGGGGGAGCCTGGTCGAGGATGTCGCCGACTTCTACAGCGCCGAGGGCGTCGGAGCGCTGGCGACACGCCGGGTGCTTCGCTGGAGCGACGTCGGCCTCGTCGGCGTCGACGACCCCGATCGCATTCACGTGGACGACTTGATCGGTGGGGAGGACCGACGTGACGTGCTGGCCCGATCGCTGCGCGCATTCGTTGTCGGCGGACCGGCGGTGGACGCACTGCTCTACGGTCCTCCGGGCACCGGCAAGTCGACGGCAGCCCGTGCGCTCGCCGACCATTTCGCCGGGGATGGGCTGCGACTGATCCAGGTCGATCGGCGTCACATCGGTTCACTTCGCGACCTGCTCGCCCAGGTCGCAGGTGGCCCGCGCTGTTTGATCCTTCTCGACGACTTGGTGTTCGACGAAGGCGATCGTGCAGACCGTGAACTTCGCGGCGTGCTCGAAGGCGACGTCCAAGCGCGACCCGAAAACGTCGTGGTCTGGGCCACGTCGAACCGGATGCGGCTGCTGCATGAGTCACGGACCGACCGTGAGGAGGATCTTGAGAGCGATCTGGGTCGCGGGGAGCGGTCGGCGCTTGCCACGCGATTTGGGATCCGAGTCGCGTTCCCGTCGGTGCGTGTGGAGGAGTATCTGGCAATCGTGAACGGACTCGTGGCCCGTCGTCTGGGCACCGTGCCGGCCGGGGTGGAGGAGAAGGCGCGCCGATACGCGGTCGATCGTGGGCTGACGCCGCGCGCCGCCAGGCACTTTGCCGAGCGCTTCGTCGCCGATTCCCTCTGAGGTGGGCCGAACGCCACGAGTTGGTCTGCGGCACGCGGGAATCGCAGGTGGCCGCGCTACGATCTGGCAATGCACCCTTGGCACGACATTTACATCGACGACCAGTCGATCCATGAATCCTTTCCGGTGATCATCGAGGTCCCGGAAGGCAGCAAGAACAAGTACGAGCTCGATAAAGAGACCGGCTTGTTGAAGCTCGACCGCGTGCTGCACAGCGCGGTCTACTACCCGGCCAACTACGGGTTCATCCCACGCACGTTCTGCGACGACGGCGACCCGCTGGACGTGCTCGTGCTTGGTCAGGAGCCGGTGTTCCCACTGAGCATCGTTCGCGCACGGGCCATCGGCGTCATGCGCATGCGCGATGACAAGGGCATCGACGACAAGATCGTTGCCGTTTGCGTGGACGACCCGGCCTACAACGAATACATGGAGCACACCGAGCTTCCGAGCCACACCCTTCGCGAGATGATGCGCTTCTTCCAGGACTACAAGGTGCTGGAGCACAAAGAGGTCGTCATCGACGCGCCGATGGGTGCCGAGGAGGCGATCGCCGTGCTGCGTGAATCGCTCGAGCTCTATCGCAAGCTTCGCCGAGGCGAGATTTTCGCCAAGTCCTCGTAGAGGCGTTCACCGAGCCGCAACGGGTCGCTCGACGTGCGATCTCGGGCGTCGTCTGCGGGTATCGGGCATGGTCTTCTCGGCACGAACTCCGGGGAGGCGTAAATGGGTGCACTACTCGATGCGGTGACTGCGGATCAAGCGGGAATCCAAGAGCGACGGGAGCGCGAGCGCTCTCGGATGACGCATCAGCTCTTCCTTCAAGCTGAGAGCGGAATGCTTCCGGCGGAACATGAGCGGCGTACGGCGGCCCGCCAAGCGACCTCGCAGGCGTGGATGATCCAGATCGCCGCGCACCTTGGCGCAATTTGGCCGCAGGCGCCGGCCGATCTGGCCGACCGGGTGGAGAAGTGGTTCGGTGTCAGTGGCGAGCGTCGCGAGGTGCTTGAGCTGGCGCTCGCCCATCATGTGGCCGCCGGCCCGATCGACGATCTGCTCACACGTGAGCGACGTGTGGAGTACGGCGGATCTGCGCGCTGGCTCGCCGAGGCGCTCGGTGATACGTGCGATCCAACCGGTTCTGGCGGACCAGAGTTCGCGAAAGCGATTGCCAAGCGTCTCGACTCGGCAGAGGAACAGATCGCGGCGCGTGCGGCGGAGATCCGCGAGCCCGCCCCGGATGATGTGAACCTCGGGGAGCAGGGCGAGATGGTCGCCCACATCGAAGCGGTCTGCGATGCGCTTGAAGCGGAGATCGGCGCCAAGTAACCACTACCATTGCGCGGGTGGATACCCGCACTGAGGAACTCCTCGGACTCCATGAGATCCGGCATCGTCTGGTGGATCGCTGCCAATCGGCGCAAGGACGCGCGCGCGCCGTGCTGATCGCGGTGGCCGATACGGTCGGTGACGTGGCCGATCGACAGGCCGAGACGGCCGAGGCGATCGAGCTTCGGCGACTCGGTGTCGGGATCTCGCCCGGTGCGGTTGACGTGGACGACCATGTCGCCAACGCAGTACGTGGCGGCACGCTCGAACTTGAGAGCGTCGTCCAGGTCGGGATCTGCGCGAGCGTCTGCGCCGATCTGGCCCAGACACTCGCCTCGCACCAGGACGGCGCGCCGCGACTGGCGGCGCTGGGACGTGGCATCGCCCACCCGCGACTGCAGTCCGTTGCCGACCTGGTGGATGCGGCGCATGACGGCCACGGGGGATTGCGCGACAGCGCATCCGTCGAACTCGGGCGCGCTCGCCGTCAACTTGCCGAGGCCCGCTCCGCCGCATCTCAGGCACTTCGCGATGCGGCGCAGCGATTCAAGTCGCACCTGCAGGAAGGTTTTCTGACCGAACGCGGCGGCCGGCCGGTACTCGCCGTCAAAGCATCGGCAAAGAGTGCGGTGCGCGGGATCGTGCACGACCGCTCCGCAACAGGGAACACCATTTTCATCGAGCCGCTTGAGGTGGTGGACGCCTCCAACAGGGTGCGCGAGATGGAAGCCGTCGAGCGGATGGAGATCGAGCGGGTCCTCGCCCGGCTGTCGGCCGCGATCGCCGAAGATGGCGGGGCGCTCACCACGGCCGCGGGGATCTTGGCCCATGCGGACCTGGCATTTGCGATGGCCGATCTGTCGACGCGCTGGCGCGGATGCACGGTCACCCCGAGCGAGGACGTGGAACTCGTCGGCGCGCGCCATCCGCTGCTCGATCCCGGCTCGGTTGTACCGATCGATCTGCCGCTTTCCGGCCGACGCGGACTGGTCGTCAGCGGACCGAACGCGGGCGGCAAGACCGTCGCGCTCAAGACGCTCGGGCTGCTCGCGCTGTGTCACCAGCTGGGACTCCAGCCACCTGCCCTGGCGGCGCGGCTGCCGGTGTTCGACACGGTGTTCGCCGACATCGGGGACGAGCAGTCGATCGAGCAGAGCCTCTCGACGTTTTCCGGACATATGCGGAAGCTGATCGCGATCTTGGATGCCGTGGGACCGCGAAGCCTTGTGCTCCTTGACGAGATCGCTGCCGGCACGGATCCGGCCGCCGGCGCGGCGCTTGCCCGCGCCATCGTGCAGGCACTGATCGATCGTGGCGCGCTCGTGCTCGTCACCACGCACTTCGACGAGCTGAAAGGATGGGCGAGCCTTGACGCACGTGTCGCGAACGCGGCGGTCGGGTTCGACGCTGAACGGCTGGCGCCGACATTCACGATTCGCGTGGGCGAGCCCGGGGCGTCGCACGCCATCGAGGTTGCGCAGCGCCTCGGGCTTGATCCGCAGATCGTCGCCACGGCACACGAGGTGCTCGGCGGAGCACGCGACGGGGTGGAGGCGTTGTTGCAAGACGCGGCGGCCGCCCGGGTGAATGCCGAGCAGGCTCGCGACGACGCCATCGCCGAACGTGACGAAGTGGCGCGGGTACTTGGAGACATCGAACGTCGCGAGGCCGAGCTCGCCCGACAGATCGAGCGTCGCCGTGCGGATGCGGCCGCTGCACGTGAGCGCGCCCGGGAAGAGGCGACCGCGGAGCTCGGTGATCTGCAGCGTGAGCTTGCGACGTTGCGCGAACAGATCTCCGCGGCCCGCAAGGAGGAGCGCCGACGTGCGAGCGCCGCGCAGGCATCGGGGCACGAGGCCGAGCGTGATCGCCACCTGGGGCAGGCGGCGGCCGCAGCGGCGCGTGCGGTGGCACGGCTTGGGGCCACGCGCGACCTGACGCCCAACGAGGAGCTCGCGGTTGGCGATCCGGTGCTCGTCCACGACCTCGGTGTTCGCGGCACGATCCTCGCGATCGACGGCGACAGTGTGATCGTGCAGGGCCCCTTGGCCCGACTCACGCTGAAACGGGCACGCCTGACACGCGACCGTTTGGTTGAGCGACCCGCCGCGCCTGCACCGCCACCGGTGGAGCGGC
>Ga0209023_10002865_pt1 | contig 21068 bp, 20 predicted proteins | sample LakOneMetagenome_FD_187468 | JGI IMG/M metagenome (GOLD analysis project Ga0209023, IMG submission 187468) | Freshwater and sediment microbial communities from Lake Erie, Canada (SPAdes) (version 2) | ecosystem: Environmental > Aquatic > Freshwater > Lentic | place: Lake Erie, Canada...
CGCGTCCGGCTGGGTCGACGTCGACCAGGCAACGCTGCGCAGCAAGCGCTATCCCGACGTCTTCGCGCTGGGCGACGTGGCGAACACGCCGAATGCCAAGACTGCCGCGGCGGCGCGCAAGCAGGCGCCAGTGGTGGCGAACAACCTGCTGTTCTCACTCGGCGCGACGGATCGGGAGGCGCGCTACGACGGCTACGGGTCCTGTCCGTTGACGGTCGAGCGCGGCAAGATCGTTCTAGCCGAGTTTACCTATGGCGGGAAGCTGGCGCCCAGCTTCCCGAGCTGGCTGCTGGATGGCCGCAAGCCCTCGCGCCTGGCATGGCTGCTGAAGGAGCGCATCCTGCCGCCGCTGTACTGGATGGGCATGCTCAAGGGGCATGAGTGGCTAGCCAAACCGGAGATGGTCCGCTAAAGCTTCTCCTTAATGCTGCGTTAATCGGCAGCAATTAATCTTTCCAAGATTATCTATTTGCAAGCTGCCGCCCCTTCGCTTTGGGGGGGCGCCTGCTTTCTCGACTTCCGTATGCCAATCACTATCGGTTTATTACTGGCGCTAAGCTTTCTCGCGTCGCTATGCGCGCTCGGCTTCCTGATCTGGGCCATCGCACGGCGCCAGTTTGCGCTCTCCGCAAGCGACGCCAATACCATCTTCGAACCTGGCGAGACCGGGGCGCCGGACGACCCGACCGCCTTCGGCCGTCCGCAACCGGGCAGCGCCGCGCACCGCTTCGACGCGATCCGCGAACGCATCGACGTGTCCGGCCGTCGGACCGTGCTGCTGATGGCGGCAGTAGCGGCGTTCTGGCTCGTGCTCGGCTCGGTGTTCGGCGTGATCGCCTCGCTCAAGCTGCACCTGCCGGACTGGCTGGCCGACTACGCACCGCTGACCTTCGGTCGGGTCCGCACCATGCACCTGAACCTGGTTGCCTACGGCTGGCTGTCGGTGGCGGGTATCGCGGCCGCCCTGTGGATCGTGCCGCGCATCTTCCATACGCCGCTGCGCAACCCGCGCGTGGCCATGTTCGGCGCCGTGGTCTGGACCGTCGGCGTGGCTCTAGGTGTAACTGCAATCGGGCTTGGCTACACGCAGGGCGTGGAGTGGCTCGAGATGCCCTGGCAGATCGGCCTGTTGCTGGCAGCGGGCGGCGCCTGCCTGGCGTTTCCGCTGGTGATGACAGCCCGGCACCGCAAGTCGCATCATATCTATGTGTCGGGGTGGTACTTCCTCGGCGGCCTGGTCTGGTTCCCGATCCTGTACGTGATCGCGAACCTGCCTGGCGTGCACATGGGCGTACAACAGGCCACGGTCAACTGGTGGTTCGCGCACAATGTGCTTGGCCTCTGGCTGACGCCGCTCGGCGTCGGCGCCGCCTACTACCTGATTCCAAAGATCATCGGCAAGCCGATCTACTCGTACAGTGTGTCGCTGCTGGGCTTCTGGGGCCTGGCCCTGTTCTACAGCCAGGTCGGCATCCATCACCTGATCGGCGCCCCGGTGCCCACCTGGCTGGTGACGCTGTCGATCGTCCATAGCGTGATGATGTTCGTGCCGGTCATCGCCGTCGTGGTCAACCAGCACACCACGGTTGCGCGCAACCTGTGGGCGTTGAAGCAGTCGGTGGCGCTGCGCTTTGTCGCCCTCGGCGCCCTGATGTACACGCTGTCGTCGTTCCAGGGCTCGATCGAAGCACTGCGCGCGGTGAACTCGGTCACGCACTTCACGCACTACACGGTTGGCCACGCCCACCTCGGCGCCTATGGCTTCACGACCATGGTGATGTTCGGCGCCTTCTACTACATGCTCCCTTACCTGGCCGGCCGCGACTGGCCCTGGCCCTCGCTGCTGAAGCTGCACTTCTGGCTGGTCGTCGCCGGCTTCGCTTTGTATTTCGTGGCGCTGTCGATCGGCGGCGTCGTACAGGGGCTGGGTCTGCTGGAGCCCGGCCGGTCGTTCGCCTCGATCACGCGCGCCACGATTCCCTACCTGCAGGCGCGCTCGATTGGCGGAACCGTGATGACGCTCGGCCATATCGTGTTTGCCGTACACATCGCCGCGCTCATGCTCGGCAAGGGCCTGCAGCGCCCCACGCTAGGGGCCAACGCGGCTGCAGTCATGGAGGCACGATGAACCGCCTGATACCGATCGTTGTCGGCGCCATTGCCATCCTCGCCTTCGCCACCCTGATGCTGGTGATCGTGCCGGGCGCGCAGATCCGCGAGCAGGCGCCCGCGCCGGGCCTGGCCGAGTACACGCCGCAGCAGCTGGCGGGGCGCGCGCAGTACATCAAGCAGGGCTGCGTGTACTGCCATAGCCAGCAGCCGCGTGCCGCCGGCCAGACCCTGGCCGACCTGTCGCATGGCTGGGGGCCTGGGCCGTCCTCGGCGGACTACGCTTACGACCGTCCGCACCAGCTGGGCACGATGCGCACCGGCCCCGACCTGTTGAACGTCGGCGCCCGCCTGCCGAGCCGCGACTGGCACCTCACCCACCTGTACCAGCCGCGCGCGATCTTTGGCTGGAGCATCATGCCGTCCTACCCCTACCTGTTCGAGAAGAAGAAGGCCGCAGCCTCCGGCGACGTGGTGGTCCGCCTGCCGGGCGAGTACCAGCCGTCTGGCGAGGTGGTGGTGGCGAGGAAGGAAGCGCTCGACCTGGTCGCCTATTTGCAGAGCCTGAACCGTATTCACCCGGAGCCAGGCAGTGCGCCCAAGGTGCGCGACGACGGCTATGCATTGTCGCGGGGAGGCAAACAATGAAGCAGGATGAGAAGGCGATGCCGGGCAGCGCGCCGCAGGCGGACGAGGCGTTCGACCCATGGGAGCAGTCGCGGCCGATTCCGCTGTTCGTGATCGCGGTGGTGTTTGCCCTGGCGCTGTGGGGAATGCTTACCTATGTGTCCGAGTACATGGCACAGACCAAGGCCGACCGCCAGCATGCGGTACAGGCGGCCGTGCAGGCGGATGCCGTGCACAAGGCCACTGCAGCCCCGGATGTGACCGGGCTGGCGAACGGCGACGCCGGCACGCTGGCCCTGGTGGCCGTCGGGAGGGGACCGGCCTGGAGCTGCGCTTCCTGCCATGGTGCGGCGGGCGAGGGCAATCTGAGCACGCCACGCCTGGCCGGCCAGCCAGCGGCCTATTTGAAGAAGCAATTGGAGGATTTTGCTGCTGGGAAGCGCGCAAACGAATCGATGGCGCTGGTCGCGCGCTCACTGAGCACCGACGACATGGAAAAGCTGGCGCGCTACTACAGCGGCATCCGCGCACCTGCGGCGGTCCAGGCAAGCCTGGGCGGCGACCTGGCGCGCGGCGAGGCGCTGGCGAAGAGCGGCGACTGGAAGCAGAACTTGCCTGCCTGTTTCTCCTGCCATGGCGCGAACGGCGAAGGGGTGGCGCCGGGATTTCCAGCGCTGGCCGGCCAGAAGAGCGACTACATCTTCGCCCAACTAACGGCATGGCACGCGGGTGAACGCAAGAACTCGCCGCAGGCCTTGATGGACGGCATCGCGCGCAGCATGAGCATCCAGGACATGCGCTCGGTCGCCGAGTATCTCGGATCGCTCCCCGCGGTGCAGCCAGTGCCGCCCGTGAACAACTGACATCAAGCCTTGACGAATAACACGATGAAAAACGATCAATCCACGCCGCCGTCGCCCTACACGGTCGGCCGCACGGCCAGGCGGCTGGTAGCTGGCGCAGCGGGCGGGCTCGCACTGTTTGCCTTTGGCGCACTCCTGCACCAGGTCGGCGCCTTCGACCGCCTCCAGGCCGCGCTCGGCAACGAAGCGCATGCGATTCCCGGCGCGGAGGATGCCTCCGTACGCCAGGCCATGCTGGACGCACGCGCCGCAAGCAAGAAAGACCCGAAGGCGGCCGCACCCGCAGTGCCGGTCGGACACGACGGCTATTTCATCCCCCCTTCCGAGAGCGAAATGCCGAAGGGGCCGCTGGGCGATGTCATCAAGCGCGGCCGCGACATCTTCGTCGATACCGGGAAATTTGCGCCGCAGTACGTCGGCAACAGCATGCGCTGCGCTCAGTGCCACCTGGACGCCGGCCGCCGCGAGAACGCCGCGCCGATGTGGGCCGCCTATGTCCAGTACCCGAAGTTCCGGGCCAAGAACAACAAGGTGAACACGCTGGAAGAGCGCATCCAGGGCTGCTTCAACTATTCGATGAATGCCCAGGCATCCCCCGCTGGGAAGGCGCCACCGCTCGGCGACGAGATCTACAAGGATCTCGAGACCTATATGTACTGGCTGGCGAATGGAGCACCTACCGGCCAGGAGATGCGTGGAACCGGCTACATCAAGGTCAAGAAGACCAAGGATGGCTACGACTGGCGGCGCGGCGCCAAGGTCTACGAGCAGAGTTGCGCGCTCTGCCACGGCGCGAACGGCGAGGGCCGCAAGGACGAGTCGGGCAAGCTGCGCTTCCCGCCTTTGTGGGGCGCCGAGTCGTACAACTGGGGCGCGGGCATGCACAGCATCTCCACCGCCGCAGGATTCATCAAGGCGAATATGCCGCTCGGTAAGCCGTACACCCTGAGCGACCAGGAAGCCTGGGACGTGGCCGCCTACATCAACAGCCACGAACGGCCGAAGGATCCGCGCCAGACCGGCACCATCGAGGAAGCTGCGGCGAAATTCCACGACGGCGCGAACTACTATGGCAAGGTGATCGAAGGCAAACAGCTGGGCGTCGGCGTATCGCGCGCCGCATCGCCGGCGCAGTGATCGCATGACGGACCAGGCATCGTTTGCCGGCCTCGACCGGGAGTCGCTACGCCGCGCCGGCCGCATGGTAGTGAGCATCGATGGCATGTGGTGCGGCAGCTGCGCGCTGGCGGTCGAGCGCACCATCGCGAAAGTGCCTGGCGTGACCTGGGCCAGCACCAGCTTTGCCGGTGGCTCGGCCCTGGTGCGCTGGGATCCTCAGCGCTTCGACCCTGCAGAGCTTTTCGAACGGGTCGAACGCCTTGGCTATCGCATCGTGCCGCTGGTGGAAACCGGCGAGGTCGAACGGCGTATCGATGTCCAGGCGCGCTCGGTCTGGATACGCCTGGCGGTGGCGGCGTTCTTCGGCATGTGGAGCATGCTTGGAGCACTGGCGCTTTACCTGGACGCCGAACTCGCATCTTCGAGGCAAGGCTGGTGGGTAGCGCTGGTGTCGGCCTGCGCTGCGCTGCCGGTCGTGACTTTCTCCGCCTGGGCCTTCTACCGTGCGGGATGGCGCACACTGCGCGCCGGCGTGCCGGGCATGGATGCACTGGTGTCCACCGGTGTGCTTGCTGCCAGCCTGCTGTCGGCCTGGCAGCTGGCACAGGGCAGTTCAGAAATCTACGTCGATACCGCCACGATGCTGGTCGGCTTCATGCTGTGCGGACGGCTGATCGAGCTCTACGCGCGGCGCCGCAACTCCGCGGCTGTGAATGCGTTGCGCCAGGCAGTGCCGGAAACAGCGAGGCGCATCGGTGCCGACGACTTGACGGCCGAACTGCCCGTCGCCGATATCCAGCCAGGCGAGCGAGTGATGGTACATGCCGGCGAACGCGTTGCGGTGGACGGGGTGGTGCTGCAAGGCGAGAGCGAGGTGGACCGCGCGGTGGTCAATGGCGAATCGGCGCCAGCCGCGGTGCAGCCGGGCGACCGGGTGGAGGCCGGCAGTATCAACCTGTCGTGCGCGATCGTCGTGCAGGTTCAATGCGGCTTTGGCGAGCGCTTCATCGACCGGATTGGCGTGCGCATGCTGGAGCTGTTTGGCGCCAAGAGCGCGGTAGCCCTGCAGGCCGAGCGTTTCGCCCGATGGCTGCTGCCGCTGGCGCTCGGCCTCGCGGCCCTGTCCTTCGCCGCGGTTTGGCTAAGCGGCGGGGGCATGGTGCAGGCGTTGCTACGGGCTCTGTCGGTGCTGGTGGCGGCGTGCCCATGCGCGGTCGGGCTGGCCTTGCCGCTTGCCTATTCGGCGGCAGTGTCATCCGCGGCGCCGCATGGCATCCTTTTTCGCGATCCGGCATCGCTTGAAGCCTTGGCGCGCACGCGTGACATCCTGTTCGACAAGACCGGAACGCTGACCCATGGCCAACTCGAAGTGGTCGAGATCCAATGTGCCGAAGCTACCCTTCGCGGTGACCTGCTGTACTGGGCAGCCCTGGCGGAAACCGGTGTCGCTCACCCGATCGCCGAGGCGATCCAAGCCGCTTCACCACAACGCATGGCGGGGACGCCGGCCGAGGCCGGCATCGCCCGGCGTCATGCGCAGGGGAGTGAGTGGCGCAGTGTCGATCAGACCCTTTCGGTCCTGGTTGGTAATGCCGATTGGATGCGGGGGCAGGGTATCACGGTACCGGAGAGCGCGGCGCGGGCGGGAACCCGCATCGAGGTGGCCCGTAATGGCGTGTGGAGCGGAATGCTATTGCTGCGCGACCGCGTACGGGACGATGCGCGCGACACGGTGCTGGCATTCACCGGCGCGGGGATCGCAGTGCAGATGGTGACCGGCGACAGCGAACATGCGGCACTCCCGGTAGGCCACGCGGCTGGCCTGGCGCCGGGGCAGATCCGGGCTGCCTGCACGCCGGAGAGTAAGGCCGTTATCGTGGGAGCGGCGCGCGAGCCGGTCGTCTTCGTCGGCGACGGCATCAACGACGCGCTGGCCCTCGCCGGGGCCGACTGCGGCATCGCGATGCAAGGTGCGAGCACCGCGGCGGTTGCGACCGCGGGTGTGGTCATCGCCAGCGGAGGGCTTGCCGGCGTTGCCGCCGCCTGGCGCCATGCGCGGCGCACGCTGTCCATCGTGCGCCAGAACCTTCTATTCTCTATGGTCTACAACGTTGCCGTACTTGGTCTGGCAGCCATCGGGACGATACCGCCGGTCGCCGCCGCTGCCGCAATGCTTGCAAGCAGCATCAGTGTCGTGGCAAACGCAGCACGCCTGATGCACTTCCGGGGCTAGTGCTCGCGCACCGCAGGAAGCATCCGCGACAGCACGCGGTCGCGCAGGACGTAGTGATGGTAGAGGGCGGCAGCGGCGTGGCCGGCGGCGAGGATAATGATGGCCCAGCCATTCAATTCGTGGAGCTCTCCGAGCTGGTGGTGCGCCGCTTTGGAGAAGGGTGCGAATGGAGGGGGAATGAGCAGGCCGAAAAAGCTCATCGACTCGTCGCCGGCCCAGCGCAGCACGAAACCCAGCACGGCCTCGGCGGCAAGCATCGCGTACAGCAGGTAGTGGACGCCTTTCGATGCCATCTCGGTCCAGCCGGAGACGGCGGGCGCTACCTGATGACCCGGCAGCAGGCGCCAGACGAGGCGGGCGACGATGACGGCGGACAGAATGATCCCGAACGACATATGAGAAACGATCATCAGGTGGCGGGTCGGACGCGCGAACCATTCCCAGGTCTCGGCAAGCGCGAACTGGCTCAGGACCAGCAGCGCAGTCAGCCAGTGTAGGAAGACAGAAACATTGTCATAGACGGTGCGATCATCGCCGGCGGCGATGCGCGTTATCTTATTGACGGGTGAAGCAGGGTCAGATTTCATGATGTCCTCCACTATTGCTAAATCAATGTTATATCCCGACGTTGAAGATGCTGCCGATGGCAATGGTGGCTCCCATCGCGAGGGCGCTCCAGCATGTGACGCGGATCGCGGCCGGAAGAGGGGGCGCGCCGCCGGTTTTCGCCGCGAGCGCGCCAAGGCCGGCGAGCCCGACCAGGGTCGCGCTCACCAGCACAACGATCAGAATGTCTGGACGGGTGAGCGCCGTGATCGCGAGCGGGATCGCGGCGCCGACGGCGAAGCTCAGCGCCGATGCGAGTGCCGCCTGCAGCGGACGCGCTTGCGTGGCTTCGTGGATCCCGAGTTCATCGCGGGCATGCGCGCCAAGGGCGTCGTGCGCCATGAGCTGTGTGGCTACCTGACGCGCCAGATGTTGGTCCAGCCCGCGTTGCATGTAGATGGCGGCCAGCTCGCGGTGCTCGGCGTCACCATCATTCGCAAGCTCTGCCGTTTCCTGTTTGATTGCTGCCTTTTCCGTGTCGGCCTGGGATGCGACCGACACATACTCGCCTGTTGCCATGGACATGCTGCCGGCGACCAGGCTGGCGAACCCTGTCAGCAACATGTTGCTATGCGAGGCATGGGCAGCGGCGATTCCGACGAGAAGACTCGCAGTTGAAATGATGCCGTCGTTTGCGCCGAGGACAGCCGCTCGCAGCCAACCGAGATGTTCCATCCGGTGAGTTTCATTGTGCCGCATGACATTGCGCTCCCTGCTGAGAAGTGTTTATTGTATGGCAATTGAACATGTGCACGACTAAATACGCCTAACAAGACTCTTTTGTTGCTCCGAAGGCAACAGCTGGCACACTAAGCGGTATCGACCGGTTCAGCCGATGTCGAAAACCAAACATTCGGAACGCCTTGACTACATTTATGCTGCGATGCAAAATGACGGGCTATGATCGTTCCCCTAAGTACAGTTCAGATGACACCTCGGGCGCATATCAGCGCTGAGTACGCTCGTCGGCGCCTCGGTCAGGATGAACCGTCCTATCCAGGAGCAGGTTTGCCACGCGGTTATTTTTGCTCCGTTACCCCTCCCTAAGACACCTTCTCATCGGCAGATGACCTGATGTCGCTTCATGCGGCATCGAGCCTCCAATGCTCAGTTCCGATCCGCTGCGCGCTTCTTCGTGCACGGTGTTATGCATCTGTACCCGGCGATATTCGCCTGAGAAGGTAATTCATGTCTTTAAAAACATTCCGTCAGGACTGGTTTTCAAATGTGCGCAACGACCTGCTTGCAGGTCTCGTCGTCGCACTTGCACTCATTCCGGAAGCGATCGCTTTTTCTATCATTGCTGGAGTCGACCCGAAGGTTGGCTTATATGCGTCATTCTCCATCGCGACCCTGAGCGCTTTCGTCGGCGGTCGCCCGGCCATGATCTCGGCTGCAACAGGTGCCATGGCGCTCGTCATGGTGAGCCTGGTGAAGTCGCATGGCTTGGACTATCTCTTCGCAGCCACAATCTTGACCGGCGTCCTGCAAATGCTTGCCGGGTGGGCCAAGCTCGGGCGCTTAATGCGGTTTGTGTCGCGCTCGGTCGTCACAGGCTTCGTTAACGCACTAGCCATCTTGATTTTCATGGCCCAGCTGCCAGAACTTACCAATGTGACTTGGCACGTGTATGCGATGACTGCCGCTGGGCTGGCGATCATTTATGGCCTGCCTTATCTCACACGTGCAGTGCCTTCGCCGCTGGTCGCTATTGTCGTGCTGACCTTGGTTTCGATCGGGCTGGGTCTTAATCTCCACACCGTGGGGGACATGGGTCAGCTCCCGGATAGCCTGCCATCTTTCCTTTTGCCTGATGTGCCGCTCAATCTCGAAACACTTCAAATCATCCTCCCGTACTCGATTACGCTGACGGTCGTTGGCCTCCTCGAATCGCTGATGACTGCCACGATTGTGGACGATTTTACCGATACCAAGAGCGACAAGAACCGGGAGTGTATCGGTCAGGGCATCTCAAACATCGCCACCGGTTTTATTGGCGGCATGGCGGGTTGCGCGATGATCGGCCAGTCCGTCATCAACGTAAAATCCGGTGGACGTGGACGACTATCGACCTTGACAGCTGGCGTCGTTCTTCTCATCCTGGTGGTGTTCCTCGGCGAATGGGTCAGGCAAATCCCGATGGCTGCGCTCGTCGCGGTGATGATTATGGTGTCTATCGGGACATTCAACTGGGGTTCGATCAGCCATTTGCGTGAGCACCCAGCCAGCTCCAGCATTGTGATGGCCGCTACGGTTGTCGTTACTGTGGGAACCCACGACCTCGCGAAAGGCGTACTCACTGGTGTCCTATTGTCTGGCATTTTCTTTGCCCAGAAGGTCAGTCGATTACTGGATGTCAGCTCGCAGATTGAAGACGGTGGTCGCACTCGCCGATACCGAGTGACGGGGCAGGTCTTCTTCGCTTCTTCCGATCAGCTTGTTCATTCGTTCGACTACACCGAAACATTGGAAAGGATACACATCGATCTTACGGGCGCCCATTTCTGGGATATCACGGCGATCAGCGCTTTGGATAAAGTCGTGTTCAAGTTCCGAAGACTCGGTGCGCATGTAGAGCTGCAAGGCCTCAATGAGGCTAGCGCAAGCATGGTCGACAAATTCGCTGTTCACGACAAGCATGACGGCCATGATGTGCTGGTCGGACATTAGTCTCGACAATCTGTTGGAGAGGGCCCGCTTCGGCTGGCGATAGCGGGCGTGGGCCTTACTGCGACAGCACGTAGCGCGCCAGGCTGCGCGCCTGTGCCTCGCTCAGCTGGCCGTAGGGCGGCATCGGCACCGGTCCCCACTTGCCAGCGCCGCCGGCGCGAATGTTCTTCGTGACCGTCGCTTCGGCGTCCGGCGCGTGCGCATATTTTGCCGCGACCGCCTTGTAGGGTGGGCCGACGATAGTCTTGTCGACCGCGTGGCAGGACAGGCAGTTATTGGCCGAAAGCAGTGCCCTGGCATCGGGCAATGCGCCGTCCGTCTTCACGGGCGCCCCCACGGAGGCGGGCCGTGCCGCGGGACTGTTCGTCGACGCGGGCACCATCGCCGCCACCGCAGCGGCACTACCCTGCTCGGCGCCGTAGACCTTGGTCAGGTAATCGACCATGGCCGGGATGTCGGCGTCGTCGAACTGTGCGCCGTAGGGGTGCTTCATCTTCTTGACCGTCGCTTCCCAGTAGCTGCGCGACGACGTCGGCGGCTGGGTCTGCGGATAGTCGACCGAGTGGCAGGTCATGCAGTTGCGCTGCACCAGCGCGTAGCCGGGCAGGCTGCTGGGCTTGAACTGGGCCGTCTCCGGCGGCAGCTGGATCTCGGTGGCGAATGCGGAGGCGGCGGCGCCGAGCAGCAGGGAAAGCAGGATTGGTTTCATGTACTCGCTCCTCATACTGCCACCACGCGTACGGATTCGACGACATTGCGCATGTAGCCGGGCGGATTCCACAGGGCGGTAGACGGCTGGCCCTGGCCGATGCGGTTGGTCGCTCGCACCAGCAGCTGATGCTCGCCTTTGCGCGAGGGCGTGAAGGCCGTGCTCCATTCGCGGAAGGAATAGCGGCCCAGGTCTTTGCCCAGTTGGGCTGCCTGCCATGTCTTGCCGCCGTCGGCGGAGAAGGCAACCTCGGTAACGCCGTAGCCGCCGTCGAAAGCAATGCCTCGCACGACGGTCTGGCGCCCGCGCACCACATGGGCGCCATCGGTCAGGCTGGTGATAAAGGAGCGCACATTGAAGCGCCCGATCGGCACCGTCTTCGCGGCTGGCTTGCCGGGCTCGGTACAGGCGCATGCGTTCGCCGGGATGCGATAGGCGGTGCTCATCCAGAAGCCGTCGAACACCTTGTCCATTACGGTAATGTCGGACAGATGCTTGACCCAGTAAGTGCCGTAGTAGCCGGGCACCACCAGGCGCAGCGGGTAGCCGTTCAGGACCGGCAGGTCGGCGCCGTTCATCTGCCAGGCCAGCATGACCTCGCCGTCGAGCGCGTGGTCGATGTCGAGCGCCTTCATGAAGTCCGGTCCGTCGCCCACGGGGGGCTTGTCCAGGCCATTGAATGCCACCTGCACCGATCCGGCCTTGACGCCGGCCTTTTCCAGCACCTTGCTCAGGGGCACCCCGGTCCAGCGCGCATTGCCCATCGCGCCGTTGGCCAGCTGGCCGCCGTTGACGCGCGGCGTCGAGAATCCACGGCTATTGCCCGAACATTGGTTGACGGCGACCAGTTCGACGCCATCGGCCAGTTGCTTCAGGTCGGCCAGCGACAGTTCAAGCGGCGTGTTGACGTTGCCGCCGACACGCAGGCGATAGGTCTGCGCGTCGATCGAGGTAGGAATGCCGGCCCAGTGGTAGCGCACGAAGAACGCGTCGTTGGGCGTGATCACGCCTTCGTTGAAGACGCCGAAGGGTGTCTCGAGCTGGGGCGGGCGCGCGGTCAGCAAGATCAGCGGGCGCTTCTGGGGGTAAGCCACCAACGAGCGAGCGCCGTTGGCGAAGGGCAGGGTCAGCTGGCCCGGTTCGGCCGCTAGTGCGTTCAGGACCGGGTTGCCGAAGGCGCCAACGGCGCCTAACGCGCCAGCCCGGCGCAGGAAAGCACGGCGCGCTGGCGCCGGGGGAAGCTTGGTCATGCTGGTCTCCGTTCTTATGGTTGGACTACCTGTGCCGGGGCTTGCCGGCTTATTGTACGCTCGTCAGCACCGCCTTGCTCCCATCTGCAGGCGCATCGCCTTCCATGACGACGATGTGGCTGGCCGCGGCCTGCTTGCCCGACAGGCTGTTCGCTACTTCGCGCATCGGACCGATAGCAGTGCCGTTGGCCATGCCCTTCGGATTGGTCCTGAAGCTGGCGACCGGCGCGGCTTGGCCGCTTGCGTACACGCTGTACACGGTGTCCGGCTTGAGCTTGTAGAGCGACACCTCGAGCGCATCGGTCAGGCCGAGGTTGCGCGCCACCACGAAGCCCCTGGCCTCGCCAGTGGTCGGCTTGAGGACGATGTTGACTGGCTCGTTGTTGGTGCGCGGGACCAGGTTGGCGGCACCGCCGCCGGCCGGCACGGCATGCGACACGTACACAAGGGCCTGAGGCGCCTGGCCGACCGGCGCATGGGCCACTACCTTGTTGGTGGCGGTGTCGATGACGTCCACACCGTCGCCGTTCTCCAGCCCCACGTAGACGCGGCTGCCGTCGTCGGAGTTCCAGACACCGTGCGGCAGGGCGCCGGTCGGAATGGTTGCCACCAGCGCCGGCGCGTCGCCGATACCATACACCTTGACCACGTTCTCGCCGCCGATGGTCACATAGGCGCGCACGCCGTCGGCGGTCTTGGCGAAGGCCAAGTGGTTGGTGATGAAGCCGGTGTCGATCACGCCCTTCACGGCGAGCGTTGCGGTGTCTATGCGGGTGACCTTGCCGACGTCCTTGTGGGTCATCCAGACTTCCCTGAAGTCAGGAGTGAACTGCAGGAAGGGTGAGAACGGACTGGTTACCGGGATATGTTTGATAACCTTGTGCGACTTGACGTCGATGACATCGACGGTCGGGTTGAAGCTCGACACGACGAAGGCGAACTTGTTGTTCGGGTGGAACATGACCATCCCGGGTCCGCCAGTGGTCTGGATGCGGCGCTTTTCCTTGAACGTGGTGGGGTCGATCACTGAGATGTAGTCTTCACCGCGTACCACCACCCAGACTTCGCTTCCGTCGGCCGTGAAGAAGCCCTCGTGCGGCGAGCGGCCGATGTAGGTCACGCCCTTGACCTTGTTGGTGGCGGTGTCGATGAAGGTGACCGAATTGGAGCCGTTCGACACTGCGATCAGGGTCTTGTGGTCGGGAGAAAAACCCAGGCCGTGGACGTTGACCTCGCCCTTGTACAACGGCGAGAGCACCTCGGGGCGTTGGTTGCCGAGGCGAATCTGGCCGAGCAGGGTATTCGTGGACGGATCGATTACCGAGACGGTATTGCTGTTCTGGTCGGCCGTGTAGACGCGGTCTTGCCCGCCGGGGAGGGCGTGGGCGGACCCCAGGGCAGCAGAGAGAGCGGCGGCCAAGGCGACACTGCAGAGTAATTTAGTGGGGTGCATGGGATTCCTTGTCGTTAGTAGTGGCGGGTGCGCCGGCCTTGTGGCGTTGCAGCCAGGCCTGCATGATCCTGATTTCATTCTGCTGCTCGGCGATGATGCCCTGCGCCAGGTTGCGCAGTTCAGGGTCGGTGCTGTGCACGAGAATTGCCTTGGCCATGTCGATCGCGCCCTGGTGGTGCGGGATCATCATGGTGACGAAGTCGTGCCCGGGCTTTCCGGTCATGGGGGCGCGCCGCATGCCCTCGTCCATGACGGCCATCGCGTCGGCGGCCAGCGCAGCATACGGTCTGGCGCTGCTCGCGACGAAGGTCGGGGGCGGCGCGCCGGCTGCATGTGCTTGCCCATGCGGATGCTTGGCGGGCAGGTCCTGGGCGGCGCAGGCGCCGCTCCAGAGCAAGGCGCCAATCAAATACGAGGCTTTCATACTGGTCCCTCCAGTTGTTCATAGACGGCGGTGGCGACGCGCGCCAGTTCGCCCTTGTCGATGCCGGCCGAGAGCGCATACCCGAACTTGCCGTCGATCCAGTAAAAGACGTTGACGGGGCCCTCCTTCGCAAAGCGGAAACCGGTGTCCTTGTTGTGCGCCTGCTCGGTCGACACGTACAGGGTCAGGCGCTGGCCGGCGCTGTCGTGGTACATGAATTGCGCTACCGGGCCGCTGGCGCCGGGAAGCAGGCGCCCGCCGATCAGCTCGTAGCCAAGCTTGCCCAGGCGCGGCGGATGGATTGTGCTGCCGAGGCGCTTGGACAGCCAGGCTACCAACTGCGCTTCCTGGTCGGCGCCGACCTCCACCGGCCGCCGCACCTCCGGGCTATAGACCACGTGCGCGACCGCGGCCTGGTGTGCAAGGCCCAAGGCCGTTTGTTGCGGATAGACGAAGCGCGCGTCCGCCTGCGCGAGGCGCTGATTCTGGTCGGCGGCGCCACGCAAGCCCCAGCCGGCGCCGGCGCCGACGAGGGCGAACACCAGGCCGGCGGCCAGACTTTGCCATTGCCCCTGCCGGCCCCACCAGCGAGGCCAGCTGGCCCACGGGCGCGGCGGTGGGGCCAGGCGCAGCGGCACCGGTTCATCGAGCACCGCGTCGAACAACCCGTGCAGTGCATGATTCTGGGCGGCGTAAGCCTGCACCCGCGCTGCTTCTTCCGGACGCGCGGCGAGGTAGGCTTCGACCTCGGCGCACCTGGCCGGCGGCAGTCTGCCATCGACATAGGCGTGCAGGTCGGCTTCGGTAACGGGCAGGATAGTCATTTCACGACCTTCAATGAAACACGGGCCGGACGGCCTTCCATCAGCGCACGCAGCTTCTCTCGGGCGCGCGACAAACGCGACATGACGGTGCCGACCGGGATGCCGAGCGCCTGCGCCACTTCCTCGTAGCGCAGTTCCTCGAGCCCGACCATCAGCAGGATCGCGCGTTGTTCCTCCGGCAGCAGACGCAGGGCGGCGTCGAGGTCGCGCATTTCGAGGCCGGCCGACACGCGCTCGGGCATATCGGGCAGTGGCGTCTCGTGGTCCAGCGGCTCGGTACGCAGCGCACCCCGGCGGCTCTGGTCGACCCGCAGGTTATGCATGATCGAGAACAGCCAGGCGCGCATGTCCGTGCCGCGCTGCCAGCCTTGCAAGCCCACCCAGCCCCGTTCGACCGTGTCCTGGACCAGGTCGTCGGCGGCGGCGCGGTCGCCCACCAGCGCGCGCGCATAGCGCCGCAGGCGCGGTACGCACGCGAGCAGGTGATCGGCGGCATCGTCCGGCAGGAAGCTCATCGCTGCCCCGTTTCAGTACGTACTGGCCGCCAGCGTCGGATCGACCTGCCAGGTCTCGTTGACCAGCTTGCCGTCGCGGTAAGTCAGCACATAGCGCACCTTGACCTGGCTCTTGCCTTCGAAATGGACCCCGGCAACCACGGTCGCGCCTTTCGGGTTGGCCGACTCGGTAGCGCCGATGACGTTCATGCGCGCCGGCCCGACGGCGGCAGTGAACTTGTCCCATACGGCGCCGATGGCGGCAGGGCCGTCGTAGGTGCCGTCGAGCGGACCGCCGACCCAGGTCAGGCGCGCGTTGTCGGCATAGTCGCGCAAGATAGCCGCGCGGTCGCCGCCGCCGATGGCGGTGAAATGGGCCTGGGCGGCGTCGAGGGCGGGGCCGGCCAAGGCACTCGTGGTGCCGCCGGCGCTGCACGCTAGAAGGAGGAGGAGGTGCTTGGTATGCATGAAGATTCCCTGACAGGACATGGTGGATATAAGCGTTCTTACCAGGGTGAACGCATCTGGCGACGCTTTATTCCACGCGGGCGGAGTTATTTTTTTGCCCGCGTGCGCGTGCGGCCGCACCGTTTGTCCCTGGAGGGATACGCACCAGCTCTTCGAACAAGGTGGCAGCGCGGCTGCGGTGGCGTTCCGAATGGCGCAGCATGGCGAAGCTGCGTTCCGGCAGCTCGAAGCCGGCCTGCACCAGCAAGCCGGCCTGCAGGTGCGAGGCCACCACCAGCTCCGACACGGCGGTGGCGAACGGACCGGCCATCACCGCGCTGCGCACCGCCTCGTTGGAAGGCAGGCCGATGGCGACCTGCAGCGCGCCTGCCGGTATCCCGATCGCGTCAAGCGCGCTTTCGAAGGCGGAGCGCGTGCCGGAACCGGCCTCGCGCAGGATCCACTGGGCGCCCAACAGGTCGGCCGCCTCCAGCGGCTGCCCGCGCGCCCACGGGTGGCCGGGCGCGACCACCACGACCATCCTGTCGTCGCCCACCACCTCTTTTGCCAGCACCGGTTCGTCGATCGCACCTTCGACGAAGCCAAGGTCGGCTACGCCCTGCAGCACCGCCTGCGCCACGTTTTCGGTGTTGCCGACGTCCAGCCGCAGGTCGATCGCGGGATAAGCCTGTTGAAAGCGCACCAGGAGCGCCGGTAGCCAGTAGCTGGCGATGGTCTGGCTGGCGTGGATGGTCAAGGACCCGCGCCGCAGTTCGCCCAGATCCGCCAGCGTCGCCTCGGCGGCACGGGCGCTGGCGAGCGTGCGCCGGGCTTCGTCCAGGAAGATGCGGCCTGCCTCGCTGGTTTCGATGCGCCGGCCGACGCGGTGGAAGAGGGCGGTGCCGTAACGGTCTTCAAGCGCCTTGATCGACGCACTGACCGCCGACGGCGTCAGGTGTAGGGCGGAGGCGGCCTGCGTCAGGTGCTGGCGCTGGGCGACCTCTACAAAGATGCGGAGCTGTTCTAGGGTCATCGTTCAGTTAATTCGAATGATTCGTGCTGAATTATAGGATGGACCGAATGATTGTGTTGGCCGAGAATAACTCGGTCAGCGCATATAGATGTGAGAAAAAATCATGAAGAATAAACTGAACTCTTTCCTTCTCGTCGTACCTGGCCTGCTCTTGTGCTGTGCGGTGACGCTTGCAGCCTACACGCTGGAGGCCGTTGAATACAGGGTTTTTGGCCGGGCCTGGCTCGAAAGCCTGGTGCTGGCCATCCTGCTCGGCACCGCAGTGCGCACCCTGCACCGTCCGCACAACCGCTTCGAGCCCGGCATCCACGTCGGCGCAAAACTGTTGTTGGAGATCGCGGTCGTCCTGTTGGGCGCCGCGGTCAGCGCCGGCGCACTGCTGGAAAACGGCCTGGGATTGATCGGCGGCATCGCTGGCGTGGTGGTGGTCGCAATCGTGCTCAGCTATTGCATCGGGCGCGGCGCCGGCCTGCCGAAGAAGATGGCGATGCTGATCGCCTGCGGCAATTCGATCTGCGGCAATTCCGCGATCGCCGCCGTGGCCCCGGTGATCGATGCCGATGGCAAAGACGTGGCGGCATCGATCGCCTTCACGGCGGTATTGGGCGTGGTGGTGGTGCTGGGCCTGCCACTGCTGGTCAGCTTGTTGTCGTTTACCCCTGTCGAATATGGCGTGTTCGCCGGGCTGACCGTGTACGCCGTGCCGCAGGTGCTGGCGGCAACCAGTTCGGTGTCGGCCGCGAGTGTGCACATCGGCACCCTGGTCAAGCTGGTGCGCGTCCTGATGCTGGGCCCGGTGGTGTTGGTGCTGTCGATCGTCGGCCGCGGCAGCGGCAAGGCGCGTCCGAGCCTGTCGCACTTGGTGCCATGGTTCATCATCGGCTTCCTGCTGCTGCTGGCTGCACGTTCCGCAGGCTGGATTCCGCAGGCCGCCCTGGTGCCGGCGCACGAGGCCGCGAATTTCTTCACCATCATGTCGATGGCCGCGCTCGGGCTGGGCGTCGACGCCCGCGCCGTGCTGCGCGCCGGCGGCAGGGTCGCGGCAGTGGTAGTGCTTTCCCTGCTGGGCCTGGGCGCGGTCAGCTTTGTACTAATTAGGTTGCTGGGCGTGTGAGACCGTTCATTCGAACCGGGCCACCGTTGCCACTTCAGTACACCAGGCGGTGGATTCGCACCAGTGTATGGAATGCCCGACGAGCGAGTGTGCACTGAGCTCGACATGGTCGGTCGGCCGGCTGACGCACCGGCATGCTGTGCGAAAATTTGACACTGGGGTGGGCGCAACGCATGCACATGGCGTGCCGCCCCGGCCCCGGCTGGGCGAGTTGCCCACCTACCGCAAAGAGCAGGTGCAGCGCGCTGCGACCGAACCAGCCAAGCCTTGGAGATAGAGGAACCACTTCATGAAGGATATGTCCGCTCGCGCCAAACCGAGTCGCCTCTGACACCATCTATTGGCCCCTGCCTTAAGTCATCGGCTGCTGACTGCTGCACGCCGCTCCGGCATCCATCAAGCCCTGCTGCTCTCATTGCTTTCAGGATATTTGCCCGGAAAAAACTCAGTCATTGCCATATCGAGACAGCGCCCGCACACTATCTCTTGTGCATCGAGCTGATCGAGATCGAAGAGCGCTTGCGTAAATTCGTGCGAGAGCACGCCGATGAGCTGAGCCATGTCCAGGCCGTACTATTCCGTTGCGAACTGGCGATGTGACAGCACAGCCATGGTCGGATCCCTTCTTGCCATTTGCGTTGGCGCATCGTTAGGTGCGGTTCTGCGTTGGGGGCTGGCGGCGGCATTCAATGCGCTGTTCCCGACGATTCCACCTGGTACATGGTTGGCGAACATGCTGGGTGGCTATTTGATTGGCGTGGCGCTTGCCTTCTTTGGCGAACATACCGACTTGGCTCACGCGTGGCGCTTGCTGGTCATCACTGGCTTTCTGGGTGGGCTGACGACCTTCTCCCTTCTCGGCTGAAGTTGTCGCGCTGATCAAGCAACGCCGGACGATCTGGGCAGGCATCGCCATATCTGCCCATGTCGTGGGTTCGCTGCTGATGCCGCTCCTTGGCTTGGCGTCCGTGGTGTTGTTCAAAACTGCATAACTTGGAGTGAATCGACTACGGTTCGCTAGACACTCGCGAGCCGTTCAAAATATCGCTTTTCAAAATCGATTGTCGACATTTTTCATTGAAGCCATGCCGGTGCTTCGGATTGTAGAACCGAGCAGGACCTGAAGTAGCCGTTGCAGAATTTGGACGAGATTTTTACGGATGCCGAAAATCCGTCTGCTCAGCCTTGGGGACTTGCGCTCATTTGCTGGCAATAACGCGCCAGCTTGTCCGGAAGATCGGCGGGGCAGACCCCGCACTGTCGGTTGCCAGGCACGGCATAGTCGATGAATGTCGGGTACGGCAGGTTCAGGTTGGCCATGATCTCCCCGAACTCATCCAGGCTCTTGCCTTTGCCTAAGCGGGGATTCCTTTGCTTTTCCTGTGCGATGGAAGAGACAAAGCGTTCCTTGTAGTCGTGGGCCGGATAGACCAGGGTCTCGTCCGGTAATGTGAACAGCTTCTCGGTGACGCTCCGGTAGAGCGCGTCGGCGTCGCCATTCTGGAAGTCGGTGCGGCCGCAGCCTTCGATAAGCAGCGCATCGCCGGTGAAAACGCGGTCGCCCAGCAGGTAGGCGAAATGTCCGTCCGTGTGGCCCGGTGTGTGCAAGGGCTGCATCGTGATGCCGGCCACGGTAAATGGCTTGCCTTCTTCGACGCCGGTGTCGGCGCAGGGCAGGCGGTCGAAGGCGGGCGCGGCGATCCTGCTGCCGGTCGCGTGTTTCAGTTCCAGCGCGGCGGTGATGTGGTCGGCATGAATATGGGTGTCGAGGGTCCAGGCAAGCTTCAGGCCCAGCCGATGAAGCTCCGCCAGGTCGCGTTCCATGCTCGAGATCACCGGGTCAATCAGGATCGCTTCGCCGGTGTGTTCGTCGCCCAGCAGGTAGGTATAGGTGCTGGACAAGGGTTCGAAGAGTTGCCGAAAGATCATATTGCCTCCTTGATCCCATCAGCCGCCGTGCGGCAGCCCAAGGTTCTGGTTGGCCGGAACCGCAACATCGATCATTTTCGGCTTGGGCAGGTTCAGCTCGTCCATGAGCTTGATGAAGGCTTCACGGCTGCGGTTCCCGAGACGAGCATTGTGGCGCTTTTCCCAGCCGATCGTGGATACCGACTGGCCCTTGTAGTCGTGTCCCGGCCACATGCGGGTGTCGTCGGGCAGGCGGAACAGTTTGCTGGTGACGCTGTCGTACAGCGCGTCGGCGCTGCCGCTCTGGAAGTCGGTGCGGCCGCAGCCGTCGATCAGCAGGGTGTCGCCGGTGAACACATTGCCGCGCCAGACGTAACTCATGCTGCCGGCCGTATGGCCCGGTGTATGCAACACGTCGATTCTCTCGCCATTGCCGAACTCGAGAACGTCGCCGTCATGGAGTTGCGTTTCCGCCGGGGCGATGCCGCAGCCGCTCGGCACCGCCGCTTTCGCGCCGGTCAGCTCGCGCAGCTTGCCGGCCGAGGTGACGTGGTCGGCATGGGCATGTGTTTCGAGCAAGTAGACCAACTTCAGGTCGAGACGTTCGAGGTGGCGAAGGTCGCGCTCCCAATGGCGGTCGACGGGATCGATGATGACCGCTTCGCGGCTTCCCGGCGCAGCCAGGATGTAGGTGAAGGTCGACGATTCGGTGTCGAACAACTGGATCGGATTGATGTCCATCGTGGTCTCCGGAACGCGAAAAAAGAGTTACAGCAAGGCCTTGGCGATCATGCCGAGGGCGACGAGGGCGGACACGGCGGCAAACGCTGTCTGCAGGTGGACGCCGGACAGGCGTGCCGACAGCCTCCGGCCGCCCAGCATGCCGGCCAGCGCACCGGCCGAGAAGGGCAGGGCGATTCCCCATGCCAGCGCACCGGCAGCCGCGCTGGTGGCGACGCCGGCCAGCGAGATCAGCGCGATCACGGCCAGCGACGTCGCCACCGCGGATTGCATCGCAAGGTCGGTATAGCGCTGCAGGGCCGGCACCATGACGAAGCCGCCGCCCACGCCGAGCAGACCGGACAGCAGGCCGGCAATCGAACCGGAGAGTGCCAGTGCCTGGGCGCATGGACGGGTCCAGATAAAGCGGCCGCTATCGGGTGCGCGTACACAGACCGGCTTGCG
>Ga0209023_10002866_pt1 | contig 21066 bp, 17 predicted proteins | sample LakOneMetagenome_FD_187468 | JGI IMG/M metagenome (GOLD analysis project Ga0209023, IMG submission 187468) | Freshwater and sediment microbial communities from Lake Erie, Canada (SPAdes) (version 2) | ecosystem: Environmental > Aquatic > Freshwater > Lentic | place: Lake Erie, Canada...
GGCGCGACGAGGGTGGTCCCACGGCCCAGCTTGAGCTGGAACTCGAGCCCGGCGAGGCCGTAGCCGTAGCGGCCGTAGATCTCGGTCTCGCTCGCATGGAGCGTCGACACCGCCACGCCCTCAGCCCGGGTCTGCTCGAGGTGGTGACGCATCATCGCCCGGAGCACGCCCTGCCGACGATGGTCGGGGTGTACGCCGACGTAGGTGAGCCCTGCGACGGGGACCGGCCGGGCATCGCCGCCGCTGCCCGGGACGGACAGCTGCAGCGGCCGGACGCCGTAGACGCCCGCAAAGGACGCCGGGTCGGCGCCGTCGACCTCGGCGGCGAACCGCTGGTCGGGCGGAAGCCCCTCCAGGGCCACGCCCGCCGGCTCGGTGTTCGGCTCTCCGAACCACACGAGGTCGTCGGTGGCGAGGTAGCGCTCGGCGTCGGTGGCCCGCGCCACGCGGATTCCGGTCGATGGGGACGCAGGTTCGTGGTCGGACATGACCCCATCGTGGCGGGGCAGACGGCCGCATCTCCACCGGTTTGGTTCCGCGGGCCGCGGGGGCGGCGGCGGAGGCGGTTCGGGGCGTGATCTGGGGAGCGCGCCGCCATCGGGTGTCTGGAACACTTCCCGCATGCGCGTTCACGTCGGCTCGGACCACGCGGGTCTGGAGCTCAAGAACCATCTGACCGCCTGGCTCACCGACCACGGCTACGAGCCGGTCGACCACGGCCCCTTCGTCTACGACGCCCTCGACGACTACCCCGTGTTCTGCCTCCGAGCGGCCGAGGGGGTGGCCGACGACCTGGCGGCCGGCGTCGAGGCGCTCGGCGTGGTCATCGGCGGCTCGGGGAACGGCGAGCAGATGGCGGCCAACAAGGTCGCCGGCATCCGCTGTGCCCTGGCCTGGTCGGAGGAGACGGCCGTGCTGGCGCGTGAGCACAACGACGCCAACGTCGTGTCGGTCGGTGGGCGGATGCACAGCCTCGAGGACATGACCCATTTCGTCGAGGTCTTCCTCGCTACCCCGTTCAGCAAGGACGAGCGCCACGTCCGCCGGATCGGGCAGGTGTCGGCCTATGAGGGCACCCGTGTGCTGCCCCCGCTTCCCTCCTCTGCGCAACGCGGCGGCGATGCCTGAGGGCCACACCCTCCGGAGGCTCGCCGACGAGATCTCGGGCGTGTTCGCCGGCTCACCGGTACGGGTCAGCTCGCCCCAGGGGCGCTTCGCCGCGGAGGCGGCCCAGCTGGACGGTGTCGTCCTCGACGGCGCCGACGCAGCGGGCAAGCACCTGTTCCTGGAGTTTTCGGGGGAGCGGATCGTTCACATCCACCTCGGGCTGATCGGCGGGTTCGCGGTGCACCCGTCGGTCTCCGAGGTGCCGGCGCCCGTCGGTGCGGTCCGCTTGCGCCTGGTCGGTCAAGGGCCGACCGGCGATCCGGCGTACGCCGACCTGCGCGGCGCGACCCAGTGCGAGCTGGTGGGGCCCGGGGCTCGCGACGCCGTGGTGGCCAGGCTCGGGCCCGACCCGCTGCGGCCCGATGCCGATCCCGACCGCGCGTGGCAGCGGATCGCTCGGTCACACCGCCCGATCGGCGAGCTGCTGATGGATCAAGCGGTCATGGCTGGTGTCGGCAACGTATATCGCGCCGAGGTGCTCTTCCGGCATCGCCTGCACCCGCTGCGGCCGGGGCGGACGCTGCGTCGCTCGCAGTTCTCGGCGATCTGGGCGGACCTGGTCGAGCTGATGGCCGACGGAGTGCGGGTCGGGCGCATCGACACGGTCCGGCCCGAGCACACGCCGGAGGCGATGGGGCGCCCGCCGCGGGTCGACGACCACGGCGGCGAGGTCTATGTCTATCGACGGGCTGGACAGCCGTGCCTGGTGTGCGGGAGCCTCGTCCGCACCGACGTGCTCGCCGGGCGGAACTCCTTCTGGTGTCCCCAATGTCAACGTGTCTTCCGCTCCAGGGCCCTACAGTGAGGACCGATGGACAAGGCCCGAGGAGCGACGATGACCGCTGAGCGCGCGCCAGCGCCCGCGGCCCCGCCGGCGCCGAGGCTGACCCGTCGCCTCCGCTCGGTGGTGACCCGCTTCCGCCGTTCGGGCGACACGCGCATCCTCACGGGGCTCGCGATCGCCGCGTTCGTGACCGTCGCGGCGCTCGGACTGTGGCCCCACTACGTGCCGATCACGGCCGTCGCGCTGCCGCTGATCCTGGCGCACCTCGCGCTGGGTCCCAAGGAGCTGCCCTGGTTCGTCGTCGCCACGATGTTGGGGCTGGCCCTGGTCGCGCCGCGTCAGCCGCAGCTGTCCGTACGCACGATGCTCGAGATCATCACCGTCTTCGTCCTGGGCTTCATCATCTTGCTGGCCTCGTTCCGCCGGTCACGCCTCGGCGTCGCCGGCGTGCGTGGCGAGTCGATGCTGGTCGACCTCCGGGACCGGATCAACCGTCATGGCGGGCTCCCTGAGCTCCCGAGTGACTGGCAGGCCGAGAGCGCCCTGCGCTCCGCCAGCGGGTCGCCGTTCGCCGGTGACTTCGTGGTCGCCTCCCGTCCCCACCACGGGGACCGCTTCGACGTCGTCCTGGTCGACGTCTCCGGCAAGGGGGACGAGGCCGGCACCCGGTCGCTGCTCCTGTCGGGCGCGTTCGGCGGGCTGCTCGGCGCCCTGCGGCCCGAGGACTTCCTCCCGGCCGCCAACGAGTTCCTCATCCAGCAGGAGTGGGAGGAGGGGTTCGCGACCGCCGTACACCTCTCGCTCAACCTCAAGACGGGCGAGGCGCGGGTGTGGACGGCCGGACACCCCCCCGCCGTTCAGCTGGCCGCCGGGACCGGTCGCTGGTCGGTGCACGACACCGAGGGCCCGATCCTCGGGCTCATCCCGAACGCCGACTTCATCGGGACACGGAGCATCATGCGCTCCGGCGACGTGATCCTGCTCTACACCGACGGCATGGTCGAGACGCCCACGCGCGACATGAGCCTCGGCATCGACCGGCTCGTCGGTCAGGCCGAGCGTGACCTGCGCACCAGTTTCGAGCGGGGCGCGGACCGGCTCGTCGACGCGCTCGGCTCCCGCTACGACGACCGTGCACTGATCCTCATCCACCGCCGCTGACCGTCCGGGCGACGGCTCGGTTGGGGGGTGGGCCACCGCATGTGGCACGATGACAGCCGCGGATTTCCGTGCGCTCACGCGCGCCCAGGATCCGCACGCGGATGTAGCTCAATGGTAGAGCCCCAGTCTTCCAAACTGGCTACGCGGGTTCGATTCCCGTCATCCGCTCGCAGACGGTTCCGAGCACGATCCGGGGCCGCATGCGGGGCGTAGCGTAGTGGCTAGCGCGCCTGCTTTGGGAGCAGGAGATCGCAGGTTCGAGTCCTGTCGCCCCGACGCAGCACCCGACGCATCCCGCGCACCCTGCACCGTGACAACCCCTGACCACACAGCAGCATGACCACGATCGGAGACCACCTGTGAAGAGCGCCGTCGAGACCTTGAGCCCCACCCGGGCCAAGCTGACCGTCGAGGTGCCCTTCGAGGAGCTCAAGCCCAGCCTCGACGCGGCCTACCAGCAGATTGCCAAGCAGATCAACGTTCCCGGCTTCCGCCGCGGCAAGGTTCCCCCGATGATCATCGACCGTCAGGTCGGCCGCGGCGCGGTCCTCGACCAGGCGATCAACGAGGTCGTGCCCCAGAAGTACATCGAGGCGCTCCAGGAGAACAAGCTCGTGCCGCTGGCGCAGCCCGAGATCGAGGTGACCCGCTTCGAGGACAATGAGGCGCTCGAGTTCACCGCCGAGGTCGACATCCGGCCCGAGTTCACCGTCCCGGACTACGCCGGCATCGAGGCCAGCGTCGACGACGTGGTGATCAACGACGCCGACGTGGAGGAGCAGCTCCAGGCGCTCCGCGAGCGTTTCGCGACGCTCAAGGACGTCGAGCGGCCCGTCGAGGACGGCGACTTCGTGGTGATGGACCTCAAGGCGACCCAGGACGGTGAGGTCGTCGAAGGCGCCGAGCTGGCCGGTATGTCCTACCGCGTCGGCCGCGGCGGCATGCTCGACGGGCTCGACGAGGCCCTCGCCGGGTTGTCGGCCGGAGAGACCACCGTGTTCTCCTCCCAGCTCGTCGGGGGCGACCTGGTCGGCCAGGACGTCGACGTCGAGGTCACCGTCAGCCAGGTGCAGGAGCAGGAGCTCCCCGAGCTCGACGACGACTTCGCCCAGCTCGCCAGCGAGTTCGACACCGTCGCCGAGCTGAGCGACGACGTCCGCGCGCGGCTCGGCCGCGGCCGGCTCCTCGAGCAGGCGGCCGCCGCTCGTGACGCCGTCCTCGAAACCCTGCTCGAGCAGATCGAGATCCCGCTGCCCGACGCCCTGGTGGCCGACGAGCTCAACGCCCGTCGTCAGAACATCGAGCAGCAGCTCGCCTACGCCGGCATCCCGATGGAGCAGTACCTCGAGGACGAGAAGCAGACCCTCGAGGAGTTCGAGGCCGACCTCGAGCGCCGCGTGCGCGAGGCGATCTGTGCGCAGTGGGTGCTCGACGAGATCGCCAAGTCCGAGGCCTTCGGGGTCGAACAGGCCGAGCTCTCCGAGCACCTGGTGCGGCGCGCCCAGCAGGCCGGTCAGGACCCGCAGGAGTTCGCCAACCACATGTTCGAGCACAACCACATCCCCGAGCTCGTGCAGGAGATCCTGCGCGGCAAGGCGCTCGCCAAGGTCGTCGAGACCGCCACGGTGACCGATGCGTCGGGCAACGTGGTCGAGCTCGCCCGGCTGTTGCCGGACGGCACGTTCGCCGAGCCGGTCGACGAGCCGGTCGACGAGGCCGCCGCCGAGGACGAGGCGCCCACCGAGGACTGATCCCCGGCCCGCAGGCTCACGCGTTGTGCGAACCGGCCCCGACCGACTGGTCTGGGCCGGTTCGGCGCGTCGGGGCCCGGTGCTGTCCGTGGGCGCCCGGATCCACCACAATCGCGCCATGCGCCTGCTCGCGCGACGTCTCGTCGCCGTTGTCTCCCCGTTCCTTCTCGTTCTCGCGACGATGAGCCCAGCCTCGGCCAGCAATGCCGCCGGCTACTACGACGGCCTCATCGACTACTCGACGATCACGAACTGCGTCTCGATCATCCAGGGCAGCCCCTACGTCGAGAAGGGTGCGGGCGCCTATTCGGGCGTCTACCACGACCCCGATGCCGGGTTCCCCGCCGTGAACCAGACGACCTATGTCCATCTGGTGATCTATGGCCTCGGCAACGCCTGCTCGGGGCAGTACTTCGTGCCATCGATCGGCTGGGACGCTGCGGGCATCCAGTTCGACCAGACCCAGCCCATCTACTGCTTCAACACCGACGGCCAGGTGACCGGCGCGGACTGCCCCCAGTGGGGCAACTCGCTCGTCCAGCCCGGGGCCGGGCCGGGCGGAACGCTGAAGTACTACGCCAACAACCCGACCAAGGGCTACATGTGGCCGCTGCCCCAGGGCAAGGCCTGGGAGTTCCAGTTCCCGGTGAAGGCGACCTCGGCTCAGACCAACGCCACGATCCACTCCTTCTTCGAGATGGCCGACGGCAACGACAACGTCACGCTGAGTCCGACCGCGAGCCTCTACACCTTCGGCGCCGGTACGCCGACCTCGGTGCAGTACAGCTCACCCTCCACGCTTCCCATGGCGCTGGCGCCGGACGGTGTGACGGTGCCGAAGTACGGCGTGATCTCGCGGGCACACGTCAACACCCAGGGTCAGACGGGCACCCTCAAGATGCAGCGGGGCACCAAGTCCGGCACGTTCACCGACACCGTGAACCTGACCTGGAACACCTCGGCCTACTCCGTCGACTTCTGGACCGACTGGGACGAGGCCGGCTTCGCCGCGCTCAAGCCGGGCTCGAAGTACTTCTGGCGGGCCGGGTTCGATCCCGGCAGTCCGGGCGGGGGCGACACCGTCTGGGGCGCCCAGCAGACCTTCACGATGCCCGCCGCCACGACCTGCCTGGGGCGGCCCGTGACCGTCGCGATGTCTCTCGGTCAGGCGCCGACCGACGGTGACGACGTCATCCTCGGCACCGATGGAGTCGACAAGATCAACGCCGGCGGGGGCAACGACGTGATCTGTGGCCTCGGTGGGGCCGACATCATCGACGGGGGTCTCGCGGACGACATCGTCGATGCCGGCGGTGGCAACGACCTGGTCTACGGCGTCGACGGGGACGACGCACTCAAGGGGGGCGCCGGCGCGGACACCGTCTCGTTCGCCGGCGCGACGACGGGCGTCGTGGTCAAGCTGGGGCAGAGCACCGAGCAGGACACCCACCAGGGCCTCGACATCGTCACGGGCTTCGAGAACGTCACCGGCAGCAACAAGGCCGATGCCCTCACCGGAAGCGCCGGCGCCAACTCGCTGAGCGGTCTGGGCGGCAAGGACGTTCTCAAGGCCGGTGGCGGCAAGGACACCCTGTCGGGTGGCAAGGGCTCCGACACCTGCGACGGCGGGGCGGGCAAGGACAAGGCCACCACCTGCGAGAAGTTGACCCACATCCCGTGAGCAGTGAAATCTGCCCTGGGCGAACAGGGCGGACTTACCCGTGGATGCGTCCACCCTTTTGGCTAGGGTTCACGTCGTGAACCTGACATCCAGCTCTGCCGCACTCCCCGAGCGCTCGGCGGTGACCGGGCCGACCATGAACGGTGGAGGGCCCACCAACGGCCTCGACGACCACATCTATCAGCGACTGCTTCGCGAGCGCATCGTGTTCCTCGGATCCGAGGTCCGCGACCAGAACGCCAACGCGATCTGCGCCCAGCTGCTCCTGCTGTCCGCCGAGGACCCCGAGGCCGACATCTTCCTCCACATCAACTCCCCGGGCGGCTCGGTCGACGCCGGCATGGCGATCTACGACACCATGAACTACATCCCCAACGACGTGGCCACGGTCGGCATGGGCCTCGCCGCCTCGATGGGTCAGTTCCTGCTCTGCGCCGGCACCCGCGGCAAGCGCTACGCCCTGCCGCACGCGCGCATCATGATGCACCAGCCCTCCTCGGGCATGGGCGGCTCCGCCTCGGACATCAAGATCCAGGCGCAGCAGTCGCTCCACATCAAGCAGGTCCTGCTCGACCTCATCGCCGAGCACACGGGCCAGTCGCGCGAGCAGGTCGAGATGGATGCCGACCGGGACCGTTGGTTCACCGCCGACCAGGCTCTCGAGTACGGCTTCATCGACCAGGTGATCACCAGTGCCCGTGACGCCGCCGACCAGGGTCGTCCCGCTCACGTTGACGAGGACACGACCGAGGAGAACAAGGCATGAACTACTACATCCCCCAGTGGGAAGAGCGCACCTCCTACGGTTTCCGTCGCATCGACCCCTACGCCAAGCTGTTCGAGGACCGCATCATCTACCTCGGCACGCCGATCTCCGACGACGTGGCCAACGCCGTGATCGCCCAGCTGCTGTGCCTGCAGTCGATGAACCCCGACCAGGACATCAGCATCTACATCAACAGCCCGGGCGGTTCGTTCACCGCCCTGACGGCCATCTACGACACGATGCGCTTCATCAAGCCCGACGTGCAGACGGTGTGCATCGGGCAGGCGGCCTCGGCTGCGGCGGTGCTGCTGACGGCGGGCTCTCCGGGCAAGCGGCTTGCCCTGCCCAACAGCCGGATCCTGATCCACCAGCCCTATACCGAGGGCACTTTCGGTCAGACCTCGGACATCGAGATCCAGGCCAACGAGATCCTGCGCATGCGTGAGCTGCTGGAGAAGATGATCGCCGAGCACTCCGGCAAGTCGGTCGAGGAAGTCAGCCACGACATCGAGCGCGACAAGATCCTCACGGCCGAGCAGGCGGTCGAGTACGGCCTCATCGACGCCGTCCTGGAGTCGCTCAAGAACGCACCAGCCCTCAGCAGCTGACGACCAGGTAGGCCGAGATGCGTTCTGCGGTTTTCCCGTGTCCAGCCCCCGCAGGGGGGCTGGATCGGGGTACCGTGCTGTGGTTTGCAGCACGGTACGAGGCTCCCTGCCGCCGCAGTATGACCTCGCACAATCCGAAAGGGACCTCACGTGGCACGCATCGGTGACGGGGGCGACCTCCTCAAGTGCTCGTTCTGCGGAAAGAGCCAGAAGCAGGTCAAGAAGCTCATCGCCGGCCCCGGCGTCTACATCTGTGACGAGTGCATCGAGCTCTGCAACGAGATCATCGAGGAGGAGCTCAACGAGGGGACCGAGGTCGGCCTCGAGGAGCTGCCCAAGCCGCGCGAGATCTTCGAGTTCCTCAACTCCTACGTCATCGGCCAGGAGCACGCCAAGAAGTCCCTCGCCGTCGCCGTCTACAACCACTACAAGCGCGTCCAGGCGGGGGTCCAGACCGTCGGGGGTGGCAAGCACTCCAAGGACGAGGTCGTCGAGGTCGCCAAGTCCAACATCCTGGTGATCGGCCCCACCGGATGCGGCAAGACCTATCTCGCCCAGACGCTGGCCCGCATGCTCAACGTTCCGTTCGCGATCGCCGACGCGACGGCCCTCACCGAGGCCGGCTATGTCGGTGAGGACGTCGAGAACATCCTGCTCAAGCTGATCCAGGCCGCCGACTACGACGTCAAGAAGGCCGAGACCGGGATCATCTATATCGACGAGATCGACAAGGTGGCCCGCAAGGCGGAGAACCCCTCGATCACCCGCGACGTGTCCGGCGAGGGCGTCCAGCAGGCTCTGCTCAAGATCCTCGAGGGCACCACCGCCTCGGTGCCGCCCCAGGGTGGCCGCAAGCACCCCCACCAGGAGTTCATCCAGATCGACACGACCAACATCCTGTTCGTCGTGGGGGGCGCGTTCTCCGGCCTCGAGCACATCATCGAGCAGCGCGTCGGCAAGAAGACGGTCGGCTTCACCGCCGACGTGATCGGTGCCGCGGAGCGCGAGGCCCAGGACCTGCTCACCCAGGTGCGCCCCGAGGACCTCACCAAGTTCGGGCTGATCCCCGAGTTCATCGGCCGGCTCCCGCTCATCGCGAGCGTCAGCCCGCTCGACGCCGAGGCGCTCAAGGCGATCCTCACCGAGCCGCGCAACGCGCTGGTCAAGCAGTACCAGAAGCTCTTCGAGCTCGACGGCGTCGAGCTCGAGTTCACCGAGGATGCCATCTCCTCGATCGCCGACAAGGCGTTGGAGCGAGGCACCGGCGCCCGTGGCCTGCGCGCCATCATCGAGGAGGTCCTCCTCCACGTGATGTACGACGTGCCGTCGCGTGGCGATGTCGGCAAGGTGATCGTGACCGGCGAGGTGGTCACCGACGACGTGGCCCCGACGCTGATCCCGCGGGAGTCCGAGGCCAAGAAGAAGAAGACCGCCTGAGCGCGGCCGCGACGTGACCGGATCGCCGCTGATTCCGGTCCCGGTCCTGCCTCCGTTGACGGGATCCTCCGAACGGGGCACGCGCATAGCCCGTTGTGACTAGTCCCTCCACCTGGGCCGTCTAGTCACTTCGAGTCATTTCGCCGCCGCGAGGGCCTGTTTCGTTGGCGGCGCCTCCGCTGACCACCAGACTGGTCTGGACAGGGCCGGGGGGGCCAGAACAGCTGGGGGAGTGAACCTCGTGAGCAACGAACACAAGCGGCCGATGGTCGCGTTCGTAGCCGTGGCCGTCATCTGTGGCGTGTTGCTGGCCAACGCCAGCCGCAGCCACGCCGTGGACCTGTTGCGTCATACGGTCCTGCCCGCCATGGTCGCGGGCCCGGTCCTGCACCTGAGTGAGCGTCAGCCGGTGGCCGAGTCCGAGCCGGCCGTCCCCGCCGACTCCTCCGCCAACGACGCTCCGGCGACACCCACGACTGACGACGGTTCGTCGGCCACGACCCGCCACCACGCACGGCACCCCCGCGGCGACAGCGTGGCCGTGGCCGAGCCCGAGGGCCGCGGCCCCGGCGCCGGCGACGGTCGGGGCCACCACGGGGGCCGGCACGACGGCCTCAGCGGCGACGCGTCCTGGGGCGCTGGCGGAGACGAGTCCACCGGCCAGGCTCACCACGGTGACGACGGCGAGGGTCACGAGAACTCCACGCCGAGTACGCCGGGGACCGGTGACGGCGAGCACTCCGACCACCGGTGGCACCACCGGCACCACCACGGCGACCACGATCGCGGTGGCGACCATGGCGGTCCCTCCGACGACCAGGACCCGAGCACGCCGCCGGAGGACGACGGCTCCTCCGATGACGGCGGCTGGGACGACGGAGACGACCACGGCGACGAGCACGACCACGGCGACCACGGCGACCACGGTGGCGACCACGGCGACCATGGTGGCGACCACGGCGACCATGGTGGCGACCACGGCCACCACGGTTGGGGCGGCTGGGTCGGCTAGGACCCGGACGAACCCGGCGGGCCCTGCGCTCAGCCCTCGGGGATCTCGGCCAGCTCCGCCTCGACGACGAGGTCGCTCGCGGCATCATCGGCGACCAGGACGAGCTCGCCCTCGATCTTGCCGACGTTGGTGAGGTCCACCCGGGCCGCCTCCACGGCGGCGACGGCCGCGGACGTCCCGGTGACCCGGACGGCGCCCAGCGGTGTTCGCATGGAGACCTTGGCCTGCGACTTCGCGCCGCGGATCCCGGTGAGGGTCGCCGCCACGTGCCCGAGCATCGAGGCGTCTCCGCCCAGGTCACCCAGCTCGGCCAGGGTCGGCCAGGAGGTGCGGTGCACCGACCCCTCCTGCCACCAGGACCAGACCTCCTCGGTGACATAGCAGAGGAACGGCGCCAGCAGCCGCAGCTGAACGTGCAGCGCGAGCGACAGGGTCGCCTTGGCCGACGCCGTCGCGGCCCCGCCACCGTCGGCGTAGGCGCGCTCCTTGACCAGCTCGAGGTAGTCGTCGCAGAAGCTCCAGAAGAACCGCTCGGTCGCCTCCAGCGCCGTGGTGTAGTCATAGGCCTCGAACGCCGCTGTGGCCTCGGAGACGACCTCGCCCAGCCGCGCTAGGAGCGCCTTGTCGAGCGGCTCGGTCACGTGGCCGATGTCGGGGTCGGTCGCCCCGACACCACCCAGGACGAACTTGCTGGCGTTGAGGACCTTCATCGCCAGCCGGCGGCCGACCTTCATCTGCGACTCGTCGAACGGGGAGTCCAGACCCGGCCGCGCGATGGCGGCCCGCCACCGGACGGCGTCGGCGCCGTAGCTGTCGAGGATCTGGGTCGGCACGACCACGTTGCCCTTGGACTTCGACATCTTCTTGCGGTCGGGGTCGACGATGAAGCCCGAGATCATGGCGTGGGTCCACGGGACCACGCCGTTCTCGAAGTGGGCGCGGACCACCCGGCTGAAGAGCCAGGTCCGGATGATGTCGTGGGCATGGGTGCACAGGTCCATCGGGAAGACCCGCTGCCACAGATCCGGGTCGGTCTCCCAGCCTCCCGCGATGTGCGGGGTGAGCGAGGACGTGGCCCAGGTGTCCATGACGTCGGGGTCGCCGATGAAGCCACGTGGCGCGCCACGCTGAGCCTCGGTGTAGCCCCGGGGAGCGTCTGTCGACGGGTCGACGGGCAGCTCGGCCTCGGTGGGCAGCAGCGGGTGGTCGTAGTCGGGCTCGCCCTCCTCGTCGAGCGGGTACCAGACCGGGAACGGGATGCCGAAGAACCGTTGGCGGGAGATGAGCCAGTCGCCGTTGAGGCCACCGACCCAGTTGTCGTAGCGGTGCCGCATGTGCGGCGGGAGCCAGGTGATCTCGCTGCCGCGCTCGACCATCTCGGCGCGCAGGTCGGCGTCCCGCCCACCGTTCTTGATGTACCACTGCCGCGTGGCGATGATCTCGAGGGGTTTGTCGCCCTTCTCATAGAAGTTCGTCATGCGGCTGGTCGGGCTCGGCTCGCCGTCGAGGTCGCCGGAGGCGCGGAGGAGCGCCACCATCGCCTCGCGGGCGCTGAACGTCGTCTTGCCGGCCATCTCGGCGTACGCCGTGGCGGCCGACTCGTCGCTCAGCCACTCGGGGGTCTCGCGGTGCAGTCGACCGTCGCGGCCGATAACCGTGCGGACCGGGAGCTGGAGCTCGCGCCACCACTGGACGTCGGTGAGGTCACCGAAGGTGCAGCACATGGCGATGCCGGCGCCCTTGTCGGGCTCGGCGGCCTCGTGGGGAAGCACCGGGATCTCCACCCCGAAGACCGGCGAGGAGACCATGGTGCCGAACAGCGGCTGGTAGCGCTCGTCGTCGGGGTGCGCGATCAGCGCGACCACGGCCGGGATCAGCTCGGGTCGGGTCGTCTCGATGTGGACCGGGCTGCCGTCCGGGCGGTGGAAGGCCACCCGGTGGTAGGCGCCGGCGTACTCGCGGGCCTCGAGCTCGGCCTGGGCGACCGCGGACTGGAAGGTGACGTCCCAGAGGGTCGGGGCGTCCTGGAGGTAGGCCTCGCCGCGGGCGAAGTTGCGCAGGAAGGCGCGCTGGCTGACGACCTGGGACTCGGCGCCGATCGTGGTGTAGGTCATCGACCAGTCCACCGACAGCCCGAGCGTGCGCCACAGGGACTCGAAGACCTGCTCGTCCTCGGCGACCAGCGTCTCGCAGAGCCTGATGAAGTTGGGCCGGTCGACGGGGATCTGGCGCTTGGGGTCGGGGCGCTCCGGCGGGACGAAGTCGGGGTCGTAGGGCAGCGACGGGTCACAGCGGACGCCGAAGTAGTTCTGCACCCGCCGCTCGGTCGGCAGCCCGTTGTCGTCCCAGCCCATGGGGTAGAAGACCGACTTCCCGGTCATCCGCTGGTAGCGCGCGATGAGGTCGGTGTGGGTGTAGGAGAACACGTGGCCGACGTGCAGACTGCCCGACACCGTGGGCGGGGGAGTGTCGATGGAGTAGACGTTGGCCCGCGGCTGGGTGCGGTCAAAGCGGTAGGTGTCCTGCTCCTTCCACACCGCCGCCCAGCGCCCCTCCAGACCCTCCAGCGCCGGCTTGTCCGGTACGACGACGGGCCGGGGGCGGCTCGTCGTCGTGGACAGGGGCTGCTGGGTGTCATGGGTCATGGGCCGAATCCTATGAGCCGCCCTCGGACCCGCGAAAACGAGTTCCCCTGCCGCGCGACCCCCGAGGTGAGATTCGGGTGGCTCAGACCTGGTCGGGCGGCCTACCGTCGGAGTCATGGTGAGGGTCGAGCTTGTCGAGGATCCGGTGGCCCTGCTCGAGCGGACGGGGGCGTTCCTGGCGCGCGACGGTCTGCTCAACACGGTGGTGGGGTCGGTGACGGCGCGGGCCGTGGCCGCGGACGCCGCCGGGGTCGAGCGGGACCCGACCGTGCCGCGCTGGTGGGCGATCATGACCGACGACGCGGGTGAGGTCGTCGGGGTCGCGATGCGCACGGCGCCCGGTGCGCCGCATCCCCTCTATGTGCTGGCGATGCCCGACGAGGCGGCCCGTGCCTTCGCCCAGGCGATCGACGACCGCGGCGAGGAGGTGCTGGCCGTCAACGGGGTGCTGCCGGCCACCCAGGTCGTAGCCGACGAGCTCGCCCGGCTCCAGGGTGGCAGCGTCGTCGAGGACCAGCACACCCGCCTCTTCGAGCTCGGTCAGCTCGTCTGGCCGGTGACCCGGCCGCCGGGGCTGCTGCGCCTGGCCGAGCGGGGTGACGCCGAGCTCTGCCTGGCCTGGTTCCAGGCCTTCCTCGCCGATGCCGACGAGCAGGCCGGACGACCGCGGGGGAGCTCCCCGGAGATCTCGAGCTTCAGCCTCGACGACATGCACCGCCGGATCGCCGACGAGCAGGTGTGGCTGTGGACGCTCGACGACGGGACCGCCGTCCACGTGACCGCCGCCAGCCCGCCCGCGTTCGGCGTCTCCCGGATCGGTCCCGTCTACACCCCGCCGGAGCACCGGGGACGCGGCTATGCGAGCTCCGCGGTCGCCGAGGTGTCCCACCGCGTCCACGGCACCGGGGCCCGGGTCTGCCTGTTCACCGACCAGGCCAACCCGACGTCCAACGGGATCTATCAGGCACTGGGCTACGAGCGGGTCGCCGACCTGGTCAACCTGGCCATCCGACGCTGACCGTCATCCAGGCTCAGCCGACGACGAAGCGCGGCCCGAGGAACGCCACGAGGGCGCTCGGCAGGTCGCCGTACTCCTCGGTCTCGGGGCCGAAGGTGATGGTGACGCTGCGCCGCTTGCCGAGGCGTACGACGAGCGCGGAGCGTCCCAACGGGGCCGGGACATAGGCGGCCGCCGAGATCTCGTTCCACGGGATCGTCTGCGTCCGGTGGTCGTGGACCAGTGCGTGCTCCGTGAGTGACGCGATGTGGTCGAGCGCCGTTGCGTTGTGCCGCCGGTCGCTACGTCGCCCGCGACGTAGCAGCATGCCGGCACCGGTCAGCACCAGGAGACCCGGCACGTCGCCGGTGACCGGCCCGGCCGCGGCGACGACGGCTCCGGTCGGCGGTGGGCCTGCCGGGGCGGCCTGCTCGACAGGTGCGACCTCCTCGACCGGGACGACCCGGCGGACCTGGGTGACCTCCTCGACCGGGACGACCCGGCGGACCTGGGTGACCTCCTCGACGGGGGCGGGTGCACCCGAGAGCAGCGGGACGTCGATGTCGACACCGTGCGCGGCCAGCCAGGCCCCCAGCTCGGGGGCGCCGCGGTGGGCGCGGGCGACCGACGTCGCGGCGGTCCACGGGTCGAGGACCTCGCCCGACGGCAGCACGAGCGGCGGCTGCCTGTCCCAGCTGTGGTGGAAACGCGCCCCGACCCCGATGAGCCGCGCGGCGATCACGTCGCCCACCAGATGGCCGGCGAGGTGGAGCCGGTCCTGGGCGCGGGCATGCTCGGGCGCCAACGGCTCGACCAGCATGGCCGCCTTGCCCTCCTGGCAGACCGCCAGCAACGACCGCAGGGAGGTCGGCGCGGGGCTCAACCGAGCCACGACGCCGGCCAGCTGTGCCGCTCCGCGTTCGACGGTGTGCTGGTGGCTGTGGTGGGCCAGCTGCTCCCATGTCTGGGCGGCGAGCCCGCTGCTGTCATAGATCGTGCCCTCGAGCCGGGCGAACACGTGCACCAGGTCGTCGACGAGGATGCTGGCCGGGAGGCCCTGGTCGGCCGGCCCCGTGGTGGTCAGGCTGCGCAGCAGCTCGATCCGGTTCTCGGGGACCAGGTGCTCGCGGGGAGCGGCGACCAGCGGTTGCTGGATGTCGGCCATCTGGCTCTGGCGGGCGGGGTCGGCGAGGAAGTGCTCGAAGCCGTCGTAGAGGTGCTCCGGCCGGGCCCCGGCGTCATGTCCGGGGGAGACGTAGATCCGCAGGAAGCCGGTCCAGGCCGCGGTGAGGGAGGGGAGCCGCCCCAGTGCGGCCAGGAGGGCATCGCGCCCCGCCAGCTCGGCGGCGAGCTCGTCGGCCCGGATCTCCTGGTCGACGACCACCGGCCGGGTGAGGGCGTCGTAGAGCCGCGCGAAGCCGCCCATGAACGGCCTCAGGATCGGGAGCGGGCGGCCGTCCGCGGCCACCCGGTGCACGGCCTCACGGCCGCGCAGGATGATCTCGGGCAGGGCCGCGTCGCGGCGGTTGTAGTGCCCGATCTCGTGGGCGATCAGGGCGCGCAGCTGAGCGGCCGAGAAGCCGAGGGTGAACGGCGCACCGATGCGCAGCTCGCGGTGCCCGGGCCACAGGCCGAACCAGGACGAGTGGTCGTGCATCTCCACGACGAGGTCCGAGACGAGCCGGATCGAGTCCGGCCGGCGTGCGGACATGGCGCCCGACAGGCCTTCGACCTCCTGCCAGAGGCGGGTCTGCTCGGAGCGGGGCAGGTCGATGCCGAGGCTGGCGATCACCTCACCCCGCGTGCGTCGCCCGTTGACGACGAGCGTGGCGATGATCGCGGTGACACCGACGAGGGCGACGGCGAGGCCGACCCACCCCGTGAGACCAGGAACGACCAGGCTGAGGGCAGCGACGACTCCACGGGCGACGACTGTCGCCGCGGTGAGCGCAGCCACGGAGAAGCTCCCGAGCAGCAACACCGCGGCCAGTGCGCGCGAGGTGTGCTTCATCACGCCCCCACAGGTCACGACGGGTCCCTCGACCCGTGGAACGATGCTAGGAAGAAATGTCTGGTCCTGTGGTCGCTTTCGGGAGACCCGTAGGACCGGATACCCTAGGGGGTATACCTACCCTGCCCGACCTCGAGGAGCTCAGATGAGCAACCACGGACCCGACGTCCTCGCCGATCTACGCCTGCCGGCCCGCGAGCTGCGGCAACGGATCCCCGACGTCTACGAGGGCTTCAGCAAGCTGCACGGCAGCGCCCTGGCGCCCGGCACCCTGGACGCCAAGACCAAGGAGCTCATCGCGCTGGCCATCGCCGTCAGCAGTCAGTGCGACGGCTGCATCGCCTCCCACGCCCGCGGCGCCCATCGGCAGGGGGCCACCGAGCAGGAGGTCGCCGAGGCGATCGGCGTCACGTTCTTGATGAGCGGCGGTCCGGCCACCGTCTACGGGCCGCGCGCGATGGCGGCGTTCCAGGCGTTCGCCAACCCCGAGGGCTGAGGCCCGCCCAGGCCAACGGCAGGGCCCCAACCGCAGGGCCCCAACGGCAGGGCCCCCCGACGACGTACGCCGCCGAGGGGCCCCGCGCGTTGGCCAGACCGCGTCAGCCGGCCTGGGGCCGCCAGGACGGCAGGCTGCGCGCCTTGAAGTAGGCGCCGAACAGCGGGTAGTCCTTCTCGCACACGGTGCCCTCGCGGGGGAGTGCTCCGGTCGCGTAGTAGTCGTCGAACGCCGCCGTCACGCAGGTGTTGCCGATCGCGCCATGGCCCCAGCCGTCCATCAGCAGGAAGCGGGAGCCCTCGAACAGCGTGGTGACGCGCCGCGCGCCCTGCACCGGCGTGGCTGGGTCGTGGGAGTTGCCGACCACGAGGATCGGGTTGGCCGGGGTCACGTCGTAGGGGCCGCGGAAGCTGTCGTCCTGAGCCGCGGTCGGCCACTTGGCGCACGCGGCGGAGTCCCAGGTCCACAGCGACCCGAACCACGGGAAGTCACGGTCCTGCTGACGCCCGGCGTTCCACCAGTCCTCACGGGTCGTCGGGTTGGCCGTGTCGGCACAGGACACGCCGTGGAAAGCGTCGTTGATCGGGACGCCGGTCCCGGCCATGGCGTAGGGCGCGCGGGTCACCTGGCGGGCGATCCGGCGCATCTGGGCGGCGGTGACGCCACCGGCCTTGGTGGTGTGCTTGCGGGCCTGCTTGTAGAGGTCGGCCAAGGAGTAGCCCAGCCAGTCATAGCTGACGTTGTCATAGAGCATGCCCAGCGTGCCGCCGACGAGGTCGGAGTAGGCCAGCCGTCCGCCGTACGCCCGCAGCTTGCCGGCCTTGGCCTTGGTGACCAGCCAGCGCCACTTCGCCTCGGCGTCGCCCGCGAAGGGGCACAGCCGGCGACCGACCCGGTCACACTCGGTCAGTCCGGTGGTCAGGGCCTCATAGGCGCCCCGCGCGCTCTTGATCCGGGTGGTGAACGGCAGGTCGGCGTTGTCGGCGTCTCCGGTCGACCAGTTGACCGGGTCCAGGACGCCGTCCACGACGAAGCGACCGACCCGGTCCGGGAACATCGCCGCATAGGTCGCGCCGAGGAACGTGCCGTAGGAGATGCCGTAGTAGTCGAGCTCGTCCTCGCCCACGGCCTGACGGATCAGGTCCATGTCGCGGGCCGTGTCGGCGGTGGACATGTGGTTGACGATCTCCTCGGGGGCCGAGACGCATGCGTTGCGGATCCACCGCTGGAACCGCCACACCTGCTTGGACTCCTGCTCGGTGATCGGGAAGCCCACCGTGAAGTTGGGCGGGTCGCCGGCCGCCGTGCAGACCATCTGGGAGTGCTCGCCCACGCCACGTGGGTCGATGCCGATGACGTCGTAGTCCAGCGCCACCGTGTCACCGAGCAGATCAGCGGCATAGGGGGCGAACTCGGTCGCGCTGCCGCCCGGCCCGCCCGGGTTGACGAACAGCGTTCCGAGCTTGTTCGCCGAGTCCAGCGCCGGCACCTTGAGGAGGTCCAGCAGGATCGTCGGGCCGGTCGGGTCGTCGTAGTCGAGCGGAACCTCGGCGGTCGCGCAGAGCGCGCGGGCGCCGGACTCGCAGCGACTCCAGTCGAGGGCCGGGATCGGCGCATCGACCTGGGCCGCCAGCACCGGACCGGTGTGCGGCCGTGCGGTCGCGTGGCCCGGGCTGGCGGGCAGGATCGCCGCCACCCCCAGCGCGGTCGCCGCAGCCGCCGCGATGGCGGTCAGGCGCCGCCGAGTCGTAGCCAGCATGGGAACTCCCCCTTGTTCGTGGTGGCCCGTGGGCACGTTCGCCGACTCCGGCGTACGCCTTGCTCACCGGCCTCGGCACTGGTGATCGACGCCTCGGCGTCCTGCGTGACGCTACTCCCGCGCAGGGTGGGGGAGAAGAGGTGCGTACGGCGCGCCGCCCCTCGGCAGGGCACCGACCACTAGACTCGGCCGGGCCATGACCGAAGCCGCCCCGCGTCCCGCTGAGACGTTCGCCGAAGCCGAGGACGCCCTGCTGTCCCGCTGGCCGGAGACCAAGCTCGAGCCCACCCTCGACCGGATCCGTGCGTTCACCGAGCTGCTCGGCGACCCGCAGCAGACCTACCCGGTCGTGCACCTCACCGGCACCAACGGCAAGACCTCCACCTCGCGCATGATCGACACGCTGCTGCGCGCCCTCGACCTGCGTACCGGACGGTTCACCTCACCCCACCTCGAGCGCATGAGCGAGCGCATCTGCGTGGACGGTGCCCCGCTCACCGACGAGGAGTTCGTGCGGGCCTTCAACGACGTGGCGCCCTACACCCACCTGGTCGACAGCACGCAGGAGTTCCCGCTGTCGTTCTTCGAGACCGTGGTCGGCATGGCCTATGCCGCGTTCGCCGACGCACCCGTCGACGTCGCCGTCGTCGAGGTCGGGATGGGCGGTGCCTGGGACGCCACCAACGTCGCCGACGGCGCGGTCGCCGTCGTGCTGCCGATCTCGGTCGACCACGAGAAGTACCTCGGCGGGGACCCCGCCGAGATCGCGGTCGAGAAGTCCGGGATCATCAAGCCCGGCGCCATCGCCGTACTCGCGGAGCAGACGCCCGCCGTGGCGGAGGTCCTGTTGCGGCGCGCGGCCGAGGTCGGCGCCGAGGTCGTCCGCGAGGGGGTCGAGTTCGGCGTCTTGAACCGCGCCGCCGCCGTCGGCGGACAGGTGGCCACCATCCAGGGGCTGCGGGCGACCTATGACGAGGTCTTCCTCCCGCTCTATGGCGCCCACCAGGCGCAGAACGCCGCCGTTGCGCTGGCCGCGGTCGAGGCGTTCGTCGGCACCGACCCGCTGGACGACGAGGTCGTCCGCGCCGCGTTCGCCGAGGTCAGCTCGCCGGGCCGCCTCGAGGTGGTGCGCCGCAGCCCGACCATCATCCTCGATGCCGCCCACAACCCGCACGGCGCCGAGGCCACGGCAGCGGCGCTGGAGGACTCCTTCAGCTTCGAGCCGCTGGTCGGCGTCATGGGCGTGATGGCCGACAAGGACTACGAGGGCGTGCTCGCCGCGTTCGAGCCACACCTCGCACACCTGGTCTGCACCCAGAACACCTCGTTCCGGTCGATGACCGCCGAGCGTCTCGCCCACGCGGCCCGAGAGGTCTTCGGTGAGGACCGCGTGAGCGTGAGACCGCTGCTGGCCGATGCCATCGACGAGGCCACCGCGATCGCCGAACGGGGCGAGGGCCGAGGTTCCTCGCTCGGGTCCGGGGCCGTCCTGGTCACCGGGTCCGTGGTCACCGTGGGCGAGGCCCGCGCGATGCTGAGGAGGCGCTCGTGAGCACCACCGCCCCCGCTGCCGGTCAGCGCTCGCCCCGTCGTGGCATGTGCGCGGCCGTGCTGAGCCTCGAGGCGATCACCGTCGCCCTCTCCACCCCCGTGATGATCACGCTCTCCGACGTCCGGGCGTCCACGGCCCTGGTCGCCGGGCTCGGCCTCGCGGTCGCCTGCGTGGTCCTGGCCGGACTGCTCCGCTCGGAGGCGGCCTACATCGTCGGCTTCGTCCTCCAGGCGGCGGCGATCGCACTCGGCTTCCTCGTGCCGACGATGTTCCTGCTCGGCGCGCTCTTCGCCGGGCTCTGGGCGACGGCGTACTTCCTCGGGATCAAGATCGAACGCGAGCGTGCGGCGGCGTACGCCGAGATGGGCGCGGCCGGGCCGGGTGAGCTCGTGGGGGAGACCGAGGCTCCCTCGGAGGGCGAGGCCGCCCTCCCCGATGAGCAGTGACCCGCGCTCGGTAGCCTTCGGGGCATGACTTCGCGCACCCTCGTCCTCCTCAAGCCCGACACCGTCCAGCGGGGGCTGATGGGAGAGGTCCTCCGTCGCTACGAGGCCAAGGGCCTGCGGGTGGTCGCGATGGAGCTGCGCACCATCGACGCCTCCGTCGCCGACCAGCACTACGCCGAGCACGTCGAGAAGGCCTTCTATCCGCCCTTGCGCGACTTCGTCACCAGTGGGCCGCTCGTCGCGGTGGTCCTCGAGGGGGACGAGGCCATCGAGGTCGTGCGCGCGATCAACGGCGCCACCGACGGCCGCAAGGCCGCTCCCGGGTCCATCCGCGGCGACCTCTCCCTCTCCAACCGCGAGAACCTCGTCCACGGCTCCGACTCGTCCGAGTCCGCCGCCCGCGAGATCGCCCTCTGGTTCCCCGGCCTGGCCTGACGCCGGCCGGCCGCCGGCTGGGGGGCCCGCGGGCGGCTGGCCGTTGCGGTTTGGCCCAAAACCGCAACATTTCGGGCCGGTTGCCTGCGGTTTGTGGACAATCGGTGCACCGATGCGGAGGCAATGAACGCCCGGTCGATGACGCGGCCCCGCAGGTCGCTAGGGGGTCAGGCGTGACCGGAGACCTCAGTCGAGGCAGAACTCGTTGCCCTCGGGATCGTGGAGGACGAGGAAGCCCGCGCTCATCGGGGGCGCGGGCTCGTGGCGCCGGGCACGGGTCGCGCCGAGGGCCACGAGTCGCTCGCACTCGGTCTCCAGGGCCGCCATCCGTGCGTCGCCCTCGAGCCCCGGCGCGGCG
>Ga0209023_10002867_pt1 | contig 21065 bp, 16 predicted proteins | sample LakOneMetagenome_FD_187468 | JGI IMG/M metagenome (GOLD analysis project Ga0209023, IMG submission 187468) | Freshwater and sediment microbial communities from Lake Erie, Canada (SPAdes) (version 2) | ecosystem: Environmental > Aquatic > Freshwater > Lentic | place: Lake Erie, Canada...
CGACGCCGCCGCCACTGTTCGACCCACAGTCTGACCTGCACGGGCACACCAAAACAAGGGAGTTTTTGTGAGTACCACTACTACTACCGAGACGAACACCGTCACCGCCGTGGTGCGCGCCCTGCGCGCCGCCGTGGCCGACCCCACCCGCGTGAAGACGAGGGCCCTCGACCGGCACGCGAACGCCCACGACGCCTCGCACTTCCTGCTCATTCCGCAGGCCGTCGTGGTGGCCCAGGACGCTGCGGAGGTCGGCGCGCTGCTCCGGGCCGCCGCCGAAAGGGGCGTACACCTCACCTTCCGCTCCGGCGGCACCAGCCTGAGCGGCCAGGCCATCACCGACGGCGTGCTGGTCGATGTGCGCCGCAACTTCAAGAACATTGAGGTACTCGACGACGGCCTGCGGGTTCGGGTGCAGCCCGGGGTGATCGTGCGCGCCCTCAACGCCCGGCTCGCCCCCTACGGCCGTAAATTCGGCCCGGATCCAGCCAGCGAGTCCGCCGCCACGATCGGCGGCGTCATCGCCAACAATTCCTCCGGCATGGCGTGCGGCACCGTCGACAACACCTACCAGACCCTCGAATCCGTCACCGTGGTGCTGCCGAGCGGCACCGTCGTCGATACCGGCGCAGCGGATGCCGACCAGCGCCTCCTCGAACACGAACCGGTTTTGTACCGCGGACTGCTGGAACTGGCGCAGCGCATCCGCGACAACGCCGCATCCGTCGCCACCATCCGGCAGCAGTTCTCCATGAAGAACACCATGGGCTACGGGGTGAACTCGCTGCTGGACTTCGACCGCCCCGTGGACATGCTCGCGCACCTGATCGTGGGTAGCGAGGGCACGCTCGGCTTCGTGGCTGAGGCAGTGTTCCGCACGGTGCCCAAGCTGCCGCAGGTGACAACAGCGCTGCTGATCTTCCCCGGGCTGGAGGCGGCCACGGCTGCGCTGCCGGCCTTGGTGGCCACCGGCGCCGCCACCCTCGAGCTGATGGACGCGCTCTCCCTCACCGTGGGCCAGCAGATGCCCGGGGCGCCCGCGATCGTGCTCGACCTTGTGGTGGAGGAACACGCCGCCCTGCTCGTGGAGTACCACGCTGAGTCGCCCGAGAAGCTGGCGCTGATGCTCGAGAACGGTATGAAGACGGTGAACACCCTCGGCCTGACCCTCCCGGCCGACTTCACCACCGACGCCGGCATCCGCGGCCAACTCTGGTACCTGCGCAAGGGCATCATCCCGGCTGTCGGCGGCACGCGGCCGCAGGGTACGAACGCCCTGCTCGAAGACATCGTGGTTCCGGTACCGGCGCTCGCCCGCACCTGCATGGAGCTGATGCGCCTGTTCGCGAAGTACGAGTACGAGAACTGCATGATCTTCGGCCACGCCAAGGACGGCAACGTGCACTTCATGCTCACCGACGATTTCACCAGCCCGGTCGGGCTCGACCGCTTCAGCAAATTCACCGAAGACCTCGTGGACCTCGTGCTCAGCGAAGGCGGCTCACTCAAAGCGGAGCACGGCACCGGCCGGGTGATGGCCCCGTATGTGGAACGTCAGTTCGGCGCCGAACTCTACGCCGTGATGCGCCGGATCAAGGTGCTGTTCGATCCCGCCGGCATGCTCAACCCCGGCGTGTTGATCAACGATGACCCGGCGGCGCACCTCAAAGACCTCAAGGCCATTCCGGCCGTGGCCAAGGAAGTGGACCGCTGCACCGAGTGCGGCTGGTGCGAACCGGTATGCCCGAGCCGCAACGTGACCCTCACCCCGCGGCAGCGCATCGTATCGCTGCGCGCGATCGAGCAGGCCCGGCTTGACGGCGACCTCGCCCTGGTGGCCGAGATGGAGAAGGACTACGACTACGACGCCGTGCAGACCTGCGCTGCCGACGGCATGTGCCAGACCGCGTGCCCGGTCACCATCAACACCGGCGACCTGATGAAGCGACTGCGCCAGGACGAGGCGAAACCACTCGAGAGCGCGCTCTGGAACGTGGCCGCCCGCAATTGGGGCGCCGTGACCCGCGGCGCCGGACTGGCCCTCACGGCCGTCGCCGCGGTTCCGGTGCCGCTGGTGCTCGGTCCCAACCGATTGGCGCGCCGCGTGCTCGGCACCGACGCCGTGCCGCTCTACTCCCCCGACCTGCCCGGCGGCGGCCGGACCCGTCACACACGCAAGGAGACCCACCATGACTGAGGCACCAGGTTCCGCACGGATGCGCCCGGCCCCGTCCGATGAGCCGTCGGCGGTCTACTTCCCTGCCTGCGTGCAGACCATGTTCGGGCCGGCCGTAACCGGCACGCCCGGCACCCAGTACAGCTTCGAGCAGCTCTGCGAACGAGCCGGGATCACCCTGCTCGTCCCCGAGGGCATCGACGCCCTCTGCTGCGGCACCCCGTGGGCTTCGAAGGGGCTGAGCAAGGGCCTGGCCACCATGTCGCAGAAGACACTCGCCGCACTCCGACAGGCCACCCGGAACGGCGAACTAACGGTGATCTGCGACGCGTCGTCGTGCACCGAAGGGCTGCGGCACATCATCGAGAACGACACAAGCGGCATCCGGATCACCGTCATGGACGCCGTCGAGTTCGCGGCGGCGCGCATCCTGCCGCAGCTGCCCGAGTACGAGAAGCTCGAGTCCCTCGCGCTGCACCCCACGTGTTCGTCCACCCGGATGGGCAGCAACGCCGCCCTGCAGGCCGTGGCCGGCGGGGTCGCCGAGCACGTGCAGATTCCGGAGAATTGGGGGTGCTGCGCCTTTGCCGGCGACCGGGGCATGCTGCATCCGGAACTCACCGCCTCGGCCACGAAGGCACAGGCCGCCGACGTGCTCGCCATGGATGCGGTCGCGCACGCCTCGTGCAACCGCACCTGTGAGCTCGGCATGACCCGCGCCACCGGCAAGCCCTACCGCCACGTGCTGGAGCTGCTCGAAGAGGTCACCCGCCCGTAACCGCCCCTGCGGCACTTGTTTGCCAGGTGGGCACTCGTTCCCACGAGTGCCCACCTGGCAAACAAGTGCCCGGAGTGCTGATGCTCCGCCTGGGGAATCACCCCGTTCAGGCTCAACGGATGTGCCGCCTTTAGACTCACAAGATGACTGACACAGAGATACCCACGAACCAGAGCGAGCGCATCACGATGTTCGGCGCGGAGTGGTGCGGCGACTGCCGTCGCTCCAAGAAGCTGCTCGACACGCTCGGCGTCGACTACGACTATGTGGACCTCGAGGCCGTCGAAGACGGCGCCGACCGGGCCAAAGCCATCAGTGGTCTGTCCAAGATCCCCGTCATCGCGTTCCCCGACAACACCCACGTCGTGGAGCCCACCGACGCCACGCTGCACGCGAAACTGCTCGCACTCGGCACCATCTCCTGACACCCTGCCCGCAGAACACCATCTGCCGGCGCACCGAATGAGGGCGCCGTTGCCTAGCCGAGCAGGGCGGCGAGCGCGGGCGCTTCCTGCGCCGCCTGTGCGCGAGCGGCCCGGGCGACGGCCGGCACCACCGAGCTGTCCAGTGGGTTGCGGCCCTGAGCCCGCTTCGTGGCGACGTCGGGAGTGATCACCATCACGGGGCGGTCGGCGCCGAGGGCGTGGCGCTGCGCAGCGATGGCGTTCGCCTTCTTGAAGGCCAGCGTCATCGGCGCGAGCGCCACCACCGGACCGCTTCCGGGAGCGAGATCGAGGTTGAGCGTCGAACGGATGCCGCCGTCCATGTACAGGCGGTCTCCGAGCGTAACGCAGGGCCACACCATCGGCACGGCGCAGCTCGCCGCCACGGCGTCAATCAGCGCGAATCCGTCCTCCCAAGTGATTATGCGACCTTCACCGCTTTCGGTGTCGGTCACGACCAGGCCGAGCGAGGATTCCGGCCAATCATGGTTGGGCAAGCGTGCGGCTATCACGCCGCGACGTTCGGGGATCGACCCCGTGCGCGCCTTCTCGGCCAGCCGGCCGACGCGACGGGCGGCATTGATCACAGACCCCGGTCGCAGCTGGGCCAGCAGGAATTGCGCCAGCGGCACCCCACTGAGCGACTTCGGGATCTCGTACGGCACCCCATCAAGTTGGCGCGCATAGAGCTCATCGAGGCTGAGCCCGCTCGTCAATTGCGCGCCCACGGTTGAACCTGCGCTGGTGCCCAGAACCGGCCCGCGGGCGCGCAGGTCGATGCCGGCATCCGCCAGGCCGGCCAGCAGGCCGAGCTGCCAGGCGATGCCGGTGACCCCTCCGCCGCCAAGAACCAGGGTCATCTCAGGTGCGGCCTTCACGCGCGCTCGCTTTCGTCGATGGGTATCGGCCACCACATGGATACGTGGTTTTGATGTGAGAGATCCTACGCGACGGATGCCCGCACCGCGCACGTCGCCACTGGGAAGGGGCGACGTGCGCGCGAAGACGCGTACGGTCACGGGCACATCTGACCGGTTTCGGCAGCGCGCTCGGCACGAGCGCCACGCCACCCGCGACGACTTCTGACCAGCCGGATCAACGCCTTCAGGCACTCGGCAGCGGCAGTTCGCTAGGGTGAAAGCACACCCCGCCACATTCCGAGGAGTTCCATGCCCAGCACCGTTCACGGCGTCATTGTTCGTTCGAAGGGCGCCCCCGTGGAGCTCACCCAAATCGTGATCCCCGATCCCGGGCCCGGCGAAGTGGTGGTGGACGTGGAAACCTGCGGCGTCTGCCACACCGACTTCCACTACAAGGAGGGTGGCATCAGCGATGACTTCCCCTTCCTCCTCGGGCACGAGGCCGCCGGTCGCGTCAGCGTGATCGGCGCCGGCGTCACCCACGTGGCCGTGGGCGATTTCGTCGTGCTCAACTGGCGTGCCGTCTGCGGCGACTGCCGCGCCTGCAGGCGCGCCGAGCCCTGGTACTGCTTCAACACCTTCAACGCCACCCAGAAGATGACGCTGGTGGACGGCACCGAGCTCAGCCCCGCGCTGGGAATCGGCGCCTTCGCCGACAAAACCCTCGTGCACGAGCGACAGTGCACCAAGGTCGACCCGGCTGCCGACCCCGCTGCGGTCGGACTGCTCGGCTGCGGCATCATGGCCGGCATCGGCGCCGCCATGAACACCGGCAACGTCTCTCGCGGCGACTCGGTCGGCGTGATCGGCTGCGGCGGCGTGGGCAATGCGGCCATCGTCGGGGCGAAGCTGGCCGGGGCATCCGTGGTGATCGCCATCGACCGAGACCCGAAGAAGCTCGCCAAAGCGATCGAACTGGGCGCCACGCACTCCATCGACTCTTCCGCGCTCGACGAGGACGGCGTGGTCGCGGCGGTGCAGGAGCTCACCGGCGGATTCGGCGCCGACGTGATGATCGACGCGGTCGGCCGCCCGGAAACCTGGCGCCAGGCCTTCTACGCCCGCGACCTCGCCGGAACCGTGGTGCTGGTGGGCGTGCCCACGCCCGAGATGATGCTGGAGATCCCATTGCTGGACGTGTTCGGCCGCGGCGGCTCCCTGAAATCGTCGTGGTACGGTGACTGCCTGCCGGAACGGGACTTCCCCATGCTCACCGACCTCTACCTGCAGGGCCGACTGCCCCTCGACGAATTCGTGAGCGAGAAGATCGGCATCACCGAGATCGACGCCGCCTTCGACAAGATGGCCCGTGGCGACGTGCTGCGATCGGTCGTGGTGCTCTGATGGCTGCTCGCATTGAGAACCTGGTCACCGCCGGCAGCTTCAGCCTCGACGGCGGCACGTGGGACCTCGAGAACAACGTTTGGATCGTGGGCGACGACACCGAGTGCATCGTGATCGATGCCGCCCACGACGCCGCCGCCATCCTCAAGGCCGTGGGCACCCGCAGGCTGCGGGGAATCTACTGCACGCACGCCCACAACGATCACATCGGCGCGATCGCCGGCGTGCAGTCGCTCAGCTCGGCGCCGGCCTACCTGCACCCGGCCGATGACATGCTCTGGACGACCGTGTACCCGGATGCGGCGCATCTCCCCCTCGAGGACGGCCAACGCATCACTGTGGCCGGCACCGAGCTCGAGGTGATCCACACGCCCGGGCACTCCCCCGGTGCCGTCTGCTTCTACGCCGCTGATCTGGGCACGCTGTTCAGCGGAGACACCCTGTTCCACGGCGGGCCCGGCGCGACCGGCCGCTCGTACAGCGACTTTCCCACTATCATCGAATCGATCACGAACCGGTTGCTCACGCTGCCCGCCGAAACCGTCGTGCTCACCGGTCACGGCGAAGCCACCACGATCGGCGCCGAAGCACCCGACCGTGAGGCCTGGATAGCGCGCGGGCACTGACGCCACCGAGCACCGACCACTCACCCGTACTCCGGATCAGAGCGGGTCGGTGCTCACCCGGTCGCGGCCACTGCGTTTGGCTGTGAAGAGAGCGGAGTCTGCTCGCGCGAGCCACTGGGTCGAGCTCTCAGTACCGTTCCACTGCGCTACGCCAGCGCTCACCGTGCAGTTGAGTCCCGGTGCCACCGAGGTCCAGGTGAATTCTCGCACCGAGGCAAGTAATCGTTCGCAGGCCTGCGCGGCCTGATCACGCGGTGTGTCGGTGAAAATGAGCAGGAATTCCTCGCCGCCCATCCGCACGGCAAGGTCAGCCGCCCGGGTCACATCGCGCATCAGCGCCGCCATCTCGACAAGAACCTGGTCGCCGACCCCGTGCCCATGCACGTCGTTGACCCGCTTGAAGTGGTCGAAATCGATCATGGCGGCGCACAGCGGCTGCGCATCCTGCTCAGCTCGGGCCAGCATCAACGGCAATTCGCGGTCGAGGGCCCGTCGGTTCGGCAGGCCGGTCAGCGGATCAGTTCGGGAGACGGTGTCGAGTTCCTCGGCACGCAGGCGCTGCATTGTGGCCTCGGTCATGGCCCGATCGGCCTCGTGGCGCGACTGCTCGATCTCAATGGTGTTGATGAGCATCTTCGACTGCAGCCCGGCCCGCTGCTGCGCCGCTCGGAAGGTCAGCAGGTGCAATTCTTCGTAGTGATGAAGCGCCTGTTCGAACCGTCGGTTCGCCTTGTGCATTTCGAACAGCGCCCGGTGCAGCGTCGTGAGCAGCACCAGATCTTCGTCCTCCGCGGGAACGGCCAGCTGGGCCTCCATCATCGCCGTGGCCTCGGCGATATCGCCCTGAGCTCGCAGCACGGCGGCGATTTGGGCTTTGTTGTTGGCCTCGAGGTTGCGGTAGCCGTTGGCCTGGGCCAGGTTGCGGGAGCGGATGGCCTGCTGACGCGCTTCGGGGTACTCCTCCAGCTCGATCAGGAGGCTCACCAGATTGGTCAGCGCCATCGACTCATAGAAGACATGTCCGAGGCTCTGCGCCATGCGCACGGCCTCCCGCGCGTGCGCGAGCCCTTCCTGCAAGACGCGCGAAGCATCCGTGCCCTGCGCCCGCTGTGCACGGGCGACCTCGACACAGGTGTCTGCGAGGTTGTTCAGGGCGGCGAAGCCGGCTTCCGAGTCGTCGAGAGTGCGGGCCAAAACCAGGGCCTGCCGGCTGAGTTCCATACCGCGCGGCGCATCGCCCATCGCTTCGTGAACCATCGCGGAGCGGCTGAGCGCCCAGAATTCCGCCGTGCGGCTGCCGGAGGCACGTGCCGCAGCCAGGGCCGCCATCACATGCTGAAGGGCAGACTCGTTCAGGGCCGACTCGTGGTAGGCGAGGGCGAGCGTGCAGTGCAGCTTGGACTGGCGCAACAGGTCGTGGTGCGCGACGAGGTATTCCATCGCCAGCAGCCCATGGTGCACGGATGCTCCGAAGTCGCCGAGGCGCATCCGATTCAGGGAGAGCATTTCCCGCGCCCGGGCCTGCTGAAGCGGCGTGAAGTCGGTGCGGGCCAGCACCGCGTCTGCTGCCTCGGCGCCCTGCCGATGGCGCCCCTCGGCGCCCCACAGCTCGGCCTGCTCCAACAGTCCGTCAATCGACGAATCGACATCAATCGACGAAACCTCGGTGGCCAGGAAGTTCGACGTGTCCACCATCTCCGTTTGCACGGGAAGCTCAGAAACCAGCCCTTTCGGGTACTCGGCCGCTGACCGGACAGAAGGCCGCATCGGCTCATCCAGTGTCACGCCCACCCCCGAGGTTTGTTCACGTTTATGTGAAGTTATCAGCGGAACCGCTTATTTACCACTCCAGCCATGTCCTCCTTTAGGGGGACAATCCAATATTAGCGGAAACGTCGGTGAACCAGCACAACGCAACAGCCCGGGCAGCGAGCGCCATCGCCGGTCAGCAGTGCTACGCGACCGGATCCCGCACGTTCGGTAACGAAACCATACCGATTTGACTGTTTATAAACTAGTTGTCTACCCCAGAGCGCGTTCACCCCTAGTCTGGGCTTTAGACAGAATCCTGTCGCTGCAATCGGTCACAAGCCGCGCACATCCGAGTGCGCATGGGGAGCTTGATACTCGCCGGCCGGGGCGGCTCTGTGCCAGGCCCACTCGGCTGGCTCGGGCACCATCAAGCGGCGGGAACCGGTGTACAGCACCGGCGACCACTCCCTCGGTGGCCCTGCCGTCCCGCACCGTGCGGGCACAATGAGAGGAACATCACCATGTCACATTTCACAGCATCGTCACGCTCACGCACCCGCCTGATGGCCGTTCTGCTCACCGCAGCCGTCGTCGGAATCGGCGGGGCCGGTGCCGCCGGCGCCTCGGCCGAAACCATCCCGCTCGCTCCGGTCGAACTGGGCGACGCCAGCTCGTTCGCGATCCTGTCCAAGGCCGGGGTCACGGATGTCTACGCATCCGCCATCGTGGGCGACGTCGGAGCGAGCCCCATCTCGGGTTCCGCCATCCACCTCGAGTGCGACGAAGTCACCGGAACGATCTACTCCGTCAACGAGGCCGGCCCCTCCTGCAAGGTCACCGACGACACCTTCCTCACCGGCGCCGTCGGCGACTTGGAGATCGCGTACACGGATGCCGCCGGACGCACCAACCCGGACTTCATCAACCTCGGCGCCGGGGAGATCGGCGGCCTCACGCTGACCCCCGGCCTTTACAAGTGGGGCACCGACGTGCAGATCTCCAACGACGTCACCCTCACCGGTGGCCCGGACGACGTGTTCATCTTCCAGATCTCCGGCGACCTCACACAGTCCTCGGCCAAGAACGTGACCCTTGCGGGCGGCGTACAGGCCAAGAACGTGTTCTGGCAGAGCGCCGGTGAAGTCGCCATCGGCACCACCGCACACTTCGAGGGCACGATCATGAGCCACACCCTGATCGCCCTGAAGACCGGCGCATCCATCAACGGTCGCCTGCTCGCGCAGACCGCCGTCACCCTGCAGAGCAACACGGTCAACGTGCCGGCCCTGTAAAGCCGCACGACACCGAGCACCACCAGCACCACCCAGCACCACCGGAGAATACCGGGCGGTTGCGACGGTTTCCCAGAAAACCGCTGCAGCCGCCCGTCTTTGCGTGCCCGTGCGTCGTCCCGTCTCGTCGCCCGCAGTAGCCCGCCCAGCCCTAGGCTGGAACGAGCAGTCGTCCGCAGTTCCGGCGCTGAAAGTGGTGGAGGACCAAAGCATGACGCAGGCGACGAAAAGCCGCAGCCAGGATCGTCGGCGTGGCTAGGTTCTTCGGTGTCGACCTCGCGTGGGGCGAAGGCACCACGCAAAAGCCCGCCAATGAGACCGGGCTCGTGTGCCTCGACAAGCACGGCACCGTGCTGCATGCCGGCTGGGCCCGGGGCATCACGGATGTGGCCGGCTGGCTGATCATGCACGCCGAACCGGGCGACGTGATTGCCATTGACGCGCCGCTGGTCGTGTTCAACGCCAGCGGCATCCGCGAATGCGAGCGCGAGGTAGGGCAGCGCTATGGCCGCTGGAAGGTGGCCGCCAACCCCAGCAATCTGCGCCTGCCCTGGCTCGGCGGCGTCACCCTCCGCATCGCCCTCGAAGCGGCGGGATTCCGCTACACCGACGGCGGGTATCCGCCCGATCCCGACGCCATCGAATTCTTCGAGTGCTACCCGTACACCACCCTGGTGGGCGCGGCCGAGCTGGGCTACGACGTGCAGCGTCCCCGCTACAAGCGACCCAACCTGAAACTCCCGCCGAGCGAACGTCGTGCTTACCGCGCCGCCGAATGCGACGAACTGCTGCGACGGATGTCCCGGCTCAGCACCGCCAGCCCACCCCTCAGCCTCGCAACGCATCCGGTGACCGCGACCCTGCTCGATGAGGCGTCACCGTTGCTCGACCGGGACTACAAACACCGCGAAGACCTCCTCGATGCTGCCCTCGCCGCATGGACCGCCTCGATGTGGCACGCCCACGGCCTCACGCGCTGCCAGGTGCTCGGCGACACCGACGCGCCCGATTCCGCCGGCCGTCGCCCGGTCATCATCGCCCCCGCCCGACCGGAGCAGCGCCGCCCGCCCTCGTCGGCCGGCCCCGGCATCCCCGCCTGGCCCGCCTAGCCCGCCCCGCCCCGCCCCGGGCATCCGCGACCCGACTTCTTCCGCCCCAACCCTCCCGCGAGACGACGCCTTCCGCCCCATCGCCACCGCTCAAGGGACAGAAGACGTCACCTCGAGCGCCGCGCGCCGCGCCGTCACCCACACGGGGCAACAAGGGGCGACTCTCGCGCTGCGCAGCGCACCACGGATGCCCGCACACTCGCGGGCATCCGTGGAACGGGCGGGAATCAGCGGCGCACGATCGCGCGCAGCAGCCGCAGCGCCACCGACAGCGAGGCCATGTCGTCCTGCCCGAGGGCGTTGACCTCTTCGAACACACTGCGGGCCCGGTCGAGCTGCTCCGTGTTCTGCGCTTCCCAGCTCTGCAGCCGGGCCTCAGCCTCGCCGGGCGCCGTCGATTCAAGCACAGCCTTGGTCATGTCGGCGATGGTTGAATACAGATCGTCGCGCAGCGCCGCGCGGGCCAGCGCCTGCCAGCGGTCCTTGCGCGGCAGCCCGGTGATCCGCACGAGGATGTTGTCCACGCCGAACCGTTCGTAAACCCGGAAGTACACGGCAGCCACCTCTTCGGCCGGCGTGTTCGACTGCACCGCGAACCGGGCCACATCAAGCAGCGCAAACGCCTCGAACAGCTCGGCCCAGCGATGTCCGAGCGACTCCGGAACGCCCCATTCCTCGGCCTTGGCCAGCTGGGCCTGCAGGCGCTTCAGGTCATCACCTTGGAGGTAATCGCTCAGGTGCGCCCGCAGCAGGTCCACCTGCGGCTTGTATTTCGCGATCACCTCGGCGACGGACTTCGTGCCGCCCTGGTTCACCTGCCACCGAACGGCCCGGTCGAGCAGCCGGCGAATGTCGAGGTGCATCTCCGTCCACTGTTCGGTCGGGAACGACGAGGGCAACTCATTGAGTTGGCGCACCATGTCGTCGAGATTGAACACCTCCCGGAGCGCCACGAAGGCCCGGGCCACTGTGGCCTGATTGGCCGAGGTCTCTTCGATGGTGCGGAAGGCGAAGGTGACGCCGCCGAGGTTGATCATGTCGTTGGCCACCACCGTGGCGATGATCTCCCGGCGCAGCGGATGGGTGTCGAGCTCGGCATCGAAGCGCTCCGACAGGTGACTCGGGAAGTACCGGCGCAGGGTGCCGCCGAACCACGGGTCATCGGCCAGGTCGCTGTCCCGCAGCGCGTTCGCCAGCTCGATCTTGGCGTAAGCGGCCAGCACCGAGAGCTCCGGGGAGGTGAGGCCCTGACCCTGGTCGAGTCGTTCCCGCAGCGTCGCCGTGGTGGGCAGCGCCTCGAGGTCCCGTTGCAGGTCACCGGATGCCTCGAGCCAGTTCATCAGGCGCTCGTAGCTGGGGCTCCAGTTGTTCACGAGCACCCGGTCGTTGAGCAGCAGGATGTTCTGGTCAACATTGTCCTGCAGCACGAGGCGACCCACCTCATCCGTCATCTCGGCCAGGAACGCGGCACGTTCGGCCGGGTCGAGCTTGCCGGCCGCCACCATGCGGTCCACGAAGATCTTGATGTTCACCTCATGGTCGGAACAGTCCACGCCGGCCGAGTTGTCGATCGCGTCGGTGTTCAGGATCACGCCGGCCAGCGCCGCCTCGATGCGGCCGAGCTGGGTGAAGCCGAGGTTTCCGCCCTCGCCCACCACCTTCACCCGCAGGTCCTTTCCATCCACGCGGATGGCGTCGTTGGCCTTGTCGCCCACCTGGGCGGCGGTCTCACTGCTCGCCTTCACGTAGGTACCGATGCCGCCGTTGTACAGCAGGTCGACCGGGGCCAGCAGGATGGCGCGGAGCAGTTCCGGCGGGCTCAGCTGGGTGGTGCCGTCAGGAAGGCCCAACACGGCGCGCACCTCGGCGGAGAGCGGAACGGACTTCGCCTGGCGCGGGAAGACACCGCCGCCGGCGCTGATCAGTTCAGTGGAGTAATCCGCCCAGGACGACCGCGGCAGCTCGAATAATCGCTGGCGCTCCGCGAAGGATACGGCGGCATCGGGGGTCGGATCCAGGAAGATGTGCCGGTGGTCGAAGGCCGCCACCAGTTTGGTGTGCGTCGAGAGCAGCATGCCGTTGCCGAACACGTCTCCGGACATGTCCCCCACCCCCACCACGGTGAAGTCATCGGTCTGGGTGTCAACGCCGAGTTCACTGAAGTGCCGTTTCACCGATTCCCAGGCGCCACGGGCGGTGATGCCCATTTCCTTGTGGTCATAGCCGACCGAGCCGCCGGAGGCGAAGGCGTCTCCGAGCCAGAAGCCGTACTCGGCGGCCAGGCTGTTGGCGATGTCGGAGAACGAGGCCGTTCCCTTGTCGGCCGCCACCACCAGGTAGGTGTCGGCGTCATCGTGGCTGATCACCTGGTACGGCGGCACCATGCGTTCGCCGTGCTCGGGAGTCGTCACGAGGTTGTCCGTGACATCGAGCATGCCGCGGATGAAGGTCTTGTAGCTTTCGATGCCCTCGACCATCCAGGCGCTGCGATCGGCGGCCGGGTCGGGCAGCTTCTTGGCGAAGAACCCGCCTTTGGCGCCGGTGGGCACAATCACCGCGTTCTTCACGGTCTGCGCCTTCACCAGGCCGAGCACCTCAGTGCGGAAGTCCTCGCGTCGGTCCGACCAGCGCAGCCCGCCGCGGGCGACCTTGCCGAAACGCAGGTGCACGCCCTCCACGCGCGGCGAGTACACCCAGATCTCGTACATCGGCTTGGGGAAGGGCAGCAGGTCGATGGACTGCGGGTCGAGCTTGATGCTGAGGTACGGCTTGTCCTGGAAGAAGTTCGTGCGCAGCGAGGATTCGATCAGGTTGATCAGGGTGCGCAGCACCCGGTCGGCGTCGAGAGTGGTCACCTGTTCCATTGCCACGGTGAGTTCGGAGCGCACCATGGCGACCAGCGGCATCCGCCCGTCGACGCTGAGGTCGGGGTCGAAGCGCGCCTCGAACAGCGAGATGAGACCCTTCGTGACGTCAGGGTTGTTCAGCAGCGTGTTCGAGATGAAGCCGTAGGAGTTGGTGTTGCCGATCTGGCGCAGGTATTTGGCGTAGCTGCGCAGGATGACGACGCTCTTCCACGCGATGCCCTCCTTGAGCACGAGGCGGTCCAGGCCGTCGGATTCGATCGCGCCGCTCACGGCGGCGCCGAAAGCGTCGGCGAGCAGCGCGCTGGTGCCGACCGGATCGATGCCGACGGGGTAGATGAGCCCGAGGTCGTAGAGGAAGAACTGGCGGCCGTCGGAGGTCTCGATTTCGAACGGCACCTCGTCGAGCACCTCGATGCCGAGGTTTTGGAAGTAGGGCAGGATCTGACTGAGGCTCTGCGATTGCATCATGTAGAGCTTGACGCGGGCGTTCTCCGAGCGCTCCCCCACGTCTTTGGGCAGGTACACGTTCAGCCCGGGTCGGCTGGAAGCCTTGCCGGCGGCCTTGGCCTGGGCCGCTGCCGTGGCGCAGGCTTCGAAGCGCGAGATGTCTTCGAGGGCGTCCGCAGTTTCGTAGTCCACCCGGTAGCTGTCCGGGAACGCTTCGGACCACAGTCCGGAGAGGTGTTCCGCTTCTGCCGCCGGATGCGACTCGTGCAGTTCCTCGTTGATGCCTTCCGGCCAGGAGCGCACCGCGCGGGCCAGCCGGTTTTCCAAAACGGCGGCGTCCACGGTCTCGATCACGTTCGGCTGGGGAAGGCGGATGCGATAAAACAGCCGGGCGAGGGCTGATTCAGTCATCCGCGCCTCGAAGTCGAGCGAGTCGGCGTGGTAAGTCTCGCGCAGTTCTTTTTCGATGCGCAGTCGCACGGCCGTGTTGTACCGGTCACGGGGAAGGTAGACGAGGGCGGACATGAAACGTCCGTACACGTCGGGACGCAGGAACAGCCGGGTACGGCGGCGCTCCTGCAGTCGCTGGATGGCGAGCGCGACAGTGACCAGGGACGGTACGTCGATCTGGAACAGTTCGTCTCGGGGGTAGGTTTCCATGATGCCGAGCAGGTCTTTGCCGCTGTGCGATCCGGGCGGGAAGCCCACCTCGGCCATCACGGCGTTGACCTTTTCACGCAGCACCGGCACCACCTCCACGGAACTCGTGTAGGCGCTGGCGGCGAACAGGCCGATGAAGCGCTGCTCGCCGTTCACCTGGCCGTTCTGGTCGAAGCTCTTGATGCCGATGTAGTCGAAGTACGCGGGACGGTGCACAGTGGAGCGGGAATTGGCCTTGGTGATCACGAGCGCGTTGCGTTCGCGGGCCTTCGTGCGTCCGGCTTCGGTGAGGTGCTGGATTTGGTGGCGGTCTTCCGCGGAGCGCAACAGGCCCAAGCCGCTGCGCTCCCGGATGGACAGCACGTCTTCGCCGTCGAGGGTTGTCAGGTCGTATTCGCGATAACCGAGAAAGGTGAAGTTGTCGGCGTTGAGCCAGCGCAACAGCTCTTGCGTCTGCGTACGGTCCTGGATGTCCCGCCCGTGGGCGATCCGGTCAAGGTCGTCGGCGATCTGCGCGGCCTTCAGACTCATCAGCGGCCAGTCCTCGACGGCGGCGCGCACATCGTGCAGCACGGCATGCAGGCCGGCGATCAGGCTCTGCTGGGCCTCGTCGCCGGCGCGGTCGATCTCGATGGCGATCCACGACTCGAGGTGGGAGCCGTTGGGCCCGCTGGCGATCAGGTGCGAGATGTTAGGCATGGCGGAGGTGTCCCCGCTGGAGACGCCGACACTCGCGGGCATCCGGGTGATGCTGACGAGCGCGTTGGTTTCGCGGTTGCGGGCCACGATCAGCAGCGGATGCACAACGAGGTGGATGGCCGAATGCTGGCGCACGAGTTCAGCGATGACGGAGTCCACCAAAAAGGGCATGTCGTCGGTGGCGATGAACACCATACTGCGGCTGGTTTCGTTGCGGATGACGACGTTGGCCGTCTTAGGCTTTCGATGGTCGGCCGCCTGCCAATGGGCCATCGCCCGGTCGTGCAGCAATTCCGCGGTGTAGTTCTGAGCGTCATCATCGATCAGGTGCTCGTAGTAGTCAGCTATGAATGTGCGCTCTACCGGGGACTGATCGGTTGTTGTGGGCTCAGACGTCATCGAAAAAACTCCTCCATCACAATTCGTGGGTCGGCGTAACGGGTTGCCCGGCAAAATCCGGCCACCCACCGACCGCGCTGCGCAGTGCAACTGCGCAACTCTTCTAGAGTATCCACGAATGAGGACCGCTACCCCTGAAGCAGGGCCGAAACCTTCCGGAAAAAGTGAAGGGTTCCTTCCGCCTTGCTGAAGCTGGGCATGAGGTTCGGCCCCGTTCCGGTCCCCCGCCACGCGTACCCTCGGATCATGGGAGTTCAAGCGTCATCGAAAGCAGCACGGCAGCGGGCAGCGTGGAGGCGTCGCTCCGGGCCACTGAGCTACCTCGCGATCGCTGCGTTCCTGGTGGGGGCCGCCCTCGTCAATGCCCGGTGGCCCGTTTCGACGTGGTACGTCGCCGGCTATCTGGCGGCCAGTGCACTGTGTTTCATCGTCTATGGGTTCGACAAGTCACGGGCGAAGTCGGGCGGGCGACGGGTGCCGGAGAAAACCCTGCACCTGCTCGAATTCTTCGGAGGCTGGCCCGGCGCACTTGTGGCGCAGCAGGTGCTGCGCCACAAAACCCAGAAGACGAGCTTTCGCATCGCCTTCTGGGTCTGTGTTCTCGCCAACGTCATGGTGTTTGCCGTGCTCACCACGCCGCTTTGGAGGACTGTGCTCGGTGCCTGATCAGTACCAGTTAAAGGACTGCGAGTGCGACCATGCGGCGCACGGGGTGCCGTACGACGAGGCCTTGATGTAGCCGAGGCCCCACACGATCTGCGTCGTGGCGTTGGTGGCCCAGTCCGATCCGGCGGTGGCCATTTTGCTGCCGGGCAGCGCCTGCGGGATGCCGGTGGCGCCGCTGGGGTTGTAGGCCTTGTAGTTCCAGCCCGATTCCTTCTGCCAGAGCTGGTTCAGGCAGGAGAACTGATCCGCTCCCCAGCCGTACTTGGAGGAGGCGAGGGCCTGGGCGGTGGCCTTGGCTGCGGCGACGGTGTTGCCCCCGGCCAATTTGGAAGCGCGGGCGGCCGCGTCCGCTTCGGCGGCGGCGGCCTGCGCTGCGGCAGCCTGAGCAGCTTGGGCGGCAGCGGCGGCGGCGGCTTCAGCAGCCACTCGGTCGGCTTCGGTCGCGGCGGCGGAGAGCGCCACCGTTTCGATCTTCGTCTCATCTGTCAGCGACGCAACGAGCTCGATCGGCATGCTCTCGAAGCTGGCGAGTGAGGTGCTCACCTGCATCAGCGCGGTGGGATCAGCCTTGCCTTGGGTGGCGGCGAGAACCTGGTTGGCTTCATTCAGCGTGACGGATGCCGTGCGGTCACTGTGTGCCTCCGCAACGGCGCTGTACGCTCCGAGCTGCTCGTGCTGGCGACCGGTGCTATCGCTCAACGCGGCTGTTTGCGCCACGCGCTCTTGGCGATCGGCGGATGATTGCACAGCGTAGGCGCCGCCGCTGGCAAGGCCGGCGATAGCGATGACCGCGACGGTGCCGATTACGAAACGCTTGCGGCGTTTCTTGGTGGGAAGGATTCGTCGTGCGTGTGCACGGGTTGGGGTCGTGTCGGATGAGTTCGGGCTCATACCTGCCATTCGCGCGAGCCTGAGCGCCCAGGAGCGCCGGCTCACTGAGCATCGGGCCCGCGCTCTCCGGTGGTGGCGCGGGCGAAGCCGTCAGACTGTCTCAGGTTTCTGAACGTTCCCTCAGTATCTTGTGGATTCCTCAACTGCTCAGAAGCGAATTTCAAGCCCCTTGACCCCCCAAACTGCTGAGTCCACAGTGCTCACTAACGCACATCTGAGGAGGCAGATGATGGGCAGTCACGATGATTTATCAGCCTCCGCGGCCTCGATTCCCCCGACATCGGCCACGGCGGAGGGCTCGGTTTTACCGCCGGTCACCACAAGATTTGACCGTTGGATTCACGTTGCGGCCATCCTGACGAAGGTCGTCGTGGGCGTGATCGGACTGGTCACCCTCCTTTAGGGCGTACCGGAGCGGCCCCTCGACTCGCCCGACACGCTGATTTCTATTCAGCCAATGGCCAGCAAATTCACAATAAATTCTTTTAAATAAAACCAAAATGGCGTTAAATCATGCTTATAAGCACTGTATTGTCTTTTCCGAATTCACACGGGGTGCGCACAGGATCGGGCAGGTTCTCGCTCTGCGCACCCACCCACCTCGCGCCGGCTACATCACCCAAGCGAAGGCCTTGGCGGGCGAGCGGGCGCCCTGGGCGGCCTTCGAGCGGTTCGGCTCGTCGAGCTCGGTGAGCAGGCCCTCGGCGAGGCGCACGATCGACCCGAATGCCTCCGGCGTGAGCCATGGCGGGCGGGTGGCGAAGAGGATGTCTTCACTCGCAGTGTTGCCGCTGGCGCCGGGTGCAAAGGGACATCCGCCCAGACCGCCGAGGGCGCCGTCCACCATGGTGGCGCCGGCGGAGATGGCCGCGAGGGTGTTGGCCACGCCGAGCCCCCAGGTGTCATGCCCGTGGTACACGATCTCGCGCTCGGGCGTCTCGAGGCGCACCCGGGTGATCAGGGCGGCGACCTGGGCGGGCACCGCCTGACCGAGGGTGTCGCAGATCACCACGTGCGAGGCGCCGAGGGCGCGTTCGTCCTGTGCGATCGCCAGCACCCGCGCGGGATCGACGAGCCCGTCGAAGGGGCAGGTGAATGAGGTGGCGATGCAGAGCTGGATCTGCCCGTTCACCGAGCGGCTGATCTCCACCGCGGCGGGCATGGCGGCGAGGCTCGCTTCGGTGCTGCGGCCGATGTTGGCCTGGTTGTGGGCATCCGTCGCCGAGAAGCAGTACTGAAAGTTGCGGGCGCCCGCGGCTGCGGCGCGCTCCACGTGCCGGGGCGTGGCCACCCACACCCAGCAACGCTCCAGCTCGGCAGGAGTGAGCTCATCGAGCACCTCGAGGGTGTTCGCCATTGACGGCACAAGGTCGGGCCGGGCCAGCGACCCGATCTCGAGCGATTCCACGCCGAGAGTGAGCAATGAGCGAATGGTGGCCAGCTTGCGCTTCGTGGAAAGCATGCCGCCGGTCAGCTGCAGGCCGTCGCGCAGGGTGACGTCGCGCAGCACGGCGCGGGGCTCGAGGGTGAACATCAGGCAGGCTCCAACTCGGTCATGATCAGGTCTATTTCGGCGTCGGTCTTGCCGAGCACCCGGGCGAGCACTTCGCGGGTGTGCTCGCCCAGGTCAGGCCCGAGCGAACGGATATCCAGGGAGCGGTCACCGATCACCGGCACGATGCCGGGAAATCCCACGCCTGGCAGCACCTGGGAGCCGTCGCTCACATCGAAGCGCTGGATCATGTTGCGGGCCTCGTATTGCGGGTCCGCGCAGATATCCGCGGCGGTATAGATGGGACCGCTCGGCACCCCCGCCGCATCGAGCAGTTCCAGGGCGGCGGACGCGGTGAGTCCGCTGGTCCACGCCCCGATCGCCGCGTCAAGCTCGTCCCGGCGCAACCAGCGCGCGTCGTTGGTCTGCAGCCCCGGGTCGGCCCCGAGATCGTCGCGGCCGATCGCGTGCATGTAGCGCTGGTAGATGGCATCCGCGTTGCCGGCGATCACGATGTTCGCGCCATCGCCGCAGACGTAGGCGTTGGTGGGGGCGATGCCGTCCATTCGGCCGCCCACGCGCTCGCGCACCACGCCGTAGGCGGAGTAGTCGGGCACAAGCGACTCCATCATGGACAGCATCGACTCGTTCAGGGCGACGTCGATCACGCGTTCGTGCAGGGCGAGCGCGGCGTCCACGCGGCCCCGGCGCACCTCGCGCTGGAACAGGGCCATCACCGAACCGAAGGCCGCGTACAGGCCGGCAATCGAGTCGCCGATCGACACGCCCACCCGCACCGGCGCCCGGTCGGGGTCGCCCACCAGGTTGCGGAAGCCGCCCATCGCCTCGGCCACGGCGGCGAAGCCGGGGCGCTGCGAGAGCGGTCCGGTCTGCCCGAACGCCGACACCCGGGTAAGGATCAGGTCGGGGTTCACCGCATTCAGCACCTCCGGCCCGAGCCCCCACTTCTCCAGGGTGCCCGGCCGAAAGTTCTCCAGCACCACGTCGCAGTGCGCCACGAGTTCGAGCACGGTGCGCCGGCCGAGTTCAGTCTTCAAATCGAGCACGATGGACTTCTTGTTGCGATTGATCGTGCGGAACAGCATCGACGTGTCACCGGCCTGCAGCCGCCAGTTGCGCAACTCGTCGCCGGTGCCGGGGCGTTCCACCTTGATCACCTCAGCACCGAAATCGGCCAGCATGCGCCCGGCCGTCGGCGCGGCGATGAAGTTGCCGAGTTCAAGCACGCGCACGCCGGCGAGCGGGGCCACGTCAGTCATATCAATGCCTTTCAAGCGGATGTCGCACCGGATGTCGCAGAACTATTCTCCGCCGACGAACTGGTTCGTGTAGGTGGCGGCGAGGTCGATTTCGGCGTCGCCCACCTCGGGGTTGGCCACCCGCTGGGTGTCGAGCACGGCCTCGGCGCCGGCCTCCGAGTTGCGGCCGTCTTCGGTGAGTTGGGGCTTGAGTTCCTCGATCAGGGCGGCGTAACGCTCGATGTCGCCGCCGCTGAAGGTCTCCGGCATGTCGGCCGCGATCTCGGCGCCGCTGTGATCGGCGATGTAGGCGAGGGTCTTGGTGAGCACATTCGCGAGCTTCTGCGCGGTCTCGGGATTCTCGGCGAGCCACTCGCTCTGCGCGTAGAACGAGGACGACGGCCACATGTCGGTGTCGTAGTGCTCCTCCACACCGGCGGGCGAGCGCAGGTCGGCCAGGCTCACGGTGGCCGCTCCGGTGCGTTCGGCCAGCACGGACACATCGGGTTCGAGCATCACGCCGGCCACCACACCGCCGGATTCCATGGCGGCGACCGCGGATGACCCGGCCCCCATCGCGACGACGCTCACGCCGTCGGGGTTGAGCCCGGCCTCTTCGAGCAGGAAACGCAGCATGGTGTGGGTCGACGATCCCGGGGCGGTCACGCCGACGCTCTTGCCCATCAGGTCTTCGAGCGAGGTGATCTCCTCTGTGGAGTCGGGAGCCACCACGAGCGCGATCGCCGGGGACTTGCCCATCTGCACGAACGAGGTGATGCTCTGGTTCTTCGCCTGCATCTGGATGGTGTGCTCGTAGTAGCCGCTCACCACGTTCACGCTGCCGCCGAGCAAAGCGGTAAGCGCCTTCGAGCCGCCCTGCAGGTCCTGCAGCTCCACATCGAGCCCCTCTTCCTCGTAGTAGCCGAGCTGTTCGGCCAGGGTGGTGGGCAGGTAGGTGAGCAGGGTCTGGCCGCCGATGCCGATGGTGACGGTGGGGGTGGCTGCGGCATCCGCTCCACCGGCGGCCGTGCTGCTGCAGCCGGCGAGGAGGGTGGCCGTGAGCAACGCTGCGGCGGCCAAAGTGAGTTTTTTGGGCAAGGACACGGTGTTCTCTTTCTCTGTATATAAGGGATGAAAATTACGCGCCGGGAACCGGGCGCCAGCGCAGCAGATAGCGTTCGAGCCGGTTCACGCCGAGGTCGACGAAGAGCACCACGATCATCAGGATGAACATGCCCGCGAAGA
>Ga0209023_10002868_pt1 | contig 21063 bp, 18 predicted proteins | sample LakOneMetagenome_FD_187468 | JGI IMG/M metagenome (GOLD analysis project Ga0209023, IMG submission 187468) | Freshwater and sediment microbial communities from Lake Erie, Canada (SPAdes) (version 2) | ecosystem: Environmental > Aquatic > Freshwater > Lentic | place: Lake Erie, Canada...
CCACCACAGATGATGGCTATTACCACATCACCGGTATTGTGCTCGATGTTGACAGCAGGGCCCCCATCGCTGCTGCAAAAATTTATGTAAGGGAAAATTTTGTGTATATCGACAGCGCCATTTCAGATGCTAACGGCAGGGTATCCTTTACGTTTAAGAAAGAAGGAAATCTTAAATCGCTTTACCCAACAAAGGATAATTATCTTTTACCCCATTCACAATGGGGTGTTTTCATTTCCGGTTATGCAGACAGAACGGATACTGCGTACCTTGGGCGTAAGTCTTTTGTAAACGTTACGGTTCATAAAACCGGCACTTACATGCCCCTTGATTCTATTGATCTTCGAATAGCTGGTGATTATTATTCTGCTGCCGGTTATTCGGCAGGTTACAGAAGCGTTCTCCGGGATAAAGCAGATGCGGCCGACAGGGTCCTCAACCTGTACGCCTGGTACCTGTCGCCCTATTCTACCAAAATATATTTCCAGTGGGATATCATCCGAAGCGGTGCTGTAATTTCTACGCAGTCGGATTCCACTGCGATGATCCAGTTCGGCATTAAGAATTTTACATTGAATTATTGAGCTCAGATCACCGTATCACCATCACCGAACCTTTCCGCTGAATCAAAGTGCCGTCAAAAGTGATGGCTTCTGCGATCCAGACATAATTGCCATTAGGAACATCTATTCCTTTTAAAGTAGCATCCCATTTACTAGTTTGGCTGCGGCTTTCAAAAACCGTATTTCCCCAACGGTCGAATATTTTAAAATAATTCAGTTGTTTAATGCCGATGCAGATGGGGTGCAGGTAATCATTCAATCCATCCTTATTCGGTGTAAAGGCATTCGGAACATACACGTCTGCCCGGGCAAACACTTTAATATTAATGGTATCAAAACCCTGGCAGCCTTCAGTGGTTATCCCTTTCAGGTAATAGGTTTGATAAGTGTTATACAAAACAGCTATGGGGTTAGCGATTGTATTATTGTTTAACCCGGTTGTTGGTGTCCAGGTATAGGCGTTTGCTCCGGTAGCCTGCAATTGCAGTGGTTGCCCCTTGGCAATGGAAGTATCCCTTCCTGCAAATACATTTACTTTTTTTATCGTAAACGTTTTGTTTACGGGTGCCGATACACAGCCATTGCTTGTGGTAACTTTTAGTGTAACTGTAAAGGGCAGGTAACTTGAATAAGTAGCTACCGGGTTTTGTAATGTGGATGTATTTCCATTTCCCATATTCCAGTCCCACATTGAAATGGCACCCAAACTGTCCGTACTTATATCGGTGAATTGTACGGGCTTGCCAAAGCAGGTACTGTCGAAACGGAAATTTGCTTTTGGAATAGATTGAACGGTCACATTAATAGTGGCCGTATCAGATATACATCCCTTTTGATTCTGCAGCCAGAGAGAAACTGTATAGTTCCCTTGTGTTGAATATGTATGCGTAGGATTGACTGCACTTGACAAACCACCATCTCCGAACGTCCATTGGTATTGCGTAATGGGTTGCCCACCCCCTGTACTTTGGTTGATGAAATAAACGGGACTTCCTGCACAGATCGTTTTCATGCTGTCTATTTTAAAATCGGCATCCGGTTGAGGGAATATGGAAATGTTTGGATAAATGCTTATTACGGTATCATGTACACAGCCTTTGGGAGAAATGGTTTGTAGCTGAACTGAATAAGTATTCAGCGCATGATACACGTGCGATGGGTTCATTGCATTTGATGTATTAGGATTTCCGGGTCCTGCCAATGGATCACCAAAATTCCAGAGATGCTGCAAAGCGTTTCCATTTCCACCGGGCAGGGTAGCAGTGCTTGTAAATTGTATTCCTGCATTCGGCAAGCATCCATGGGTAAAACTGAATGATGACCGGGGAGTAGGATTAATAGTGATGGGCCTTACACTATCTGCCCGGCAACCAAAATTTGTAATGAATGTGTACGTGATGGGGTAGGTACCGGGTACCAGTAATGAAGGATTGAATGTTCCCGCTGGGCCGTTGGTAATTCCCGGGCCCGAATACGATCCATTACCAGTCAACCCCCATATTTCAGATGCCTGGGTAATATTGAATGGAACAGCTTCATTACATACTTCGGGAATGTTGTTAAATAAGATTTCCGGTGATGCATTTATCGTTATTTGTTTTGCGTGTACGTCTACACATACGATACCTGAGTATGCATACATCTGTATGGTAAAAGTTTTAAAAGCAGGCGTACCAAAGTTTGCATAACGGTGATAATAGAATTTGCCATTAGGCATCTGGCCCGGACTGTTATCTGTTGTTGTATTGCCATCACCCCAATCAATGATCAGTTTGGTGATGTTGCCAAAATCAACATAAGAACTGTCTTTGATCTCAATGTCTTTATTACTGCAAAGTGTGGCCGGGGTACTTACTATGAAGTTAGATCTGGGTACGGCACCGTTAACCGTAAATGGTTTTGTGATGCTGTCAATACAACCCAATGAACTGGTTGCTATTAATTTTACATTATATAAAGCAGCAAGGCTGTACTGGTGTGTGGGGTTAACCAGGGTTGACGTATTGGGATTGGGAGGAGTTGCATTGGGGTCATCAAAATTCCACAGATAACTTAACGCACAGGTATCTGCAATGCTGGTAGAATTGATGAAGTTTGCCGATGCATCCAGCAGGCAAACGGCAGGCAGCACAAAATTCACTGCAGGTTTTGCGCCGGCCACAACAAAGGCCTGCATAGTATCTGAAACACAATTGAACTGGCTGGTAACAGCAAGCTTTACGGTATAAGTTCCTGCATTGGTATAATTGTGTACCGGGCTTTGCAGGGAAGAAGTATTTCCATCACCAAAACTCCAATACCAGGTACTGATGGCTCCTGCCGCAATGCTGGAAAGGTCGGTGAACTGGAATGGTTGAGTATAACAAGCATTTGTAAATGAAAAATTTGCAAGGGGCTTGGCTGCAACGTTCACAACTTTTGTCATTGTGTCTTTAGAATTACACTGGTCATCTGATTCTACGATCAGGCGTACTGTGTATGTACCGTATGAAGCATAAGTATGAGTTGGGCTCTGCAGGATGGAAGTATTACCATCTCCAAAATTCCAATTATAGGAAATAATATTAGCTCCTGCACCAATAGTAGATGAATCATGAAATGCAACGGCCAGGTCATTGCAGGAAGTGGTAAAGCCAAATTTTGCAGTGGGGGCCACCCGGTTAAAACTGATGATCTTGGCTCTACCGGAATTGCCACCACAAACATTCGGGTTATTGATCGTAAGGGTAACAGTAAACTGGTTGGGTGTTGAAGGGAATACATGTGTAATGTTCTGTCCTGTACCAGAATTGCCGTCTCCAAAATCCCAGGTCCAGGTTAGTGGTCCTGGCACATTACTGGTACCTGAAAAAACAACCGTTTTACAATCGGGAAGGTAATTATAAGTGAAGTCAACATTATAGTTGGTTACGAGCCTTCCAAAAAATGTAGGAAATCCGTCCAAACCGTTTCGGCCATTTAGTGAAATGGATTGCTCTAGATAATTGCAGCCAATTCCATATTGATTCGGATTTGCAATAACACTTGTATTGGGATAAGTGTTACTATATATTCTGCCATCAGGCCCTAATTGTAAAGCAACATGCTGAACAAAAACGCTGTCTACCTGGTATTTGGAGTTTGATATGGTCGTAGAATCAAGTATATCTACTTTGTATTGATATGTATAAGTACCGTTTAAATAAACTAATTGAGAGTTGGGAGAAAATTCAACTCCGTACATTCCAACCTGTGGAGTAGGTTTGTCCATAAGTATTCTGTCTGAAATTTGCCCGGAAGCATTATTAAACTTAAAGAGATCCCACCTGCCTTCGAGGTTTCTTGCGTTAACAATTTTGCTTCCGTCAGGTGATACTTTTATGCAACCTGACCAAAACCCCAAAGTAGTTCCTGTAATGGGTGCCACTGTCGACACAACTGGGTTCATATCAATTCCATTGCATGTTACCAAGTACACCCTAAAGGTAAAATTATTTGGCTCCTTTGTGATAATCCAAGTATCAATTCCATTGGCATGGCTTGCTGCGGTTAGTTTTTCAGAAGATGGTGCATACAACAATATATTTTTAATTGCAGTGATGTCACCAAGCCCTCCATTCAAAGTCATATCGAGCACAGAGTACCTATATCCACCTGCACCAAGATTTTCATTGGCATCTGCAGTAAAAATATAATAAATGGTATTACTGCCAGGTTTTGGAATTACTATTGCAGAATGCGTGGATGATTCATGTCCCATCAATCCTGACCCATTTGGCATTACCTGGTGGTTCTTATTCCAAACTTTTATTCCATCTGTATAAAACAATAAATTGCCCAGACTATCAGATGCGGTTGAACAACCCTCATGTGTGTACATTTGACTGTTTGTTAAGGCAGTTGGAGGAGTATTATTGAAATTTAAACCGGCTTTGTCTCCAAAATACCAAATATTGGCCTGCTGGGCCCTGGCAGTGAAATTAACTGCCAGCAAAAGGGACAGATAAAGAAGTAACTGTTTCATGCAGATAACCCTATGAAGATAATGAAAATCCTGTATTTGTACCTTATAAAATACCCTAAAATCTTGGTCTTTTTTGGAGAAAAATCGGTAGCATTTTTCTGTGTTAATTCTGGGGAAATTAGTCAGATTATTTAGGATTATTTGGCCATTTTCGATGATGAATAAGCCCGTAATTTTTTACGGGCTTATTCTTATTTAATAGATTTTGCTTTTCCGGGTCGGAAGCCACCAGCCCGGAAAAGCAAAATGATGATTTCCATGAAACCGTCACTTAAATAAGGAAGTGTTGTAAAAGGTTGTTGAACGGTTGCAGCGGATCTCTAAGCGACAATTCATTGCTTTATGCTCCGGCCCGGAAATCAGCAGCAGTTGTTTTCGTTTGATGCAATGCCAAACTTATCAAGTATTTTTTCCAGGGGGCAGAATTTAGTAAAAGAGGATTGCAATAAGTTTAACCCGACAAAAACGCTCAGCAACAACCAGTTGATATTTACATAGTACGCAAGGGCAATGCTTGCCAAAACAAAACTGCCGGCAACGGCACGTACGAACCTTTCTCTCATATTTAATTTTTAATAGTTAGTAACTTGATTGTTCTACCGGTACAATAAATGCCCTGATCGGAAATTCAGATAGAGTATTTTGATTGTGGTTGCTTATTCGTTCCAATGCTGTTAATGCATTCTTATCCGCCGTAAAACTGAACAGGACTATGGAATCAAATTCCTCTTCGCCGCTGGCGAACCAGTTGTCCATCAGATTCCGTGGATGGCCATCTTTGTGCCCGATCGTTTTGCTTACACTGAATACTTTTATCTGTGCTTCTTCAAAAATTTTCGCAACAGCTTGCTGGTATTCTTTAAGGCTGGTTACAATTAATAGTTTCATGATATTTGCTTTTTAAATATGCAATAGTTTTATTTTGTTTTTCTCCGCATCATCTTATAATAGAGCAGGGGTACCACCAATAATGTTAAAAAAGTAGATGTAATAGTCCCGCCCATCAGTGATATGGCAAGCCCCTGGAAAATGGGATCGAATAAAATGATTACAGCACCCAGGGCTACCGCACCGGCAGTTAATAAAATGGGTGTTGTACGCACTGCACCAGCTTCTATGATGGCCTGTTTTAACGGGATCCCTTCTTTTAAGCGGATATTAATAAAGTCAATAAGTAATATGGAATTACGTACCATTACGCCTGCCAGTGCAATAAACCCGATCATAGAAGTGGCGGTGAAGTAAGCATGCAACATCCAGTGCCCAAGCACGATGCCTATCAACGACAATGGAATGGCCGCAAGCATGACCAACGGTACAGAAAAATTCTGGAACCAGCCAACGATCAGGATATAGATCATAATGATGACCACCAGAAATGCAATGCCAAGGTCCCTGAACACTTCAAAGGTGATCTGCCATTCACCATCCCATTTCAGGCTGTAATTATCTTCCAGTTCGGGTTGATGTGTATATTCTTCTTTTAAAGAGAAGCCTGTTGGTATTTTGATATTTTTTAAGCTGTCGGAGATATTTGAAATGGCATACGAAGGACTTTCCAGTTTACCGGCCATATCTGCTAATACGTAAACCACTTCTTTCTGGTTCTTTCTGTATATGCTTTTCTGTTTTATTCGTTTTTTTACAATAACCACATCCCGTATGGGAACAGCATTGCCCTGCATGCCGGTTATTTTTAAGTTGAGGATATCATCGATGCTGCTTTTATCAACATCACTTAATTGCAGCCTGATAACCGTTTGATTGAAAGATGCCGGTTGATACATATTGCCAACGGGCAGGCCGGATAGGGCAGCATTCACCGTAGAGCTAACCTGCGCCGGTGCTACGCCGTAGCGCATGGCTTTTTCCTTGTCTACCTCAATATGATATTCGGGCTGATCGGCTTCAACCATCCAGTCTGCATCAACAACGTCTGTTGTTTTGGTAAACCTGTCTTTAAGCTGTTGTGCGATCTTTATTTGCTCATTATAGTCGGGCCCGTATATCTCTGCAACCAGTGTTGATAAAACCGGCGGGCCGGGAGGAACTTCCACAATTTTGGCATTGGCATTGTATTTTTTTGCGATCTCCTGTATGGGTTCACGCATGGCTTTTGCAATATCGTGGCTTTGTTTACTCCTGTTTTCTTTGTTTACCAGGTTTACCTGTATGTCTGCCACATTATCTCCTCTTCTCAGATCGTAATGCCTTACCAAACCATTAAAACTGATGGGGGCAGATATGCCGATGTAGGATTGGTAATTTTCAACCAATGGTTGCTGTGAAATGTACCCGGCAATATCTTTTGTTACTGCCTGTGTTTTTTCAAGCGTGGTTCCTTCGGGCATATCAATCACCACCTGGAACTCATTCTTATTATCGAACGGCAGCATTTTAACGGCCACCGATTTTGTATAGAACAGCATCATGGAGCCTGACAAGATCAATACAATGCTGACCATGAATGTCCATCGTTTCCATCTTTTTTCAAGCAGCGGGTGTATGAAAGAGCGGTAAATCTTATAGATACGTGATCCTTCCAGTTGATGTGGCTTGCTTTCTTTATGTTTTGCGTGGGCTTTCTTTTCTTTTTCACGGAGAAAAATATACCCAAGGTATGGTGTAAGTGTTAATGCGACGATGAGCGACAGCATCATGGCAATGGAAGCGCCGATCGGCATCGGGCTCATGTAGGGGCCCATCATGCCCGATACAAAGGCCATTGGTAAAACGGCTGCAACCACAGTGAATGTGGCAAGGATGGTTGGATTGCCTACTTCATTAATGGCATAGATGGCTGCCTGCAGCGGCGGTAATCTTTTCATCTTAAAATGCCGGTGCATATTTTCTGCAATAATGATGGAATCATCTACCACGATGCCCGTTATGAACACCAGCGCAAACAGGGTTATCCTGTTAAGGGTATAGTTCATCATGTAATAACTGAACAACGTTAGGGCAAATGTTACCGGTACCGATAAGAATACTACCAAACCACCACGCCAGCCCATGGCCAGCATCACAAACAAGGTTACCACTACAATGGAAATGAATAAATGAAAAAGTAATTCTGATACTTTAGCCGAAGCGGTTTCGCCATAGTTCCGGCTAACTGTTAACTGAACATCAGCCGGGATGAGATCCTTTTTGAGGTGATCAGCTTTGGCGAGGATCTGTTTTGCCATTTTCATCGCATCAGCGCCTTTTTTCTTGGCAACCGAGAGGGTTACGGCAGGATACATTGACCGGAACTTATTTGCGTTCGCAGTATCCGCTTTTCCATAACCAAACAGGGCATATTGGTTTACCGTTTCCGGGCCATCTTCTATTTTGGCAATTTGTTTCAGGTAAACGGGCTGTTGCTGGATGATACCCACCACCAGGTTGGCAACATCATCTGCCGTAGTTAAAAAATTGCCGGTTTCAACAGAAAAAGCAGTGTCCTGCTGTAACAGTGTGCCACTCTGCATCTGGGTATTATTGCCTGGTATTTGTTTGCTGACAGAAAGAAAATCGATATGCTTTTCAGCCATCTTATCTTTATCCAGTATCACTTTTACTTCCCGGCTGCGACCACCAATGATATTGATGTCGGAAACATCCGGGATCTTTTTTATTTCATTTGACAATTCCTGGCCGAGTTGCTTCAACCGGTAATCGTCATAGGTTTCACTCCACAGCGTTAAGCCCAGTACAGGTACATCATCAATGGCACGGGTTTTAATTAGAGGCATGGTAACTCCCTGCGGCATTTTGTCCATGTTCTTCATGATCTCGCTGTAAAGCTTCACCAGCGACCTTTCTACATTTTCTCCAACATAAAACTGAACGATCAGCATGGACTGGCCTTTCATGGAGGTAGAATATACGTATTCAATGCCCTTCACATTCGAGATCATTTTTTCCAGCGGGGCCGATACTTTTGTTTCTACATCTTTTGGTTCAGCGCCCGGGTAACCAATAAAGATGTCGGCCATCGGTACCTGTATCTGAGGTTCTTCTTCCCTGGGTATCAGGTAAGTGCTGTATGTGCCAATCAATAAAAAGGCAAACATCAGCAGTATGGTTAATTTAGATTGCAGAAATGCCTTTGCTATTTTTCCGGAGAAGCCATTTTCCATGTGATCGTATTAAGTCGTTTATTATTTATTTTTTGATGATGACCGGAACTCCGTTGTATAGCCGTCCATCTGCATGAGTTATAAAACTTTCATTTTTTGCAAGACCAGAAAGTACTTCTACTTTATTGCCGGAATTTTTCCCTAATCTTACCCATCTCAGCAAAGCCGTATTGTTGGTACCGATGGTGTACAAACCGGTTAGCTGGTCTTTGTTTACAATGCTTTCAACAGGTACGAGTATATTGTTGGTGCCGGCTTCATTATTTTGCAAAGTTTCTTTCGCCGGGATATTCACATTTACATACATGCCGGAATAAATCTGCTGTTTTTCATTATCAGGGATGCTTATCTTGATGATGTATTGTCCGCCACTGGGTTGGGAAGACTGGCTGATCTGAGTGATTTTCCCCGTGATTATTTTATCAATGGATTTTATATTAAGCATTGCCGTATCTCCTTGCTTTATTGAGGCGATCTGGGATTCACCCACGGAGGCACTTACCTGAAAGCCTCCACTTCGTTCGATCGTTACTACCGGCATACCCGGGGTGGCCATGCTGCCTGCATCCAGCATTTTTTGTGTTACTACCCCGCTGAATGGTGCGGTAACATTGGTATATGAAAGCTGGGCGTTCACCTCGTTGCGCATTTGCCGGGCTGCACCCAGATTGGCTTTTGCAGCTTTATACTGCAGCGACGCATTATCCAGTTCTTTTGCAGATGCACTTTGCTGGTTATATAAAACAGTAAACCTGTCGTAATCTTTTTGCGCATTCTGTAATGATGCATCCGCCTGTGCAATCATTGCTTCTGTTTGGGCAAGCCTGGCTAAAATATCGGTACTGTTTACGGTAAACACCGGTTGTCCCTGTTTTACATGATCGCCGACGCTTACATATACTTTTGTGATATAGCCCATGACCCTGGTACTGATATTTGCTGTTTGAACAGCTTCCACCTGACCGCTGGCATTGATACCCCCGGAAATATCATCATTACCCGGGGTTGCCACGGTTACTGAAACAGGCGTTTCCTCCGGTGCCCCTTTTTGTTCTCCTTTATTATTTGAACAACTATGCAGTAAAGTTGCTGCGGTAAGTGCCAGTATCAATAACGGGGCTTTATTTACATTCATATTCATAAACTTTAGATTCGCTGTTTTATATTATTTATTGCCGGAGGTTAAAAACCGGTAGTATGCCAGTGAAATATTTTTGCTGAATACAGCCTGTGAATAGGCCAGTTTCTGTTGGGAGAGCTGGGTTTGTGCCAAAAGAACATCCGTTGTATTTACAAGCCCCTGCAGGTACCTGTTCTGAAGGATTCGGAATGCTTCTTTGGCAAAGTCGATCGCTGCCTGTTGCTGCTGGATTTTAAAAGCCGCATCCATATACTGGCGGTATGTTTTATTCAGTTCAACCCGGCTTTCCTCTTTTAATCTGTTCAGGTCTTCTGCCATTTTATTCCGTTCCAGCTTCTGTGTGGCGATCTTGTTTTTTGTTGCATTTCCTTTAAAAATATCCCACGACAACTGGATGCCCGCCATATAAGCGCCAGCGCCAAATCCAGGCACTGCGTTATCATGCAACTGGTAATTGGCAAAGGCATTCACTTTTGGGAGGTAACTCATTTTGCTGCTTTTGATCAGGAGATCGTATGATGCTATGGCTGTTTCCATGGCCTTAAAATCGGCACGGTCTGTTGAGAATGTATCGATAACGGATCTTTCATCAAGGAATGGTATTGACGTCTCAGTGCTGTATACAACGCCGGTTGGTTTATTCATGAGCAGGTTTATATAGTCTGAGACGTTCCTGATATTGCTTTTAATATCTGCCAGGCCTGTTTCTATGGTTTTGATCTGGACCTCTACATTCAGCAGGTCCGACTTCTGTAACAGTCCCTGTGCATACCTGTCGCTGGTGAATTTGTAGATGGCCTTGGTAGTTTCCAGCGCTTCCTGCAATACCTTTTGTGTTTCATAGGCAAATTGCAGTTGCAGGTAAGCCTGTTGCGATTGGCAGATGATCTGTTCCCTGGTTCGTTGTGTTTTGAATTGGTAAACCTCCGTTTGCTTTAACACACTTTTTCGCATGTACAGCATATCCATATTAAGGATCGGCTGCTGTACATTTAGCTGTGTTATAAAATCATTTTTACCTGACGGGTTATTTAACAGGGCTGGATCGAAGTCCTGCTGCGAAACAGACTTTTGCTGCAGCTTAAAGCCAAATACATTGAGGGGATTATTGGAACTTAAAGCCGAATAGGAAAGGCCGGCCTGCGGCATAAATACCGCCTGTGTCTGTTTGTAATTTGCTGCAGCAATCTGTTCGTCTATTTTAGCAAGCAGCACATTCTGGTTACCGGAAGTAGCCTGCGCAACCAGGTCATTTAACTGAAGGATCACTGTGCTGTCTTGTGCATCTGATGGTTGTGCAACTGTAAGCAACAGAACAAGTGACAGTATTTGAGAAAGCCCGGGATAAATTTTTACCATTTCCAAGAATAATTTCCGGCAAAACTATCTTTACAGAAGCCCCGGTATTGTAACATTTATCACATTGACCTTATTTGTTACCGGCCTTGATTTATTGGGATGAATTAAAATGCAGGACGATCAGTCTTACAGCAACAGAAAGCCGGGTGGCAGTACCTACTTATTTTTTGGTACAGAAAACTTATTGTACACGTCCTCATAAAACCTCAGGTTTGCTTCAGCATCTATCCAGGCTGTGTGATACAAAACAAAAACGGGGATCTTCTCCGTGGCGGGTACAGTAATGGGCGACTGGTTCTTTAAACAGCCTTTTTGGGTGAGGGTATCAATGGCAATGGAATTTTCTTTTAAGATATAACGGCCAAGCTCCATGGCTTTTTCTGTTCGCATGCAGCCATGACTGAAGTAACGTTTGTTGAGGCCGAAGAGGCTTTTGCCCGGCGTATCGTGCAGGTAAACACTGAAAGGATTGTAGAAATTTAGTTTTATCAATCCCAATGCATTGTCGCAACCGGTTGACTGGCGGATCGTATACGGAAAGTTTCCGGCACTTAATGAACGCCAGTTCACACTGCCCGGATCTACTACTTTGCCATTGCCGTTCAGAACCTGGTAATTGTTTTCATTGATGTAGCCGGGATTCCTTTTAATATGCGGCAATAACTCCCTGGTGGCTATCTTGTACGGAACATTCCAGTACGGATACAGGATCACTTCGGTGATGGTGCTGGAGAGCGTAGGAGTGGGCGTTGATCTTTTGCCAACGATGATCCTCGATTCCAGCACCAGCTTATCGTGTTCATACAGCAACAGGGTGGCCGAAGGAATGTTCACGATCACCACATGCTGCTCCTGTTTCATGCAATGAAGCCAGCGAAGGGTATTGAGTGTAAGTTTCAATTCAGCGATCCTGGCCTGCAGCGGAACATTAAGCACCTGTACTGTTGTACTTCGCAATGTGCCATCGCTTAAAAGAGAAAATAATTTCTGGGCTTCCTTCAGTTTTGCTTTTGCGGCCGCTTCATTCAGTAGCAGGGTATCGGAACTTAAAAAGCCTAATTGATAAAGCCGGGTAAGCAATGGTTTATTAGTGCTGACGTTTTTTGATGCGATTACATACGCATCTTTAAAATTATCTGAAGCGGCCATCTTCTGGAATAAATTCAGCTTCAACTTCACTGCCTGGTATTCTGCCTGCTTTGGTTCAAGCTCAGCCAGCAATTCACCGAACCTGCCCAAAGATAAATAGGCATTAAGCAGGGCCGCAGCATTGTAGCAGGCAGGAATATATTTCAGGCCGTTGTAAGAAAGGGGTTCTGTTTTATTGCCCATCATCACATCATGCAGGAAATGGATGGCCGCATCGGTGAATCTCAGTTCAGCCAGTAAAGAGTCGTATTCATTAGCAGGAGAGAAGGGAACAGCAGAATAGGCTTTAAATAATTCAGGCTGGTAATCTTCCTGTGCCAATCCGAATGTTTCTGCAGCCCGTATATTTTTTGCAAGCAATGAAAGATTGTTGCTGTTTTGTTTTGCCAGCCAGCAAAAATCATAGTTGTTCAGGCTGTAAAAATCCTTTACTTCCTTTGGATACTGAATGGAAGAAAAGGAAAACCCGTTGATGAACTCTTTCAGTTTACCGGGGAAAGCCTGGGCGCCAACAAATGAAGGAGACAGAATAACCAGTAAAAAAAATATTGATCTCCTGTGAAAAGCCATCATACTTTTTCTTTCTGCCAGCGTTTTAGCCGGGGCAGTATGCTTAGTGAATTCTGAATGATACTTTCGGGCAGGTTCATCTTCTTCATCTGCGTGGTGATCAACTCCTCCATTTGCGGAAGCGTCATATCCGGGTTTACCAAAGCGCCGTCCTGGTAGCAATACTTACAGTACATAGTACTCTTTGATCCGTCTTTTTCGGTTCCTGCATCGGCCATGTTGTCAATTGGCATTGTACAACTCTGGCAAATTAATTTCGGCATCATAAAATCAGTTTTGTAGTTTGATTGAATTTATTTCCTGAACCATTTACCAAACTTATCCTTCAATTTATCCTCGGCCTTGCCTGCTAATTTGGAAGCAAATCTTGCGGCCATCTCCGACAGGATGCCTGAATCAGGCCGGTGTTCACCTCCTTTCTCTCCGGCAAAGCCTGAAAATACCTGCCCGGCAACATTGGTGGGCTTAAGACTGTCTTTCACATCACGCCAGTCGTACCGGATCGCTTTTTCCAGTTCTGCTTTACGAAGTTTCAATTGCTTCCTTTCCTCGTTTAGCTGCCTGGTGGTTTTAAATTTTTTCATCATCGTCCTCCTCTTCTTTAAATAGTTGCTGTAAAATGGCATTCATGATGGGCAGGCGTAAGAGTTTCTCCCTCATCGTCCAAACCAATACACCGAGCAATAAATAAATGGCCGCCACTATCAGGAATCCCCAGTAGTATTCGCCGGTAAGTTTTGCAAAAACAAAGGCAAGGGCTATGCTCGTGAACACAATGAAAAATACGAACACCATCAATGCCACTGCCATAGCAATGATATTGGCAAGCACGCTGGATATTTTATCGGCAACACCTAATTTGGCAGAAGCTATGCGGTTGTTCACATATTCTTTTACGTGTTCGGCCATTTCTTCTACTTTGGCAAATGTTTTTTCCATCACCTGGTATTTTGAGTTATGATTGGCGGCTAGGCAAACTCTTCCACCTTCTCTTTTAAACCATCTTTCAGGTCATTCAGTTTTTCCATTCCTTTACCGAATCTGTTCTTTACGTCATCGGTTATTTTTTTACCCCCGTCAACTATTTTTTTCCTGGTACCGGAACCTTTATCCGGGGCAAATAAAATTCCTAAAACAGCGCCTGCGGCAACTCCGGCAGCAAGGGCAACCAGTATTTTACTGTTGTTTTTCATACACGTTAAGTTTAAATTTTGCCGGTTAAACCGGTATACAAAGTTTATACTTTTTCCCCCGGTCCTTCTATGACAGATGTCAGCATTTTTTTTGACACTGATCATTGCAGCCGCAGGCAGATGGGAATAGGTTTACAAAAAACTCATGAAAAGGATCATCGCCGCCTTTGACGGCCTGAAATATTCACAAAGCACCCGCGACCATGCCATTGCACTGGCCAGGTTGACGAAGATGCATATTACGGGCGTCTTCCTGGAAGACATTACCTACACCAGTTATAAAGTGTATGAACTGATAACAAAGGATGGTGTATCGGATAAAAAACTGAAAGCGTTTACAAAAAAGGATTTCGATGCCCGCAATAAAGCAGTGGCAGATTTTGAAAATGCCTGCCGTAAAGCCGGCGTAGCGTATAACGTTCATCATGACCGTAAGACGGCTTTGAAAGAATTGCTGCACGAAAGTATCTATGCCGATCTGCTGGTAATTGACAGCAAGGAAACACTCACGCATTACGAAGAGAGTACACCCACCCGTTTTATTCATGAACTGCTTATTGATGTTCAGTGCCCCGTGTTACTGGTGCCTAAAAAATATAAAACGGTTCAGAAGATCGCTTTGCTGTATGATGGCAGGCCGTCTTCGGTTCATGCAGTGCGCATGTTCAGCTATTTATACCCGGCAGAAAATGTGGCGGTGGAAGTGGTGTCCGTGAAAGGCATGGGCAGGGATATGCATTTGCCCGACAGTAAACTGGTAAAGGAATTTATTAAATATCATTATCCAAAGGCTGTTTTTAAAGTGCTGAAAGGATTGCCGGAAATAGAAATTGTAAAACACCTGCAGGAAGAAAAGAAAAATGTGCTGGTGGTGCTGGGCGCTTATCACCGCGGCACATTGTCCCGCTGGTTCAAGGCAAGCCTGGCCGATGAACTGATGATCGAATTGAAGACCCCGCTGTTCATTGCCCATAGTAAATGATACGCTGTTATGAAAGCGCAGGCAAAACTTACGGCCATAAAAATTATTCATACCATTGTCTGGCTTTTCTTCAATGCCGTATTGGTCTACCTTTTTTATGCTGTAATTGCCAATAAGATCGGTAAATGGGTCTGGATCGGGCTGGGGCTTTTTTTCGTGGAAGGCATTGTGTTGCTCCTGTTCAAAAATTTCTGTCCCCTTACTATCATTGCCCGCAGGTATTCCAACTCGTTGAAGGATAATTTTGATATTTACCTGCCAAACTGGTTGGCGAAGTATAATAAAATTATTTACACAAGTCTGCTTGGAGTTATAATTTTGATCCTGGGGTACCGCTTACTGTTAAATCAATAAACAAATTGGATTCAATTACGCATATAGCGCTTGGTGCCTGCATTGGCGAAGCATTTTTTGAAAGAGGCTTCGGAAAAAAAGCGATGGTCTGGGGTGCCCTGGCGCAAAGCATTCCCGATATTGATTTTATTGCCGGTTTGTGGACATCACCTGCCGGCGACCTGCTGGCGCACCGGGGCTTCACCCATTCCATTCTATTCGCCCTGCTCATCATCCCGGTCTTTGCTTTATCAGCTGATAAAATTCACCGGCCGCATAATATTGCATTCCGTACCTGGTTGTTGTTTTTTGCAACGGAAGTATTCGTTCATTTATTCATTGATGCATTCAATAATTACGGCATCGGCTGGTTTGAGCCTTTCAGCCATGCCCGCTATTCATTCAATACCATTTATGTGGCTGATCCGTTCTTCTCGCTGGTGCCGGGCATCGCATTGTTCATGCTCATCGTGTTAAACAGGTTCAGCACTAAACGAAGATTCTGGTGGCGGCTGGGGCTCATCATTCCTTTTCTTTACCTGGGATATTGTACCATCAACAAACTGAAAATAACCAGCGATGTGAACCAGGCTTTTGAAAAACAACACATACCTCACGAACGGTATTTTACCACGCCGGCCCCTCTGCAGAACTGGTTGTGGTACGTAGTGGCGGGCAACGACAGCGGTTATTATGTCGGCTTCCGGTCCTTATTTGACAGTAAGAAAGAAATAAGCTTTGAATATTTTCCAAGAAATGATTCGTTGCTTAAGCCAGTGGCCAATGACGAAGACATACACAAGCTTATTCGTTTTTCCCGGCAATTCTATACGGTGGAAAAATGGAATGATACGCTTGTATTCAACGACCTGCGCTTTGGCCAGATCATTGGCTGGCAAAAACCCAGAGAGAAATTTGTGTTTCATTATTTCCTGCAATACCCCGATGATAATAACATGGTGGTGCAGCGGGGCCGATTTACCGGGTGGGACTGGGAAGTGGCAAAGAATTTCTGGCGACGGATAAAGGGCAATTAAGCCTTGTGCTTAAAATAAAAAGTGAACAGGTAGAAAATCATCCGTATGAACTGGTAAGAGACCCACCGGATGAACTGTTTAAAAATATTCTTTGTGCGGATGTGCTGCTCAAAACTGATACGTACACAATCTTTCTCAATGATCTCCTGCAGGGTTTGCCTGGTATTTTTTGTAAAGGAAGGATCACGAACGTCGAGGTTCAGTTCAATACTTGCATAGGCACTGATGTTATTTATGTTGTAGGAGCCGATCGTCATCCATTCGTTATCACAAACAGCCATCTTGCCGTGGAGGATGTTCTTTTGATATTCGTATAACTCAATGCCGTTCCGCAGCAGCCAGTCGTATAACCAACGTTCTGCATTTTTAGCCACTTTCACATCCGAATTACCGGCGGCGATCACCCGGATGGTTACTCCCCGTTTTACTGCATTCACGATCTGCCTGCGAATGATGGTACCGGGTAAAAAATAACTGCATAAAATGGTCACTTCCGATCTTGATTTGCGCAGCATTTCAATATAGGTTGCCGATATCTGGTTCTTCCGCCTTACCCAGTCGTTTCGGCGCATCCTTACTTCACTTTGTTCTGCTGCCGGAAAATCAAAGTTCAGCTGTTTTTTTTCGCAGGGCGTTATGCCCATGTTCATGGGGTAGCCTTTCCACGATTTCCAGCAAAGTACACAAAGCTCTTTTGCGATCCCGCCTTCTGCATACAGCGCAAAATCGAGCCATGCCGGTTTGCCGGGCATATCGTTGTAGCGGTTGCTTATATTCACACCGCCAACCAATGCATACCTGGTATCCACCACCGTCATTTTATGATGCATGCGCCTGCCGAAATAAAAATACCTGCTTTTAAAAATGGGTTCAAAAAAACGAAAATGGATACCGGCTTTTCTCAGTTCGTCTGCGAATGATCCCGACATCACCTGTGAAGCATACCCATCGGCCATAAGATAAACGGCTACATTCCGCTGCACGGCTTCTTTCAATGCATCCGCAACCAGTTTGCCCGTTTCATCATCATCATAAATATAGGTTTGCAGGTGTATGCTTTCTTCTGCATGCTTAATGAGATCCAGCAGTTTGTTAAAATAACCGGCGCCTCCCCGGATGAGCTGTACTTTATTCTGTATGGTAAAATTATTTTTTATAGAAGATGATTTTATTTCGTTGCCCGTTCTGCTTTTTCCAGTTCATCGCCGCCAATTCTTTTTTCGGGCGGAATATACCGGTAGCCAAACAGGTTGTAGATGCTTTGCTCTGTTTCCCCGGCCAGCCGTTTACCTGTCTTGTTTTCAAATACGCCGTATTCATTCATCTTCCAGTTCTTTTGTTTTGCGATCAGCCTCAGTTTAATATTATGTTCTTTGCTGCCGGTGAAATAAAAAAGGGCCGAACCATATTGCGAAGGTTCCACCACCCGGATGTCGACCTGCACGTACCTGTTGGATAGCTGAACGCTTGCTTTTGTATCCCCGGCTGCCAGTACTTTTTCAACCAGGGGTAGTTTGATAAATTGATCAACAATGCGCCGGTGGTCTTTCTTTTTTGCCACAATGATGATATCAATATCGCCGATGGTTTCTTTTTTCCGTCGGATGCTGCCTGCAATTTCGGCTTTTTCAACGGCCGGTATTTTCTTTATCTCATTCAATATTTCCTTTGCGAGGGCAAGCGCTTCTTTTAACGGAATTCTTTTTTTCTCTTTATCGGGTTTTACCAGTTCTTCCAGTTTTTGAACCTTCTTTGCTGCAAAGCCTTTTACTTTATTCAGCTTTCCCAGTGCGATCGCCTTGGCCAGTTCTGTCTTTGTATTCACCTTCAGTTCATCGTGCAGTTTTCTGATAGTAGCCGGCCCGATGCCTTCCACTTCCATCAGTTCCAGCAGATCCTGTGGTACCTTTCTTTTAAGTTTTTCAAAAGCAGCAATTTTACCGCTGTGTTCATACTCTGCTATTTTCCGGGCAATACTATCACCAACGCCTTTCAGTTTATCAAGGGCTTTTATGTCATCTCCAAATGCATCCACGGGTTCACTCATGTTGGCCAGTACATTGGCGGCATCTGCATAGGCCCGGGCACGGAACCTTTCGGCTTTGCCAAGGTAGGCATAACAGGCAGCCATCTTTCGGAAGATGCCAGCCAGTTCGGCATTATGCCGGAAGGCCGGTTTTTTTAAATTGTTTGCAGTCCCCATTGCTTTTGTTAAAGTTATCAACCTGCATGGCCTTCTTTACTGAGAAGAATCATAATTAACTGTGATTACAGTTATGAGAAAAGGCCGCTATCAATGATAAATTTAGTTATTCAATTTACACATTATGACACAGACATTCTCCCCCGACGAAAAAGCCGTTTTGAGTGCAGTGAAATACCTGCCGGCCATCTCAATAATAATGCCTTTTGAGCCAAAGATCAGCCCTAAGTCCGACCTGGAATACCGGCTGAAGATGGCCTTAAGTAAGGTAGAGAAAGAACTGATGAACAATTACCCTTCTGAAAAAGCATTGCCTGTGCTGAACCGCTTGCGGCACATGGTGAGCGAAATTAATTTCAATACCCATAAAAAAAGTATTGCCATTTTCATTTCACCCATCATGGAAAAAATGTTTTACCTCGATATGCCTGTTGCCGAAAAGATCATCATTGATGAAACATTTGAGATACGGGACCTCGTATATCAGAAAAAACAAGATATACAATACTTGGTGCTGATGCTCAGTGCCAAAAGATCGATCATGTTCCTGGCCAATGGTTCCGGCATGCACCTGGTGAAATCAAACCTGGCTGATCATCTGGCAGTTCCGGAAAATGATCTTTCAGAACGGGTTGCCAATTTCTCTGATCCAGACAGCCGGGCAGAAATAGTACTTGAAAAATTCCTGCACCAGATGGATGATGACCTTACGCTGATGTTAAAGGCTTACCCATTTCCTGTTTTTGTAATGGGCGCCGATAAAGTGCTGGGCCATTATAAAAAACTCACAAAGCATACTCACGAGATAACAGAATTCATTCAGGGCAATTATGAAGAGTTGCCGGAGCCGGAAATATTTAAAGTGGTTCAGCCGCATGTAAGCAACTGGAAGCAGGTGAAACAACTCGATCTTTTGCAGCAGGCAGAAAAAGCAATGGGTGCAAAGAAACTGGCGCATGGTATTGAAGAGGTATGGCAGGCTGCCACGCACAAAAACTGCCGCCTGTTAATTGTGGAAAGGAATTTTATGTACCCGGCCCGGCAGGGTGCCGACCCGGATATTATTTATAAAGAGGAATTGCCAAGCGATTATCCTTTTTACATCAAGGATGCTGTGGATGACGTGATACAGAAAGTGCTGGAGAGCGGCGGTGACGTGGAATTTACCGATGATGGTGCACTGGATGAGTTTGGTCACATAGCGTTAATACAGTATTATTAATTTTGTGATTCCGATAAAACATACACACATGAAAAATATTCTTGTTGCCGTTGACTTTTCAGCATCCTCCCGGAAAGCGATGGACTATGCGGCTGCTTTGGCCAAATCATTCAATGCAAACATTGTTTTGCTGCATGCTTTTTACATACCGGTGCCGGTGGGTGATGTACCGGGGTATATTCCCCTGTCATTTGCCGAAGTGCAGGAAGAAAATGAAGCATTGCTTCAGCGGGAAATTGAATACATGGCCGGTAAGTATGAGATCCGAACAGATGGCTATGTACGGAACGGGTTTGCAACTGCTGTCATCAAAGAAGTGGCGGCCGAGGTTAATGCCGGCCTGCTGGTGATGGGAATGAAAGGTGCCGGACAAAGTTCCGGCATATTCGGCAGCACGGTTATTTCAGCCATCCGTAAGATCAAACTTCCCTTGCTTGTTATTCCGGCCGATGCAGAATTCAGTTTTATCAAGCACATCAGTTTTGCCGCCGACTTTAAAGAAAATATCGGGGTAAAAAAACTTAACATACTGGAAGAGATAGCGGAACATTTTGATGCCGATGTGCAGGTGTTGCACGTGCAAAAAAATGAAGCGCTCATGGCCGGCGGAGAAGCAGCGGGAAAAGTGGGAGCAGACGTTGCTTTCGGCCGCATGAAGCACAGTTTTCATACCATGGTGGATACGGATGTGGAAAGGGGCATCGCCGATTTTATCTCTACAAATGCCACCGACCTGCTGGTGATGGTGGCTCATCATCATAATCTTTTTGAACGGCTGTTTGGAAAAGAACACACCCGGCTCATCGCTTATACCACACGGGTGCCATTGCTGGTACTGCATGATGAGTAAATCAGTAAATCATAAAAATAAATAGCTGACGAGAGTCAGCTATTTTGTTGACGGCCATCCTTGTTTTCCCGGCTTCTGTGATTATAACTTACATACTGTAAAAATCATTAACAACAATAAAAACAAAGGAGGTTGCTATGTCAACAAAAACATTAGTAAGAACGGGTGACCTGATGCCATCTGTTTTCAATGATTTCTTCAAGCCATGGAACAACTGGTTTGATATGAATAACGGAGGTAGCCTTTGGGGCAATATGCTCACCATCCCTGCGGTGAACATTGTTGAGAACAAAGATGATTTTAAAATTTCCCTTGCCGTGCCAGGCATGAAGAA
>Ga0209023_10002869_pt1 | contig 21062 bp, 16 predicted proteins | sample LakOneMetagenome_FD_187468 | JGI IMG/M metagenome (GOLD analysis project Ga0209023, IMG submission 187468) | Freshwater and sediment microbial communities from Lake Erie, Canada (SPAdes) (version 2) | ecosystem: Environmental > Aquatic > Freshwater > Lentic | place: Lake Erie, Canada...
AGGCCGGTGAACAGGGTGGCGATAACGCCCACGACGATGCCGGAGAGCCCGCCGGAGAGCACGTTCTGCAGGTTGATGCCGGTACCGAGGGCGAAAGCGAAGAACGGGATGATCATGTTCGGGATCGGGCGCATCACCTCGGTCCACTTCTGGTCGAGGTTGCCCACGATGATGCCGATCAGCAGCGGGATGACGGCGGCCAGCAGGAGCTGGAACGGGATGTTGGCCAGGCCGGCGACGCCGAGGAAGAGCATCGAGAAGAAGGGGCCGTCGTTGATGGCCGAAGCCATGTAGGCGCCGCGGTCGCGGGCGTCACCGTAGCGACCGGTGAACGCGAGCCACAGTCCGCCGTTGCTGTTGTCCATGGTCACCAGCAAAGCCAGGATCGAGACGCCCAGAATTCCGTCGAGTCCCACCACCTGGGCGAGAAGCACCACGAACGTGGCCGGGAGGATCGATTTGCACAGCAGCAGCACGCCGGCGGTGGCGAGCACCGGACCGGATGTCTTGAGGGTGATCTGCATGCCGGTCGCGAAGATCAGCAGGCCGATCAGGGGCAGGGCGCTGGCCTGGAACAGCGCCGTGGTGAAGTTTCCCATGCTGAGGAAGCCGGGAAAGAACGTGCCCACGACGGAGCCCAGAATGAGTGGGATGAGCATGAGGCCGCCGGGAATGCGGTTCATCGCATCGAATAGGGGCACTCGGCTGACGATTCTGGATTCGGCTACCATGGCGAATCTCCTTAGCTAGGGGCGGCGATGCCCAGTGATCCTGTGTACGTACACAATGTACTTACTCTAGTCTGTGAAATTGACCTGTCACGGCGTCATTTAAGCCGAACAGAGCGTCGGGGCCGCCACCGGAAGACTATTCCGGTGGCGGCCCCGACGCGGAGAACACGGCTCGCCCGGTGCGCGGATCAGCCCCAGATCTGTGCACGCAGCTCAGCCAGTTCAGCACGAGCCGCCAGTGCCTCGTTCATCGTGACGGTTCGAAAGCGCGTCGTCGTGCCGGGGGCACCGCGGACGCGCAGGTCCATGTTGCCACTGCTCACCGTGGCCACCACCCGAGACGGCATCCCGGTGCAGCACGATGGGCTCCTTTCCGCCCGGGATCTGGATGGACCACACAGCACACCCGGAATCGACGATGTTCGACGGGTCCGATCCGGCCCCGGCTTCACCGGCCGTCCGGCCTCGACTCCGTCCCGACCATCCGGTAGGAATGGTGAGAACGATCATGATGAAGTCACTACGGGTGGGCACGACGCGACGACGTCGTGCTTCCCCAACCGAAGGAGCGTCAATGCGCATCGCCAACCACGCCGACCGGGCGGTTCTTTTGAGTTCCGATTCAACCGGGAAGGACATATATACCGCGAGCGCCGGTCGCTTCGGGCCTGATCTCCCCTCGGTGTATGACAACTGGTCGGAGTTCACGGAGTGGGCGGGATCGTACTCCGCACCCACGGGTTCTGTCACGATCGACCGGGCCGCACTCGGGTCACCATCACCGCGACCTCGCCAAGTGCTGGCGATCGGGCTGAACTACCGCGCCCACGCGCGTGAGGCCGGTTTTGAGCCCTCGAATCAGATGCCGCCGGTCTTCACCAAGTTCGTCTCGGCACTGACCGGCCCGGACACTGTCGTGACCCTCCCCGCGGCCGGAAACGTCGACTGGGAAGTTGAGCTGGTCGTCGTGATCGGTACTGAGGCGAAGAACGTCAGCGCGGATACGGCATGGGACCACGTCGCGGGTTTGTCCATCGGGCAGGACTTCTCGGAACGAATAACCCAGAATGCCGGGCAGGCGCCGCAATTCAGCCTGGGCAAGTCCTTCGAGGGCTTCTCCCCGGTGGGCCCCTGGCTGGTCACTCCGAGTGAATTCGCCGACCCGGACGCTCTCCTCCTCGGGTGCAGCATCGATGGCGAGGTGATGCAGAACGGCACCACGGCGGACATGATCTTCTCCGTGCCCCGACTCATCGAAAGCCTGTCCCGGATCGTGCGACTGCTGCCCGGTGACATCATCTTCACCGGCACGCCCTCCGGTGTCGGAATCGGCCGGAGCCCCCAACGCTTTCTGGCTCCCGGTGAAACACTCGTCACCTGGATCGACGGCATCGGCGAGATCACCCAGAGCTTCGTCGCCGCTCACCCGGAGGAATCGGCCTGATGCCAACCCGCTGAGCGCGACGGCTGCGGGCGTGATCAAACTGTGACGCGATTGTGAGAGCGCTCTCTTGACGAGCTGCAAACCTGAACGCTAACCTCGGATCACTGCTCCTGAGAGCGCTCTCACCACGGTGGGAAACGGTCACAGACTCTCGCAGCACCCACACACAAAGGAGTGACCGTGAAGCGTTTCCCACGCACCATTGTCGGCGCCGTCGCCGGCGCCGCATCCATTGCCCTGCTGGCCACTGGATGTTCGGCAGGCGCCGGCTCCGCCGACACCGCCGACGGAAAAGTAGAACTGACCGTCGCCACGTTCAACGAGTTCGGCTATGAAGACCTGTACAAGGCCTACGAGGCAGCCAACCCCAACGTGACCATCGTGCCCAAGAAGGCCGCCACCACCAACGAGGCACGCGACAACCTCACCACGAGACTGGCCGCCGGCAGCGGACTGAGCGACATCGAAGCCATCGAAGTGGACTGGCTGCCCGAACTGCTGCAGTACCCCGACCAGTTCGTCGACCTCGCCGCCGCCGACGTGGACGGACGCTGGTTGCCCTGGAAGACCGACGCCGCCACCACCGCCGACGGCCAGCTGATCGGCTACGGCACCGACATCGGCCCGGAGGGGGTCTGCTACCGCTCCGACCTGTTCGCCGCCGCCGGACTGCCCACCGACCGCGCCGCCGTGGCCGAGATGCTCGGCACCAGCTGGGACAGCTACTACGCCGCCGGCGCGAAGTTCGAAGCCGCCGGCACCGACGTGCCCTGGTTCGACTCCGCCGGAGCCACCTGGCAGGGCGTTGTGAACCAGATTCCGAACGCCTATGAAGACTCCGACGGCACCGTGATCGCCACCGAGAACCCCGAGATCAAGGCCGCCTACGCCAGCGTTCTGGGCGCCAGCACCGATCTGTCCGCGCACTTGGCCCAGTGGAGCGGCGACTGGACCTCAAGCTTCCAGAACAACGGCTTCGCCACCATGCTCTGCCCGGGCTGGATGCTCGGCGTGATCGAGGGCAACGCCGCCGGCGTCACCGGCTGGGACATCGCCGACACCTTCCCCGGTGGCGGCGGCAACTGGGGCGGTTCCTACCTCACCGTGCCCACGCAGTCCGCACACCCGAAGGAAGCCCAGAAGCTCGCCGCCTGGCTCACCGCTCCGGAGCAGCAGCTTTCCGCCTTCGCTTCCAAGGGCACCTTCCCCAGCCAGGTCGACGCCCTCGACAGCCCCGCCCTGCTCGAGAGCACCGATGCCTTCTTCAACGGCGCCCCCACCGGACAGATTCTCGCCAACCGCGCCGCGGCCGTCGAGGTGACGCCGTTCAAGGGCGAGAAGTACTTCGCCATCAACGACGCCATGCAGCAGGCCCTCACCCGGGTCGAAGACGGCCTGATGACGCCCGACGAGAGCTGGGACAAGTGGGTCTCCGACGTGACGGCGCTGGGCTGACCCGCACCGTCACCGTCTAGCTGCGGCCGGCCCCTGGTCGGCCCCAGCGACACACCCCCGCCGGGTGCAGCCATGGCTGCGCCCGGCCCCCTGTCCGCGCACCATCGGCCGCAAGGAACCGAATGTCCATTGCGATCAGAACGGATGTGCGCAGCATCCGTCGTATTGCCTTCAGCCACACGCTCAGCCGCTGGGACGTGCGCTTCTCGCCGTACCTCTATATCTCGCCCTTCTTCATCGTGTTCGCCCTCGTCGGCCTGTTCCCCCTCGTCTACACCGCCTGGGTATCCCTGCATGACTGGAACCTGATCGGCGGCCAGGGCGACTTCGTCGGCCTCGAGAACTACAGCACCGTGCTTTCGCAGCCGTATTTCTGGACCTCGCTGCGCAACACGTTCAGTATTTTCCTGCTCTCCTCCGTGCCGCAGGTGGCGCTCGCCCTGGCCATCGCCGCGTTCCTCGACGGCAACCTGCGTGCCAAGACGTTCTGGCGGATGGGCGTGCTGCTGCCCTATGTCGTGGCCCCGGTGGCCGTGGCCCTGATCTTCAGTGACCTGTTCGGCGACCGCTACGGCCTGATCAACGACGGGATCATCGCCCTCGGCGGCGAGCCGGTGCGCTGGCATGTGGACGTGATCCCCAGCCACATCGCCATCGCCACCATGGTGAACTTCCGCTGGACCGGCTACACCGCCTTGATCTTCCTGGCCGCCATGCAGGCGGTGCCGCGGGATTACTACGAAGCGGCCACCCTCGACGGCGCCGGCCGGCTGCGCACCTTCTGGTCGATCACGGTTCCGCTGCTGCGCCCGGTGATCATCTTCGTGGTGATCACCTCCACCATCGGCGGGCTGCAGATCTTCGACGAACCGCGCATGTTCGACCAAGCCGGTCAGGGCGGCGCCAACCGGCAATGGCAAACCCTCACCCTGTACATCTACGAACTGGGCTGGGGCCAGCGCAACTTCGGCCGGGCCTCTGCCGTGGCCTGGCTGCTCTTCTTGATCATCGTGTTGATCGCCCTGGTCAATTTCATGGTCAGCCGGCGCATCGCCGCCACCACCGAACGCGTCGCCGCACTGAAAGGCACCCCATGAGCCGCAGCGTCGGCGGATACGACCGCCCACCCCGATTATGGGTCTACGGGGTGCTCCTCGCCGTGCTCGGAGCCTCGTTCTTCCCGATCTGGTGGTCGTTCCTGATCGGCAGCCAGGACGCCGCCGCGCTCAACCAGAACGGCTGGCTCTGGCTGCCCGGCGGCAACTTCGTGGCCAATGCCCGGCGCGTGATCGACACCATCCCGTTCTGGACCGCCCTGATGAACAGCGTCATCGTCTCCTCGGCCGTGGCGGTGAGTGTGGTCATGTTCTCCACCCTCGCCGGGTACGCCTTCGCAAAACTGAAGTTTCGCGGCCGTGAGGGCCTGCTCATCTTCGTGATCGCCACAATGGCCATCCCCACTCAGCTGGGCGTGGTGCCTTTGTTCATCGTGATGAGCCGGCTCGGCTGGACCGGCAGCCTGTGGGCCGTGATCGTTCCCGGCATGGTGACCGCTTTCGGCGTGTTCTGGATGACCCAGTACCTGCGCGACGCCCTGCCTGATGAACTCATCGAGGCGGTGCGCATGGACGGCGCCAGTATGCTCGGCAGCTTCTGGCATGTGGGCCTGCCGGCCGCCCGGCCCGCCGCGGCCATGCTCGCCCTGTTCACATTTGTGGGCACCTGGACCAACTTCTTCTGGCCGTTCATCGTGCTCGACCCGGGCAACCCCACCCTGCCGGTGGCCTTGCAGCAGCTGCAAGCGGCATTCTTCGTGGACTATTCGCTCGTGCTGGCCGGCGTCGTGCTCTCGATCATTCCGCTGATATTGGTGTTCATGTTCCTCGGCAAGCAGCTGGTCACCGGCATCATGCAGGGTGCCGTCAAAGGCTGACCCGACACGTCTTCCCACTTCCACCCGACACACCGAAGGACCCCATGACTGCACGCACATTTCCCCGCGATTTCCTGTTCGGAGCGGCCACCGCCGCCTACCAGATCGAAGGCGCCGCCCACGAAGACGGCCGCACCGACTCCATTTGGGACACCTTCAGTCGCGTCCCCGGCGCCGTCATCAACGCCGACAACGGCGATGTGGCCTGCGATCACTACCACCGCTATCGCGATGACGTCGCCCTGATGAGCGAGCTCGGCCTGCAGACCTACCGATTCTCCACGTCCTGGTCGCGCGTGCAACCCGACGGCGGCCCGGTCAACCCGCTCGGGCTCGACTTCTACTCCCGGCTGGTCGATGAACTTGTCGAGGCGAACATCAAGCCCTGGCTCACCCTCTATCACTGGGATCTGCCGCAGACCCTTGAGGATCAAGGCGGCTGGACGAACCGCGACACCTCCGAACGTTTTCGGGACTACGCCCTCGCCGTTCATGACGCCCTCGGCGACCGCGTGAACATCTGGACCACGCTCAACGAACCGTGGTGCTCGTCGTTCCTCAGCTACACGGCCGGGGCGCACGCCCCAGGCCGCCAGAGCAAAGAAGCCGGTCTCGCCGCCGGCCACCACTTGCTGCTGGGGCATGGGCTCACCGTGCAGGCGTTGCGAGAGCGCGACCCGAACCTCAATCTGGGGATCACCCTGAACCTCACCGTTGCGAAGCCGGTCGACCCGGCCCGCCCCGGCGATGTCGACGCGGCCCGCCGCATCGACGGTCAATTCAACCGGTTCTTCCTCGATCCGATCTTTCGGGGCGCCTACCCGGTCGACGTGCTGGATGACGTGGCCGGACTCGGCCTCGACACGGTCATTCGCGAGGGCGACCTGGCCCAGATCGCACAGCCCATCGATGCCCTGGGCGTGAATTACTACCACGGTGAGCTGGTCAGCGATCGCGAGGCGCAGCATCCGCTCCCCGGCGAGGCACCGACGACCCGGGTGATCCACTCCCCCTTCCCCGCCGCCGACGGCGTGTTCCACCATCCGCAGGGGCTGCCGCTCACGGCGATGAATTGGGAGGTGCAGCCGGCCGGGCTCACCGAGCTGCTGCAGCGGGTGGACCGGGAGTACACCGGTTTCACCGGGACCAGTTTGTACATCACCGAAAATGGTGCGGCGTACGACGACGTGGTCGATGACGATGGACGAGTGGCGGATGCCCAGCGCACCACTTTCCTCACCGCCCACCTCGACGCCGTCCTCGACGCCATCGACTCCGGAGTCGACGTGAAGGGTTACTTCTACTGGTCCATGCTCGACAACTACGAGTGGGCCTGGGGCTATGCCAAACGGTTCGGCATCGTGCGCGTGGACTACGACACCCAGGAGCGCACGATCAAAGACAGCGGACGCGCCTATGCGGCGATCATTCGCAATCGATCGCTTGTGCCTATGCTGACTGAATGACGACAGATTTCATCCCCGCCCCCCGTCTGCCCACCCTGGAAATGGTGGCCGCGGCGGCGGGGGTGTCGCGGGCGACCGTGAGCCGAGTGGTGAACGGATCACCCAAGGTGCGACCCGATGTGCAGGCCCTGGTGCAGACGGCCATCGACCAGCTGCACTACGTGCCCAATCGGGCAGCCCGCTCGCTGGTGAACCGTCGCACGCAGGTGATCGCGCTGGTCGTTCCGGAAAACCTCACGATGTTCTTCGGGGATCCGTATTTCGCCGCGGTCATGCAGGGCATCACCCGGCGGCTGAATGCGAGCGACTACACCCTGAATCTGCTCGTCGCTGCGAGCGACCCCGGCAACAAGACCATCAGGTACCTGCGCTCGGGCAATGTCGACGGCGCCCTGATCGTGTCGCACCACACAGGCGATGCGTTCGTCGCCGGGATCGTGGGTGCCCTGCCGCTGGTCTTCGGCGGCCGCCCCTCGATCGAGGCCGCCGATGTCTACTTCGTCGACGTCGACAACACGGCGGGGGCGGCGGATGCGACCCGTTACCTGGTGGATGCCGGTCACCGACGCATCGGCACCATCACCGGGCCGCTGGACATGCCCGCGGGGCTTGACCGCTTCATCGGTTTCCGGGCCGTGATGGCGGAGGCCGGCCGCGCCCTGGACGCGGTGGAGCATGCCGACTTCACGGCGGCGGGAGCAGCCCTGGCCGCAAACCGACTGCTCGACCGCGTTCCCGACCTCGACGCCCTGTTCGTGGCGAGCGATCTGATGGCCGCCGGGGTTCTCGGCGTGCTCCGCGCGCGAGGACGCGCCGTTCCGGACGATGTGGCCGTGGTGGGCTTCGACGACAGCCCCTCAGCCGTGTCGGCGAGCGTGCCGTTGACGACCATTCGCCAACCCTCGGAGGAGGCCGGCTACCTGATGGCGGATGTGCTGCTGCGCCTACTCGCGGGCGACGACACTGTCACGCGGGGCACCATCCTGCCCACGGCATTCGTGCGACGCGCCTCCGCCTAGCCTGCTTGCGCGCCCGCCGAGCCGCAGCCCCGCACGAGGTGCCACCTTCTGCCCCATGAGCATCCAGGGCTCGCGCGAGACGACACCATCCGCCCTATCAGGCCCGCCATGGGGCACATGATGGCCACTCGCGACAACCACGGGGCAGAAGTTGGCCCCTCACGCGAGGTGGCGGCATCCGCCCCAGGGGACTCGCGGGATCGGTACCGGCGGGGACAACGGCTACCGGTCGAGGGACTCCACGGCTTCGCACGGGCTCGCGCTCGGGTCGGCGCGGTGCACGTTCACGGCCAGCTCACCCAGCAACGCGCCGAGCCTCGCAGCATCGTCGCCGGGCAGCCCGATGAGAATTACCGTTTCGACGGCCGCCACGCGATCCTCGTACAGCGCCAGCACGCCGAACCCCTTCGGAGTCGCCACGATCTTGCGCGCCCGTCGGTCCGTCGGATCGGGAACGCGCTCAACGAGCCCTGCGTCCACCATTCCATCCAGCAGGTAGGTGAGCACCGTGCGATCAATCGCGAGATGAGCCCCGATCGCCTGCTGCGACGGAAGATCACGGTGAATCACCGTGGACAGCACCTGGTAGCAGCGCACTCCCCCGGGCAGGCCGTCGACGGCAGCCTCCAGCTGGCGCTGGTACCCACGAAGAACCATCGCCAGGTTCCAGCCCAGGTCCCCGGGCACCGTCGCCGGGAAGGTCGGTTCGCTCGTCATATCCACCAGCCTACCCAAAACTATGCATTTGCATAGATATTCTGCGAGACATATGATCTGTAAGACAGCACAGTTTTGAGAAGCACAGTTTTGAGAAACACGGAGGAGTCCGTATGCAACCCACCATCGGCATTCTGGGCGCCGGACGCGTCGGCACCGCGATCGCCCGCCAAGCGTTGAAAGCCGGCTACCGGGTGCGCATCGCCACGGCCAAGCCCGCCGCCGACAACGCGCTTCTGGTTGACATCGTCACCCCCGGGGCCGAGGCCGTGGAATCCAGCGAGGCCGCGGCATCCGATCTGGTGATCCTGGCGATTCCGCTGCACAAATACCAGTCACTGAACCCCGTCGACCTAGCCGGCCGCGTGGTGATCGACGCCATGAACTACTGGGCCCCCGTCGACGGAGTGTTCACTGACTTCGAGGACGGCGCACGCACCTCGAGCGAGGTCGTCGAACAATTTCTGGCCGGCGCCCGTGTGGTGAAGTCCCTCAATCACATCGGCTACCACGAGCTCGAAGAAGATGACAAGCCCGCTGAGGACCCCGAACGCCGTGCCCTGGCCGTCGCCGGCGACGACCCGGCCGCGAAAGAACTCGTGATGGAGTTCATCGACCGGCTTGGCTATGACGCCGTCGACGCCGGGCCGCTCGCAGCCGGCCGCGCATTCCAGCCTGCCACGGCCATCTTCACCGGCAGCCACACCGCGCCCCGGCTTCGCGCCCTCGTCCAGCAGCCCCTCGCGGCCTAGTCTCACCAACCAAACAACGGAGAACCCAGTGGAAATCGGCGCGTACAGCTTCGGCGACACCCAACTCAACCCGGACGGCAGCCAGCGCTCCACCGCCGAAGCCATCAAGAACCTCTTCGATGCCATCGTCCACGCCGACACGGTCGGCCTGGATTACTTCGGTGTCGGCGAGCACCACACCCTGTCGATGCCGGCCTCCTCGCCGGGTGCGATCATCGCCGCCGCGGCCGCCGCCACCACGCGCATTAAACTCGGCAGCGCCGCGAGCATCATCGGAACGGATGACCCGGTTCGGGTCTTCCAGCAATTCGCCACCGCAGATGCCCTCTCCGGCGGCGGCGGCCGCATCGAGATCACCGCCGGTCGCGGGTCATCCGTGGAAACGTTTCCGCTGTTCGGCTTCGACCTGAACGACTACGACGAGCTCTACGCCCAGAAACTCGACCTGCTGCTCACCCTGAACAACAGCACCACCGAAAACGTCACCTGGTCGGGCACCGCACGTCCGTCGATCCCGCAGCTCGATGTGGTGCCCCGGCCGGCCAACGGGTCACTGCCGATCTGGATCGCCACCGGCGGCAGCGCCCCGTCCTCGGCCCGCGCCGGGCGCCTCGGCCTGCCCCTCGCCTATGCCATCATCGGCGGGCAGCCGCACCGATTCGCTCCGCTGGCGAACCTCTACCGCCAGTCGGCCGCGCAGGCCGGCCACAGCGGGGACAACATCAAGGTATCGGTGGCCACCTTCGGCCTGGTGGCTCCCACCAAAAAGGAAGCGGTTGAGCGCCTCTATCCGGGGTGGGTCAACCTCAATATCGAAATGGGCAAATTACGCGGCTGGCCGGCGCCGCAATTGAGCTCCTATCTTGCTCAGGTCGACGCCCCCAATGCCTATTTTGTGGGTGACCCGGACGACGTGGCCGAACGCATCGTGGCCCTGCACGGACACCTCGGGCACATGCGGCAGTTCTTCCAGGGCGACCATGGCGGACTCCCGCACGAGTACCTGATGGAGTCGATCACCCTGCTCGCCACCGAAGTCAAGCCCCGCGTCGAGCGCCTGCTCGCCGCAAAGTAGCGCTGGGGAACTACTAGGGCGACGAGGAGACCACCGGCAGCACTGTGGAGGGGGCGGCCACGCAGGTCCGGTTGCGACCGCCACGCTTGGCCTCGTAGAGCGCCGCATCAGATCGGGCCAGCCACACCGACACGGTTTCGTGCGCCTGCAACGCGGCCAAGCCCACACTGACCGTGCAGGTCAGTTCCGGCGACACGGACTCCCAGTTGTAGCTGCGCACCGACATCAGCAACCGCTCGCACGCCTGCGACGCCGCCTCCAAGTTAGTGTCAGAGAAGACGAGCAGGAATTCCTCCCCACCGATTCGAACGGCCAGGTCGGTATCGCGAACGAACGTGCGCAGCATCGACGCGATGATTTCGAGCACCTGGTCACCCGTGCCGTGACCGAATCTGTCATTCACCTGCTTGAAGTGGTCGAGATCGATCATGGCCGCGCAGAGCGGCTGATCCCGGTTCTCGGCGTGCCCCATCATCCAGGGCAGTTCGCGGTCGAGCGCCCGGCGATTCGGCAGGTCTGTGAGCGGGTCGGTGTGGGCCTGGCCGTCGAGTTCCTCGGCTCGGCTGCGCGCTACCTTGGCTTCCAGCTGCGAGTGCTGGAGTTCGTGGCGAGCCTGTTCCATCTCGATCGTATTGATCAGCATCTGAGATTGCAGCCCAGCCGTCTGCACTGTCATGCGCAGCAGCAATTTGTGCAGCCGCTCGTGGTGCCTGAGCGCTTGCTCGTACCGCCCGCCGGCCTTGTGCATCTCAAAGAGGGATAGATGCAGTTTGGCGAGGAGCTTGGGTTCCTCCTCGATATCGGGGTCGGTGAGCTGCGCTTCCATCATCGCCGTTGCCTCATCGAACCGGCCGGCGGCCCGTACCAGCTCGGCCAACTGCGCATCGATGTCAATCTCCAGGCTGCGGTACCCGGAGGCGCGGCTGAGTATCTTGCCCAGCCTCCCGTGCTCGCGGGCCTCGTCGTACTCCCCCAGCTTGACCAGGATGCTCACGAGGTTGGTGCGCGCCAAGGCTTCATTGAAAGGGTTCCCCTGTCCCTCAGCCAACCCGGCTGCCGCTCGCATCAGCTCCAAGGCCTCGGTCAAGGGTTGCGTGGCATCGTCGCCGTTGGAGATCACTGCCTGCGCCATCACCATGTAGGAGTCACCGAGATTGTTCAGGGCGACGAAATTGGTCTCCGGGTCGTTCAGGGTCTGGGCGATGGCCAAGGCTTGCTTGCCCAATTCCGCCGAACGGTCCACGTCCCCCATCGCCCCGTGCACGAGCGACGAACGGCTCAGCGCCCAGAACTCCGCGACCGGGTTTCCGGCGGCTCTGGCGGTGTTGAGTGCGCCCAACACGTGCTGCAGCGCTGTCTCATTCAAGGACGTATCCGTGAAGGCCAGGGCCAGCGTGCAGTGCACATCTGATTGCCCGAGCAGGTCACCCGCCTCGATGAAATGTTCCAGCGCGAGCATTCCCTGCTGCACGGAGGCCGGGTAGTCGCCGAGGCGGAGCCGATGCAGCGCTAAGAGCTGACGAGCCTGCGCCTGCTGCAGCGCGGTGGCACGTGAGTGAGCCAGCGCTTTCTCGGCCTGCGCCGCCCCGAGTTGATGCTGCCCGCTGTCCCTAGAAGCATTACTCAGCTCGATCAGCTCACCAACGGAATTCACAACGTTCTCGTCGACAACAATGTCAGTTCCCATCATGTTCAGCCCCCCAACTGATCGTGGATACCGTCTTCTCAGACTCTAGTTCGAATGACGCGCATCACCATGAATGAGCCTGTCCATTCAGGCCCTATCCACAGCATAGACACTCACGAGGCTAGACAAGTCGTTCTGTCGGTCTTTTTTTGTTGCAATTCAGAACAACTTTTGGCACGCGCGCATGGCCGTGGTGCTGCGTTGCAACCCACGCGTAGGCTTCGGTCATGCGCGCAATCATTGTGACCTCCGCCGGCGGACCCGAAAATCTGACCCTGGCCGAGGTGGACGATCTTCCGTTGGGACCCCGGGAGATCCGAATCACCGTCGCCGCGGCCGGTGTCAACCGGGCGGATGTCGCCCAGCGGCAGGGCAGTTACCCCTCGCCCGCCGACGCCCCCCAGTGGCCAGGCCTTGAAGTGTCGGGCGTGATCAGCGAAGTCGGAGCAGACGTGACCCGGTTCGACGTACACGACCGCGTCTGCGCCCTGCTCGCCGGCGGTGGGTATGCCACGGAGGCTGTCGTACACGAGGACCTCGTGCTCCTGGTTCCCCTCACCATGGATCTCGTCGATGCCGCTGCGCTGCCGGAAGCCCTGGCGACCGTGTGGTCGAACGTGTTCATGAATGCCGACCTGATGCCCGGTGAAACACTGCTCGTACATGGCGGAGCCAGCGGGATCGGCACCACCGCCATTCAGTTGGCCCGGATGATCGGCGCCCGCGTCGCTGTCACAGCGGGTTCGGCCGAGAAACTGGCCGTGTGCCAGAGCCTCGGCGCAGAGATCCTGATCAACTATCGCGAGCAGGACTTCGTGGCCGAGGTGCTGGCCGCCACCGACGGTCGGGGTGCCGACGTGATCCTCGACATCATGGGTGGTTCCTATGCCGCGCGCAACATCGATGCCCTCGCCACCAACGGCCGCATCATGGTGATCGCCAACCAGAGCGGCGAAGCTGCCACGTTCAATCCCTTCCACCTCATGCAGAAGCGCGGCCGCTACTGGGGCACCACCCTGCGCTCTCGCCCGATCGAAGAGAAGGCGGAGATCATTCGGGCCGTCCACGCCGCGGTCTCGCCCTGGATCGAATCCGGCCAGTTCCGCCCCGTGATCGACAGTGTCTACTCCTTCGAGAACGCTGCGGATGCGCACCGTCGGCTCGAAGCATCCGCGCACGTGGGCAAGATCGTGCTCGTGCCCTGATCAGGCCCGTCCTGCTGCCATCCCGCGCGGCGGCAGAATAGGAATATGAGCGACGCCGGAGACTTCGTGGACCTCACGCTGCAGAACGAGGGCAGCTGGGAACGCGCAGATGACGCCCGGGCGAGCCTGGGCAGCAGCCTGCGCTTTTACGGCGCATCGGTCGGGGCGGTACGCGGAACCATCCGTGACCTGGGCCGCCGCTACCGCGGCATGTCGCATGACGAGGTGACAGCGCTGAGCTCCGAGCTGTGGAACGTGCCGGTCTTCGAACGCCGCCTCGCCGCCATCGTGCTCTTGCAGTCACACCGGGCCCTGCTCGACAACACCGACCTCACCCGGATCGAGGGTTTCCTGCGGGGAGCGGGCCTGCCCGCCTTGGTGGACCCGTTGGCGCTCGATGTGGTGCTTCCCCTCGTGCAGAGGCTGAGCGGCCAGGGCCGGGCGCGTGCCGATGCCGCTGTCGACCGGTGGGCGCACGACGCCGATCCGTGGCTGCGCCGCGCGGCCGCCCTCGTCACCGCTTAACCCGGGAACCTGCGCACTGAGGCCGAGCCGGCGTGCCGCGGGGCACCCCGGCGGCTACAGTCGGGGCCGGCCGGCCCACCGCTCGGCCTTCAGAGCGAGGTGCAACTCAAGGCGGGCCTGACCGCCGAGCGGGTCCACACCGATCAGTGAGCGGATGCGAGCCAACCGGTTGTACACACTGGTTCGGTGCAAGTGCAGTTGCGTTGCGACATCCGCCACCGACCCGTCCTTGTCATAGAGCAGCTCGAGCACCGGCAGCAGCTCCCCGTTGCGGTCGAGTTCTCGCAACTCCGAGAACAGCGTGGACTCCCCCGGCACCACGTCCCGGCCCTCCACGGCGAGGAACTGATACACGCCGATGGCGCGAAACGACACGAGCGCGCCGAGCTGGGCATCCACCCAGGCTGCCTGTACGGCGCTGCGCGCCTCGGAGTAGGCGCCAGGCAGCCGCCGCAGGTCGGAGAACGGCTCGCTCAGCCCGAGCAGGGCCGGCGAAGCCGGCTGTCCCCCGCGACGCGATACCTCCAGCCCGAAACGCCGCAGAATCTCAGACTCGTCGATGCCGTCGATCGCGTCTTGGAGCAGCAGCACGGCATGCGTCTCCGTGCCCGCTGAGAACAACACGGTATTGATGCCGAGCGTGGCGTGCAACGCGGAGAGCCGTTGCAGCAAGCTGCTCTCCATCGGGTTGCGCCGGGAGTTCTCGCCGCGCTCGAGCAAGGTGGCCAGCCGCCAGGGCCCGCGTCCATGCACGCCCGGCCAACCGCCCACCGCCACGACCGCGTCACGGTCGCCGAGGCAGGCGGACAGGAATTGCGCCTCCCGCACCCGACGTCCGTCGGAGTCCGCGCTCGTGCGATTGAGCAGCATCTCGGCGAGGGAATCCATTTCGGGGCGGCTCACCCGCAGTTCCTGCAGGATCGCATCCGGCTCGCACTCATCGTCCAGCTGCAGCACCCAGAGATACCCCACCCGGAATCCGCGAGCGAGCAACGGTACGCACACCCGGCCCAGCATTCCCAGATCGGCATTCGCAGGGACCGGAACCGGTTTCACGGCGGTGGCGATGCCGTGACTGAGCTGCCACGCGCTCACATCAGGCGGAACGACCTTGCTCAGCAGAAAGTTCGTACGCACCCGGTCAGCCGTGGCCTGATGCGCGCTGTACGCCAGCAGGATACCGTCAAGATCTTCCAGCGACAGGGCCCGGCCGAGCTGTGCGGCGATGATGGCCACCGCCTGGTCGATGTCGGCCGCTTTCATAGCCCCATCCTACGGAACGCAGTGAACGTCAGGCGACAATCGCCGCGTCTTGACGCTACAAATGTCGAACCGACTCCGGTCCGCGATCCGGAGGACAGCTTGCCGTTTCGGAGACAAAACCCCCGGATAAACGTAGATTTTCAGACCAGGTGACCGCCGCCGGCCTGCATGGTGTCAACGACGGACTCCGGCGTCGACGGGCCCGAGACCAGGCGGGCTCGCAAACCACGGCTTATCGTTTTCAGGCTGACCAATGTCGATCGGCGATGCACCCACTAGAGCCAGGAGTTCCCCATGATCATTGGTGTTCCGACCGAAGTCAAGAACAACGAATTCCGCGTGGCCATCACCGCCGCCGGAGTTCACGAAGCAACCCTCCACGGCCACACCGTGCTCGTGCAGGCCGGAGCCGGAGTCGCCTCAGGGTTCACCGACGCCGACTACGAAGCCGCCGGCGCCGCGATCGTCGAGACCGCCTTCGAGGTCTGGGCCAGCGCGGACATGATCCTTAAGGTGAAGGAGCCCGTCACCGCCGAGTACGTGCACTTCCGCACCGGCCTGATCCTCTTCACATACCTGCACCTCGCGGCCGAACCCGAGCTGGCCACCGCCCTGCTCCAGGCCGGCGTCACCGCCATCGCCTACGAGACCGTGCAGAAGACCGACCGTTCGCTGCCACTGCTCGCCCCGATGAGCGAAGTCGCCGGGCGCCTCGCCGTTCAGGTCGGTGCCGCGTCGATGACCCGCCCCGGCGGCGGTCCGGGCATCCTGATGGGCGGAGTTCCCGGAGTGCGCGCGGCCAAGGTCACCGTGATCGGCGCCGGAGTCGCCGGTTCCAACGCCGCCGCCATGGCCATCGGCATGGGTGCGGACGTCACCATCCTCGATATCAACATCGACCGCCTGCGCGAACTCGACGCCCAGTACGCGGGCCGCCTGAAGACCATCGCATCCAACGCCTACGAGATCGACCGCGCCGTGATCGAGGCCGACCTGGTGATCGGCTCCGTGCTGATCCCCGGGGCGAAGGCTCCCAAGCTCGTCACTGACGAGATGGTCTCGCGCATGAAGCCGGGTTCCGTGCTCGTGGACATCGCTGTGGACCAGGGCGGATGCTTCGAAGGCACCCACGCCACGACGCACGAAGACCCCACCTTCGCGGTGCACGGCTCGATCTTCTACTGCGTGGCCAACATGCCCGGTGCCGTGCCGCGCACATCGACCCTGGCGCTGACGAACGTCACCCTCCCGTACGCCCTGTCCATCGCCGACCGCGGGGTGCGCGCCGCGTTCGATCGGGACATCGCCCTCGCCGGTGGACTGAACATCGCCGCCGGCCGCATCGCCAACCGCTCGGTCAGCATCGCCCTCGGGCTGCCCCTGGCCGACTGGACCGACCTGGTGACCGAGGTCGAGCTGGCCCTGGTCTGACAGCGGCTCGGCTGAGCATACGCTGTGACGGATGCCCGTGAACGACTCGCGTCGTCCATCCGGGCATCCGTTTCTGCGTATCCGGGTGACCTGCATTCGCGGGGGCCCTCGGGACAGACCAGATGGGCACTGCCCATCGCGATCGATTACAAGGAAGTAACTCCGATGTCGCAACTGAAATCCAGCACCCGATCACCGATCAGGCCGCAGCCGCATCTCGCACGCTCGCTCTCGAACCGGCACATCCAACTCATCGCCATCGGCGGCGCGATCGGAACCGGGCTCTTCATGGGCTCCGGCAAGACGATCTCGTTGGCCGGACCGTCGGTGATCTTCGTCTACATGATCATCGGCTTCATGCTGTTCTTCGTGATGCGGGCCATGGGCGAGCTGCTGCTCTCGAATCTGGAGTACAAATCGTTCAGCGACTTCGCCGGCGACCTGCTGGGCCCGTGGGCCGGCTTCTTCACGAGCTGGACGTACTGGCTCTGCTGGATCGTCACCGGCATCGCCGAGCTGATCGCGATCGCCCTGTACACCAGCTTCTGGTGGCCCGAGCTGCCGCTGTGGATTCCCGCGCTCGGGGCCGTGCTGGTGCTGCTGGCACTCAACCTCACGAGTGTGAAGGCGTTCGGTGAGACCGAGTTCTGGTTCGCCCTGATCAAGATCATCGCCATCGTGACCCTCATCGTGGTGGGCCTGGTCATGGTCATCACGAAATTCCAGTCCCCGGGCGGCGCCCCGGCCAGCTTCAGCAACCTGTGGAACGACGGCGGCATGTTCCCGACCGGTCCGATGGGGTTCATCGCCGGCTTCCAGATCGCGGTGTTCGCCTTCGTCGGGCTTGAGCTCGTGGGCACCACGGCAGCCGAGGCGAAAGACCCGGAGAAGAACCTGCCCAAAGCCATCAACTCCATCCCCATTCGCATCATGCTGTTCTACGTGCTGGCCCTGGTCATGATCATGACCATCACCCCGTGGCGCGAAGTCACCGCCGACGCGAGCCCGTTCGTGGCCATGTTCACTCTTGCCGGCCTCGGCGCCGCGGCGGCTGTCATCAACTTCGTCGTGCTCACGAGCGCCACGTCGTCGGCCAACTCCGGGCTGTATTCCACATCGAGAATGCTGTTCGGCCTGTCCGTCGGGGGCATGGCCCCGAACCGTTTCGAGGTCCTGAGCCGGCATCGGGTGCCGGCGAACGCGCTCCTGTTCTCGTGTGCCTTCCTGCTCGCATCCGCGGTGCTGCTCTACGCGAATCCGTCGATCATCGCCGTGTTCACCGTGGTGACGACCATGTCGGCGGTGCTGTTCATCTTCGTCTGGACCATCATCCTGGTCAGCTACATTGTGTTCCGCACCCGCCGCCCGGGACTGCACGCGGCATCGGCGTTCAAAATGCCCGGCGGCGTATACATGTGTCACGTCGTGCTGGCGTTCTTCGTGTTCCTGATCTGGGCGCTCACCCAGAAGACCGACACGCTGCAGGCACTTCTGGTGACACCCCTGTGGTTCATCGGACTCGGTGTCGTGTGGATGGTCCTGCGCCGCCGCCCCGCGCAGGTGGCCCACCGCGAATTGCACCGCGCCAACGTGCTGGCCGACCGGGAAGCGGCGTTCGCCTTCCACAGCTGAGCGCGTCGCCGACAAAACGGGCTGTTCACCGGGCGTGCCCGGAACCGGTACGGTCGAGGCACCGCTCGTTCGCGGCCAGAGGGAGCACCATGTCCAATCGCCCGGCCTTGCGTCGACGGCCCGTCCCCATGCTGACCGGGGTGATGCTCGGTGTGTCGGTTTCACTGATCGTGCTGGGCGCAGCGACGTCCGGCGCCTCCGGCCTGCTGCTGACGGCCGGCTACATCGGCATGCTGACCGCCCTCTACAGCCTCGTCACCGGGCGCAAGTCCTGGGCGATTCTCCCCTCCCGAAAATTCGCCGCCGCTGCGCTGGCGGGCGCGCTGGTCGTCACGGTGTTCGGCGGCGCACTTGCGGCGCCGAACATCTCAAACGATCTCGCCGTCACCACGGGCAGCTCGCCGTCCGCCGCCGCACCGACGGATACGGCCACGGCCACGGCCACAGACACGCCGAAGCCGACACCGACGGACGCCACGGCGCTCGACCCGGAGACGTCGACATTTGCCTCCGCGGATCCATCCGTCGTGCTCGCGACAGCACTGCTGGCGACTCTTCTGGTGAAGGGTCGCGCGGCGAAAACCGGTTACGACCGCACCGGCAGTTTCGGTTCCGCGTGGCTGGACGTCGACGGCAACGGATGCGACACGCGTAACGACATCCTGGCCCGGGACCTGACGGACATCGTGAAATCCGGATCCTGCCGAGTGCTCAGTGGCACGCTGCAGGGTCCATACACCGGCAAGACCATCGCCTTCGAGCGAGGACTATCCACCTCGTCCCTCGTGCAGATCGACCATGTGGTCGCCCTGTCCAACGCCTGGCAGACCGGAGCCCAGCAGTTGACGCAGGCCCAGCGGGTGTCCCTGGCGAATGATCCGCTGAACCTGCTCGCCGTCAACGGCGCCACGAACTCCAGCAAGGGCGACGGCGACAGCGCCACCTGGCTGCCCCCGCAGGCGTCATACCGCTGTGCCTATGTGGCCCGGCAGATTTCCGTGAAGGCCGCGTACGCCCTCTGGGTCACGGCCGCCGAGCAGCAGTCCATGACGCGCATTCTGGACACCTGTCCCGACCAGCGAGCGTCAACATCCGGTTTCGCGACCACACCGGTTCCTCTCCCCCCAGTCGTTGCTCCCGCGCCTGCTCCTCCCGTCCCCGAACCGGCCGTCCCCGAACCGGCCACCCCCTCCCGCTGACGCGGCACCCGTCTGGCCGGCGGGCACTCGTTCACGCGAGTGCCCGCCGGCCAAACAAGTGCCGCGAGTTGCCGGGGTGCACTAATGAGTGAAGTGCGACTCCTGCAGCTCGAAGACCGGCGTGTCGAGACCCTCCATCCGCGCCTTGATCTGCAGCGCGAGGTAGTTGGAGTAGTGCCGGCTCTGGTGCAGGTTGCCGCCGTGGATCCACAGCTGCTGCACGTTGGTGGGCTTCCACATGTTGCGCAGCTCCCCCTCCCACGGCCCCGGATCCTTCGGAGTGTCCGAACCGTAACCCCAGCAGCGGCCCACCTGGTCGGCGACCTCCGGCGACACCAGGTCGGCCAACCAGCCGTTCATCGAGCCGTAGCCGGTGGCGTAGACGATCAAGTCGGCCGGCAACGTCGAACCATCCGCCATCACCACGGCCTCGGGGGTGATCGAGGCGAGCTGTCCCGACTTCACCGCCACCCGGCCGTCGATGAGCAGCTGCGAGGCGCCGACGTCGATGTAGTAGCCCGAGCCACGGCGCAGGTACTTCAGGAACAACCCGGAGCCGTCGGTGCCGAAGTCGAGGTCGAACCCGACCTCACGGAGCTTGGCGTAGAACTCTGCGTCGCGCTCGGCCATCTGCTCGTACACCGGAATCTGCGCGGCCGGCAGGATGCGGTACGGCAGCGACGCGAACAGCAGGTCGGCCTTCTCGGTGGTCACCCCGTTGGCGAGCGCCTGCTCGGAGTACAGCCCGCCGAGCGCGAGGTCCATCAGGGCGTCGCTGCGGGCGATGTGCGTGGACGAGCGCTGCACCATGGTGACCTCCGCGCCGTTCTCCCACAGGTCGGCGCAGATATCGTGGGCTGAGTTATTGGAACCGATCACTACGGCCTTCTTGCCCGTCCAGTCCCCGCCACCGGCGTGCTTGGACGAGTGGTGCTGCTGGCCGAGGAAGGTCTCTGCCCCCTCGAACACCGGCGTGTTCGGGTAACCCGACACCCCGAGGGCGAACACCAGTTGCTTGGGCCGCAGCGTCACGGGCGTTCCGTCCCGGATCACCTGCACCACCCATTCCTGGGCCGACTCGTCGAAGTGCGCTTTCGTGCACTCGGTGCTCGACCAGTAGTTGAGCTCCATGATGCGCGTGTAGTGCTCGAGCCAGTCACCGATCTTGTCCTTGGAGGCGAACACCGGCCAGTCCTCCGGGAACTTCAGATAGGGCAGGTGGTCGTACCAGACCGGGTCGTGCAGGTGCAGGGACTTGTAGCGGTTGCGCCATGAGTCGCCGGGTCGCGCGTTCTTCTCGATGACGATCGTGGGCACGCCGAGTCGGCGCATCCGCGCCGCCAGGCCGATGCCGCCCTGACCGCCGCCCACGATCACGCAGTAGGGCTGCTCCTCGTAGCCGAGCCGTGCCTCGCGCTCCTCCTTCTTCTCCAGCCAGGACTTGCGGCCCTTCTCGATCACATGGGACACGCCGGTTTCGCGGCTGAAGTTCTTCTTCTCCTCGAAGCCCTTCAGCTCCTTCATAGTC
>Ga0209023_10002870_pt1 | contig 21054 bp, 16 predicted proteins | sample LakOneMetagenome_FD_187468 | JGI IMG/M metagenome (GOLD analysis project Ga0209023, IMG submission 187468) | Freshwater and sediment microbial communities from Lake Erie, Canada (SPAdes) (version 2) | ecosystem: Environmental > Aquatic > Freshwater > Lentic | place: Lake Erie, Canada...
CGTGCCGTTGAAGTCTGAAATGAGCCAAATAGGGATGTGTGGCGTATAGAGCCGCAGCATTACAAGCTGATGCTGTATTCAGCCCTTGAGGCCGTTGCCGCTAGGAGTTATCCGTTCCAGCCCACGTATAAACCGACCGTGGTCTCGGGCGGGCTGGCATGCAACAACAAAGACACAAACCACAATGGCACACCTGACTGGCAAGAATACCTCGCGGAGATCCTGAACCAATGCCCTCCCGTTCTACCATCCGGTGAGCTCTTCCACCCTGCGGTTGGCATTCACCCTTACGACTTAAGCAGCCATGCTGCACTTACGGCCATCAGCGACTTCGTTTCTTCGGTCATAGGTAAGTGGAATGCGGCGGCAAATATAGCGACGGCTGGCAATGACATCTGGATTACAGAGTTCGGGTGCACGGCAGAATCCGCTTATGGGTTCAGTGAGCAGACCAAGAGCGACGCTTTGCAGGTTCTGTTACGGCCAACCGGCGGGTTCTTCACTTTGCAAAGCCGATGCAAGGCCGTGTTGCTATATCGCTACCTGCCCCAAGCCGCTGCGGGGGATGATCAGGACGGCAACCTGTATTGGAACTCAGTCCCTATGCTCGATAACAATCTCTCGGGTAAGCAGCCGGTGATGGATATGCTAAAGACAAGCTGGACAAACGCTCCCTCCTAAGCGATACGGTGCTTGGCTTCTGCGGAGAGGCGCTACCCGCGCGCAAGGCAACCCGCTCCAGACTACCTCCGCGCCGTTAAGGACAGCGCCTTGCTGCCGTGAAATTGTCAAGAGGTTGCAGTCGGACATAACCTGTTCGGGGCTTCCAATCCCAAGAGAGAGTTGCGGCCGCTCAGGGGAACTCACCAAGCTCGCCTGGCAGCGCAGCACGCATTGACTCCAAGCGATCACCGGGTGCCATGAAGCCTGAGCAGCGTCGCGAACTGCTCGAGTTGGTGTCTAAGAGCGCCTGTTCAACTGCTTTCTGGCGCTCGTGATCGGACAGACCCATGCTTTTCTCCTTTTCGTGCTTCCTATTGACGGACCGTACCTTGATACGTGTCGGGCAGCTCGAGGTGTTCCATTGAACCCAGGGATCCAGGGCAGCACCGACCCCTGCTGCGTCGAAGTTGCGGCAGGACGACCAATATTGATGACGCCCCGTCGCTGCCCGCGGATGATGTTAGATTTAGCATGTGACAGACCTGTTCTCGGGATTGACTCGTAGCCAGCAGCTCTGCAGGGTGCTTCAGGCTGTCGAGCGGAATCCGGGCGCGACCCCAAACGAAATCACCAAGGGACTCGGGTTGGCGCACAACCAGCGGCAGCAGGTGGTGTGGGTGCTAGGGGAGCTGTTTGAAGGTGTGTCGACGTGGCACTCGCATGATTTCTGTGGAGACCTCGCGGTCGATGCGCCATTGATCGCCAGCGAGGTTTTGCCCTTGGAATTCGATTCGCCAATACAGCTCACGTCTGCTGGCAAGAAAGCTCTGCCCTGTTGCTCGTTGGACGCAGAAGCACCCGAAGGTTCGGCCGGCGCATAGAACCCCGCAGCTCTCGGTCGAGTCCATGCTTGCTTATCTCACTACGGAATACAGTAAGGGAAGCGAGCTGTCGCTACGTCCGTAGACCGTGGCTAGAGTTCGCGACCACCAACGCACGGGGAAAACATCAGGAGGCGATCAGCGCCTGGTGCTCGATCTTCGGAGCGGAGTTTCCGGAGGCCGTTGCGGCGGACCTTGTCGGCTCCGGCCCGAGAGGTTTGCGGACCTGGCTCAGCAGTCCTGCCGGGCTCTTCTCCTTGATGTGGCGTGAGCAGTGAAGGACGACCAGAACGTCGAGGTCGGCGTGACCGCTGAGCGCGGTGAACTTGGGTATCGACCCCATCGCAAAGGCGTCGACGATCGTGAAGTGGGAGTAGCGGCCAGATTTCCGCAGAACGCTGCTGCGAAGGAGCTGATGCAGATGACGGCTGCGTGTCGGTCCTGCGCACCCCGCGCCCTTCCGGCCGCAGGCTGCCTCCGCGACACGTACGACAGCCCGAAGACTAAGCACACGATGGCGCCACCACTCAACACGATGATGCTAGGCAACGCCGCGAGATGACCACTGCACAGAGCCGCAAGAACCCCGACAGCGGCGACTCGGAAAGCCTGCAAGGCTAGGTAGACTTCGTCATCCATGGCGAGGTCCGGCCCATCTACCACCACGATGTAGGCCCTTCTCGATGGCAGCATCTCAAAAGCCCCGGGTATGGTTTGCGCCCCGTACCGTACGGGTTCACCCACACTTCTGCCGGTCAGACTACGAGCTCGATTTAGACCCCGGCAGGGGAAGCGAACATCACACGCTCACAGTGAACGATGCGCACATCGATGCCACGGTCGACGAAGGCTATATCCCTACCCCGACCACAATTGATCATTCGATCGCGGATACCATCATGACTATTGAGCTCATCGCTTCCAGCGTTCCCTAGTAGTCGATCTCTCCCGCTGGCCCCAGTGAGCTCGTCGTCCCCAGGGCCACCGCTCAGGCTATCGCGGCCCCCGTTCCCTGACATCTTGTCATCGCCGGCGCCACCCTTCGCCCTGTCAGAGCCACTATCAAGCTGAACTTGGTCCCGCCCCGCGTGCCCGAAGACAGTGTCATCACCGCTACCGCCGCGGACTCTCGCCAAGAACGACGATCCCTCGATACTGATGCGATCGTCACCGCCGTGTAATCCAATACCGACATTCCCGTGATTGATGCATCGCGCCTCGTCAGGTCCTTGGAACGTGCAATCTTCACCAACAATAGAAATACCAGCTGAATCGGCCACCACGTAGTCGCCGTCCGGGGTCGCCTCGCGGTTCAACGCTACACGGTTCATACCGTCGTCGCCCCCGACGCCGAGGCCTATCCCGCCGAAGTCAGGACTGAACGAGTGGACATAGGTCAACCCATGCGCCGTTGCAGGGACTAGGCCTAATACTAGAAGTGCTACAACTAATGCTCGGGGCAGCGGCCGCCACGGCGACGAATGGCGGCCCGCGGGACGAAACGCTCGTAGCATGTCGTCAGGGCCTAGCATGGGCTCCGAGAATAGGACCGCATGTCCATTACACCGCAATAAGCGGTCTTTTTTGTGAATTGCGCACCATCCCCTGACCTGTCAGCGTAGACGATGCCAGTGCCGTTCTCCCATCCAGCAGTATCCGAGCCCGCAGCATCGTAGGCGGCATAGTCGCGGTAGCTGTGGAAGATCTCTACCGGAATATGGGCATCCTTGATTACAGAATCGATAGAATTAAGCCCTAAGTATTGCCACGCCTCTGGCGCATGACGACAATCCTGTGTTGAGTCCCCGGCGGTGCTTATCCCGACCTCCGTTACCCAGACCGCCGTTGGTAGTCCCGGCCAGCCTGAAGACGACCGGTCTTGAGCCAAATCAATCTGATGGGCTGCACTATCTGAAAAGCTGTACGTACTGCACTCGGCCGTTGGGCGGTAAGGGTGAATTCCCAATGCATCACTCGATCCATCGGCGCCCAGATCGCTTAGGTCACCGAGCACATCCTCCCAATCCGCGCGACTCGTAAAGTTGCCAGGCGGAGGCGTCGCCGGCGGGTCTGCTTCCTTCGGCTCGGTCTTGGACGGTCCCGGTGCCATTCCCGCGATGACGACCTGGACGTCCGGGTCACCGCTTGTCCCATTTACCCCTTGATAGGCCAGATCTAGCAACTCCTCATACCTCGCTGAGTCGAACTCACATCCGCCCCAGAACCGGGTAGTGTTTGGCTCGTTGCTGATTTCGATTCCTAGCGCGTCCGGATACCGGTGTGCGACCTCGGCCGCGGCAGCCTGCCACACCGCGTTATCGGCTGAAGTGTCAGCAGGGGCTCCGGGAGCATCTACGTTCGAATAATCGACGCGACTGCAGCCTCCTGTGGCTGCGGAACGGGCCGGATTACAGCTGGGGTAGAGAACGATCACGGGCCGGACGCCATCGCTGATCATTCTCAGGTACGCCTTCGTAGTGTCTAGCGTGTCACTCGGATCCGCAACTACGGTCCCCGTGGTGCAGTCGACGTAGTTCCCTTGGCTGGCATCGATTCGTGCGCTGTTTGCCCCGACTTGCTCAGCTCCCCAGTAAGGGTCGTTCGCAAGGTTGTGAGGTGATCGATTCAAGTAATCCGACCGGCTCCAGAAGTCGTTAAACCCGAAATATGGAAAATCCAGACTGTAATCGAGTGTTTGCGCCTTGGAGTCGCCGTGGCTGTTAGTTGCCACCACATCAATTCTGTATCTCCCCGGCTCAAGAGCAGTTAGGTCCACCGGAGTGTTATAGGTGAGCTGGCATCGGCTATTAACCACTGTGCAAGAAGTTACCGTGGAGGTGCTCTGGGTGGTGGTAGAGGTGCTAGTTAGCGTTTGCAAACGCTTGAAGGTGACCGTCATCGACTGCAGGTCGTGGCCAGACGCCGTCGCATTGAAGGTGTAGCTCTGATGATGAACGATGTCGTGTGGCCAGGTCACCAGCTGCCCACTAATGTCAATTTGGGGATCGTAGAAGTCCTTGGCGATTTGGATTGAGTTACTACCGACGCTATTGTTGGCGGTTGAATCGCTGTCCATGCAGTCGGTGTAGTTCGACTTAGGGTCAATACCCATCAAGGTGCCGATTGCCCGACAGGCCCTCGCGCGGCGGTCGGAGTTGCTCATGTTGGCCAAGATGTTGTTGTAGGTGTTATATGTGACGGTCCCTGGCTGATGGTAAGGATTGTCAATTTTAACCTTGATGTTCGCATCGGACAGGTTGGCCTTGACGAATGTGATTTGCGCTCCCGTGCCATTCGAACTAATTGGCACATCCACGGTGGCGCCCGCAGTACCGAGACTCGTATTCCAGTCTGACCGCGCATCGTTGATCTTATCGTAGAGGGCTGAATCGTTACTGATGTTGATGTAGGTCTTGTAGGAATCGGCATCGCGGTGATTGACATTACTGCCGCTTTGAACGTAGTTAGAAAACGTAAATGCGCCAAGGGAAATGGCTGCGGGAACAAGAAACGGGATTGCGCAGAGTACGACCACTGCTCCTCGAGGGATCTGTACTTTCATTCGCTGGCTCCCAGTGCGGTCTGGTCGGGTGGGGAGGGCGCAACGAGGGACGGATCGACCTGCTCGATAGCTGTCTCGATATCGACTCCGTCGAGCTGATCGGTGACCGGCCCGTCGATGAAAGAGTTGACCTCACCTCCCGACCTTTCGAGCCGACCATCCGGGGCCGTCGCTATCCAGGTTCCATCTGGATTGGGAACTGAAGGATCACCGTCCGACATACGCCTGCGGACAAACAGAAGATACTTCTCGCCGACCTGGTAGGCGGGATCGGTCTCGACCTCGTCCTCGTGTGAACCCAGCTGGAAGAGTTGGATCTCCTGTGGAGCATCGCCGGCGACGACGTCAGTGACATGAATAGACACCGTCCGGGTCTGGATCCCAGGCGATCCCTCAGAATCCCCCGGTAGCGGTTCGCCCGAGCGAACGCCTGTTACGTAGCCTTAGACCACGGCCTCGCTTTCGGAGGTCAGGTCGTCGATCGTGGGAGGTCGATAATCCCATTCGATGACGATGGAATCTTCGGCCGGCGCCGGGGGCAGCTGGGCTTCGGATCCGGCCGAATACAACAACCCACTCAAGACCGCCGACATAATGATAGAAACAGCAAGTGCCGCTATGGCGCGCCCCGCGCTCAATGGAGGCCTCTCTTCCACGCAGCTTTTGGACGCGCCCAGCGAATGTCTACCACTGATCGATCTCCCCGTTACTCATTTGCCGAAACTGGTTTCAGCGTAGCGGGTTTCTCTAAGCTCTGTCGCAGTGTCGGCGGCTTGTGGCAATCACGAGTTTTCAGCTGGAGCAACGCGTTAGCCTTCATACCCGGTCGCCGGCAGTGCTGATCCGTCGACTCGTCGTTTGGGGGCGGCGATTCCGCCCAGCCCCGCCGCGCAGGTCCGTCTTGCATGGCAGACTCGTGCGAACTACATGATGCCTCTCAAATGGACCTTAAATGTTCGCCCTGACTGATGGCTCCTTAGTCCTCGCGGCCACGGATCTGACGAATCACCTCGCGTGCCCTCACCTCACGCAGCAGCATTTGGGCCACGCCCGCGGGGAGCGTGGCGCGCTCCCCGCCTCTGACGATCCCCATGCCGAGCTAATCCGAGAGCGCGGCACGCGGCACGAACTCCAGCAGCTGGAGCGACTCAGCGAAGAGTGCGCCGGGCACGTCGACCTCTCAAGCGCAGCTCCGCCGTTGACGCGGAGCGCGCTTGAGGCAGCCGCCGCAGCAACGGCGTTGAGCATGCACCAAGGCGCGCCCCTTATCTACCAGGGCCAACTCTTTGACGGGCTCTGGCAAGGGCGTCCCGACTTCTTGCGACGGGTCGATGCGGCGTCTGATTTGGGCCACTTTGCCTACGAGGTCCTCGACACGAAGCTGGCTAAGCATGTTAAGCCCGAAGTGGTCCACCAGCTGAGCATCTATAACCGCATGCTCGGTGAGGTCCAAGGATCCGAGCCCGAGTTAGCGTACATCGTGCTTGGCACGGGTGAGATAGAGGAGATCGATCTGTCTCGGTTCGCAGCGCTTCACCGCCACACAGTTCGGCGATTCGAGGCCGTTGCCGCCGCCGCCGGCTCGGAAACGTATCCCGAGCCTGTGGGCCACTGTGCCATCTGCTCGCTCGCTGGTGAGTGCTACGGGCGTCGAGTCGCCGACGACCACCTCAGCCTCGTCGCCGGCGCGAGACGCGAGCAGCGCGAGCGCTTGGGAGAAGGCGGAATCGCGACCATGGGCGACCTCGCGGCCGCGGAGAAGCCTGAGCCGATGCCCCTCAATCCAGAGCGCTACGAGCGGTTGCATCATCAAGCGGATCTCCAGGTCCGCTCGCAAAGCAGCGGCGAGCCGCTACACCGTCATCTCACACCAGAGCGTGCCCTCGGATATGCGCTCCTGCCCCCACCCAGCGAGGGTGATGTCTTCTTCGACCTCGAGGGCGACCCGTACGTCGGCGAGGACGGGATTGAATATCTGTGGGGATGGTGTCCAGCGGATGGTGACTACGAGTGCATCTGGGCCCATGATCTCGAGGGCGAGAAGCTCGCGTTAGAGCGCTTCGTCGATCGTGTCGTCGAGCTGCGCGCGACCCACCCCGACATGCACCTCTTTCATTACGCACCGCACGAGCGGTCGGCATTGCGGTCGATGGCCGTGAAGCACGCCACCCGAGAAGCCGAGGTCGACGACTTGCTGCGCGGCGAGGTGCTCGTCGACCTTTACGGGATCGTGCGGCACGGCCTGCAGGTTGGCGAGGGCAGTTACTCATTGAAGAGCCTCGAGCGCCATCACGATTTTGAGCGACTCGAAAAGCGAGTCCGCGGGGGAGGCGGGTCTATCGTCGCCTATGAGACCTGGCTTGAGACCGAGAACGAAGAGCTATTGGAAGCGATTCGTGCATACAACGAGGAGGACTGTCGCTCGACGCTTTCTCTGCGCGACTGGCTGCTCGGATCAATGGTTCCCGAAGCAGAGGCTCAGTTCGGAGTCAGCTTCGCAGGCCTGCGAGACCCCGAGCCGGAAGCGGTACACGGTCCACCGGAATGGATGCCCGATGTCGTGGCGTTGACAGAGCAGCTCTCGGCCGAAACCGCAGCGCAAGCCGACGAGGATCCGGACAACGGAGCCGACCAGCGCCTGCTTTCCCACCTGCTTCTTTACCACTGGCGCGAGGACAAGCCGACTTGGTGGCGCTACTTCGATCTTCGCAAGAAGTCGCTGGGCGATCTTCTCGATGACCGGGATGCTGTGGCCTACCTAACACCGGAGCGCGACTCACCCCCAGTCCCAATAAGGCGGTCGCTCGACTACAGCTTCGGGTTCCCGTCGCAGGAATTCCGCCTCAAGCCCGGTGACGCAGACGATCCGACCAATGGCAGCCGGCACAAGGTTGTCAAGGTCGAGGATCGTCGGGTCGTTCTTCGTGTCGGCGCCACGCGCCCGGCTCCGGCTCCGGCGGCGCTGGTCGACGGAACCGTGATCTCGGTCGAGGTGCTTCGGAATGCTTTGATGGAGTTGGCTCGCTCGAGACTGGCGGAGGACGGACGGTTCTCGGCTACTCGCACATTGCTGCGTCGTGAACCGCCAAAGCTGATGTCCGGCGAGCTCGGCGAGGAGGTAGAGGCTCTGATCTCGGCGACGCTCGGTCTCGACGCCTCTGTGCTGGCGGTCCAAGGCCCTCCCGGCACCGGCAAGACTTTCTGCGGAGCGCACATGGTCGTTGCGGCCCTCGCGGCTGGACAGCGCGTTGGGATCAGCGCGCCCAGCCACGCTGCCGTGCAGAACCTCCTGGCCGAAGTTGAGAAGTTTGCCCACCGCGATGGTCAAACCTTCGCCGGCATCTACAAGGGTGAGGGCTACGTCAGCCCCCACGGGCTCATTGACGAATGCAGCGATAACGCTGCGGTTACTGCTGCCCACCAGCTCGTCGCTGGCACGGCCTGGCTTTTCGCCCGTGAGCAGCACCGAGAAGCATTCGACCTACTCGTGATCGACGAGGCTGGCCAGTTTGCACTCGCCAGCGCGGCGGCCGCAAGCTTGGCCGCAAAGAACCTTGTCCTGCTAGGAGATCCGCAGCAGCTTCCGCAGGTGACCCAGGCTGAGCACCCAGGCGGGTCCGGCAACTCGGTTCTCGGACACCTACTCGATGATCAGCAAACGATTCAGGAGGGGCAGGGCGTACTGCTGACCGAGTCCTGGCGAATGCACCCCGACGTCTGCGCGTTCGTCTCCGAACGGAGCTACGAGGATCGGCTCTTCTCCCGGAAGGACTGCGCTCGGCGGTGCGTTACAGGAGGGCACGGAGTCCTCGCAGGCAGCGGCCTGCGCTCTCTGGCTGTCGAACATCAGGGACGCAGTCAGTCCAGCCCGGAGGAGGCAGCCGTTATCGCCTCGGCCTGCGAGCAGCTGCTGGACAACTCGACCACTACCGACGAGACCGGCCTGACCCGACCGCTTGTCGCGGGAGACATCCTCATCGTGGCGCCGTACAACCTCGCCGTGCAATGCATTCGGGAGATGGTTCCCCAGGGGGTGCGCGTCGGCACGGTTGATCGCTTCCAGGGCCAACAGGCACCAGTGGTCTTCTTTGCCATGACCGCTTCTTCAAGCCAAGACGCCCCGCGCGGGATCGACTTCCTCTTCGACGCTCACCGCCTCAACGTGGCGATCTCCCGCGCGCAGTGTCTGGCTGTACTCGTCTACAACCCTTCGCTGCTCGATGCAGACTGCGGCACGCTCGAGACCATGGAACTTGTCGATGGGGTTTGTCGCTTCGTCGAGCTGGCGGCCGAATGACCACCGCCAACTAACTCACCTCAACGCCTAGACGCTCCCAAAACGGCCGCTCGGCTATCACTCTGGCCCCGTAGGTTCGCGCCTGTTTCGCCTTTCCTGACTGCGTATCTGGGTCGGCGACGACGAGCACATCTAGAGCCTTGGTCACCCGCGGTTGAACCACTAGGCCGGCGCGGCGTGCCAGTTCTTCGGCAACCGCGCGTGTGATGCGAGCCCCGCGAAACTGGCACTTCATCTCGCCCGTGAAGCACACGGAATGGCCCTCGAGACTGCTCGCTGCTGGAACGACCTCGGGCGGCGGAGCGCTGTGTTCGACGGTGACTCCCAGCAGGCTGGATACTCGTTCGAGGTCCTCGAGCTCCGCCGCCGAGACAATCCCGTCTCGTTCGATCGTGCTCTTCAGTGCGTGGAGGTAGCTGCAATGCACGGTCGCCAGACCAGCCTGGGAGATACCCCACTCCTCGGCCACGGCACAAAGCTCGTCAGCTTCTACCTCAGTGAGTTGCCGGTCTTCCAGCGCGCGGTCAAGCACCTGTAGATAGGCGGCAACATCCGAGTCGTGGGCAGCAGCCTTCGGCGTCATGGCGAGCCGCTCCGCCATGTAGGCGCCCTGACGCTCGACATGCGCTCGATGTCCCCGAAGATGTGAGCGGCGACTCGGCGGAATCCTCGGCATCTCGGCCGGCCACATCAGCGGTTCGCAGTCGAGGGCCTCGAGATTTGGAACCGAGTCCTCCCAGATGCGAGTCAGCAACGCACTCAGCAGGTTCGCCGCGGCCTCAGCATCGACGGCGGCAGCGTGGGCGAGACCGACATTCACTCCAAGCGCAGCACAGCATCCGTGCAGCGAGCGGTCTGGCGTCGACGGCAAGACACGGGTGGCGAGCCTCAGCGTGCATATCGCGGGGATTGCCGGCAGCTCATAGCCAGCGCGCTCGTACTCGGCTCTCAGGAAGGACCAGTCGAAGCGCAGGTTGTGCGCAACCATGACGGCGCCATCGAGCAGTGAGATCAGATCTCCTGCGACATCGACGAACTCGGGTGCATCCAGCACGTCGCCAGCGGCGATTCCATGGATGCGCGACGGGCCTACGTCACGCTTGGGATTGACGAGCGTTGTCCATTCGGCCAAACGTGTCCCATCGGCGCGCATGCGGACGGCTGCTACTTCGATCACCCGATCCCCTAACCGCGGACTGAACCCAGTTGTCTCGAGGTCGACGACGCAGAACTCAACAGGGTCTCCACCAGACGCTCGACGGAGGGCCTTATTTGCCCGTGGGCTGGTTCGCTGCGGCTCCTGCCGGGTGTCGGCGTCTTGCCGAACCCGGCTGCGCAGAAGCTTGTTGAGACTCGCCCAGGCAGCGTCCGAATCCAAATAGCGCCGCCCGTAGGACGAGATGCTCAGCCGCGCATCCAAGGCCCAATCCCATTTCTCGCTCGCACGGTTCTCCACCGCTCGAGCCAACTCCTCCGGCGTAGGAGCGGGACCGGCAAGCATCCGTTCCATCGCTGAGATGACCGTCGCCGTGTCGGTGTCGACCACGTTAATCATTGATCCTTCGGGCTCGGCGTCGAGACCCTCCCTTCTGAGAGCAAGCGTCATCGCCCACAGCACGTCGTCGCCAACCCACGGCAAGAGCATGGTGTCGCTGCCCCACGCAACAACGCCGACGCCCGACAGGTCATAGTTCGACCAAGCTGAGCGAGCCTCAACGAGAAGCCGAGCGGCGCCGTCATTGAGGTAGGCCGGCTCGGCTTCGGTTTCAAGGATGGCGAGCATGGTCTCCCGGACCTTCGCTGCTATCGCCGGGCCCCCGCCGCCGAAGATTGGCGGATTTCCTCCAGTCGCTGACTCCAGCATGATGGTCTTGCTCGGGGTGTCAATCCCGCTGATTCGCCAGCGCCGCGCAGAGAAGAGAAGAAGGCTCCCGACCTCCACAGGGTGGTCGATGGGCAAGGTCCCGAGGGTCTGGCCCGAGGCAACGAGCCGCCACTCCTCAGAGGAAGCGAACGCCGCGTAGAAGCTGTAGTGGTTGATGAACCGTTCGCCTTGACGACCCGCCAAGAGCAGGCCGTCGGACGCCTGCATCACGAGATCGTGTGCGGCCAAGCCGCGCAGCAGGTCGGCGAACTCCGCCTGGGTCACATTCTCGAATGGTCCCGGACCACAAAGGACGCGATGCGCGTCACCGGGAGCGACGCCGCCACGCTGGGCGATCAAAGAGAGCGTCTGCTGAATCAGAGTCGAGAGATTCTGGCCGTTGGCCCGGGGCGCCTCGAGCCACCCGTCCACCATCAGCTCAACCATCGCTATCGACTGCACCAAGTCGCAGCGCAGGACATCGATCAAGGCCGTTCGCGCGTCGATCTCCCGCTCGGTGATGTAGATCCGCATAACGGATGGCTGGCCTCGGCGACCGGAGCGACCAAGGCGCTGACGTAGCGCGGCAACCGAGGGCGGTGGGCCGATCTGCGCCACGCTCGTCACCGTGCCGATGTCGACGCCGAGCTCCAACGTCGATGTGCAAACCGCCGTAACCGATCGGGTGCGGTCTCGCAGAGTTCGCTCGACGTCCTCCCGGTCGGCCTTTGCCAGATTGCCGTGATGCGGCCAGAACTCGTTTGGAACCCGCTGTTCGCTACACAGTTCGGCAAGCCCAGCCGCATAAGACTCGACGGCACCCCGGCGGTTAGCGAAGACCAAGTTGTCCGAACCCCTGAGCGTCCCGAAAAGATGCTCGGTGATGGCGGCCTGATCGTCCGGAATCTCCTCGGATTCTGGGTCCGGGCGGGCACCCAGATAGCCGCGGATCTGCATTTGCAGCTCCCCGCCGGTGTTCGACTCAACCACCTCCACGCGCCCAGGATCCGCAGGACGTAAGAATCGTTGGCCGGCGGTCATGTCTGCAAGCGTGGCCGAGAGCCCAACTCTCGGAGGCTTCCGGCGGCTGGCCAGCTCTATCCGGTGTAGGAGCGACTGCAGCTGGGCGCCGCGCGGCGTGCCGAGGAATGAGTGGAGCTCATCGATGACCACGTACTTGGTCCGACCGAAGAACTGGTGCACCTCGTGTCCGCGACGGCACAGGAACGCCTCAAGCGACTCCGGCGTGATCAGCAGGACGCCCCCAGCGGATCGGGCCGCCTTCGCCTTCCGCGTTGCCCCGACGTCGCCGTGCCAGCGATGAACGGGGATATCGGCCCGCTCGCACATCAGCTCCAAGCGGTCAGACTGATCGTTGATCAGAGCCTTCAGGGGCGAAACGTAGAGGACATCAGGCCCGAACTCGGAGCTTGGATCCGAGGTCAGTAGGTAGGAGCAAATAGGCAAGAAGGCGGCTTCCGTTTTACCCGCTGCCGTGGCCGCGGCAATGATCAGGTCGGAGTTCGGCGCGATCAGGATCTGGACACTCCGCTCCTGGGCATCGTGGAGAGTTGACCAGCCCTGGTCGTAGACCCAACGCTGCATCGTCGGGTGCAGGCTCGCAAAGGCGGACGACTCAGAGTCTGAGGGTGGTGAGTTCGTCATCGTCACCAGGGCCGCTGTCGTTTTCGCCTTCGACCTCGTCCAGAGGCACGAGGTCTGGATCCGACTCCTCGACAAGCTCGATGCGGGCGATAAGTCCGTCCCACGGCGTTCCTGGGTTCTGATCAAGGACGGCCAGAAGGTTGACGAACTCCTTGATCGTAGTTCGCGGCGTGCGAAACGCGGCATCCCCGATTCTGTTTCCACAGTGCGCCATGAACGCTTCAAGCGCCTCGTCGGGCAGCAAGTAGTCGTTGGCGTTACCCGCGGCGTAGACATGGCGGACACGCCCGAGCAGGACGAGCATGTCCTCTGGTGTGAGGTTGGCCAACCTGATCACAGGCCCGGAGTAGTCGACAAGATCGCCGTCGGCGAAGGTGTTCTCGGCTAAGCGCGACTGCAGAGCGGCGTAGGAGTAGAGGCCGCGTCGGGTGTCGAGCAGGAGGTCGGGGGTTCCGCCCATCACAAATCCGAGGCCGACGGCATTTCCCTGAAGGCAGTCGTTGAGGATGCGCAGGATCTGTTCGTAGTTAGAGTTCCGCGCTTGCGAATGCGACAGCTTGTAGAGGTTGACAAGTTCGTCGAGGCAGACCAATAACCCGGCAAATCCGGCTAGGCGTGCGAACCGCGCAAAGAGCTTCAAGTGGTCGTAGAAGCTGGCGTCGTCGATCATGGTTCGGACACCCACGGCGTTTCGAGCGTCCGTGCGCGTCATGAACTCACCGCGCAGCCACCGGACGGCGTCAGACTTGAGTTCTTCGTCCCCACTGTCGTGGGCGCGCCAATACACGGCGATGACCTCGGCGAAGTCGTAACCCCCGGTTAGCTCCTGAAGCGACGCCAATCGCTCACGAATCACGATTTCAGGCGAAACGCCCCGCTCCGTCGCCTCGGCCAATGCCACCGCCACGAAGCGCTCGACCACCGACGGCAGTGCACCTCCCTCCGGCTTGGTGCGCGTCGCCATGTTGCGCATCAGCTCGGCGTAGAGGCTTCTCGCCTGCCCGCCCGTGGCATGCAGCCGCCGGTCGGGCGAGAGATCTGCATGCACCGTGACCAGTTTTTTCTCCATGGCAATGGAACGGACGAGGTTGAGAAAGAAGGTCTTGCCGGCGCCGTATTCGCCGATGGCGAACCGGATCGCCGAGCCGCCGTCGGCGACTCGCTCAATATCGGCCAATAGTGCGTTGACCTCGTTGGCCCGACCGACTTGGATGTGCTGCTGGCCGATGCGCGGGACTACCCCGGCCCGCAGGGACTGCAGCACGGCATCGCGCTCCCGTGGACGGATTCGTTCGCTCACGCCATCGCTTCTATCGCGTAGTTGTTCAGCTCCCACGGGTCCTCGCCCTCGAGGAACGGCTCGTCGCAGTGCTCGAACACAGCGTCATTGATGCGATCGACGGCGGCATCGACCAAGGTCAGGCCGTGCGCGCTCGTAAGGGACTCCAACTCTGCACGGGTCCAGGAGTCCTGGTTCGAAAGGGCCTCCAGCACTGCCGTATGAGGTGCGTCCAAGCCGAACCTTGCGACTGCCGCGGGAGCTGAAGGCGGCTCCGACACGGGAGACTCGAATTCGTCTTCAGCAAAGACCTCTCCCAGCAGAGCTGCAACTTGTGCTGTTTCTGCCTGTCGTGCCGCGAGACGGTCCCGATCGATACCGACGCCAACGGGCACCTGCGGGATTGCATGACGACGCTGGGGCGAGCCCTCGCGGACTACGACCGGTAGGTCATCGCCGGTCTCGATCGCGTGGATTGTGCTGTAGACGGACGCCTCCTCGAGGGCCAGCAGTCGGTAGAGCTTGGTCAGCGTCGTGATCTCCTCGGGCGAGACTTGACCGTCAGCCATGGCCACGTCCACGAGAAAGTGCCCGACAATCGCTTTCTGTGCCGGCGGCAGGTCCTCTAGCTTGCTCTTCAAGCCGGACATCTTCAGGTTGGCTGCGCCGATCCAGACCAGCGAAGCCTCGACTCGACGGCGCTCTGCCGCCACCAGTCCGACGGTGTCCTCTAGATGTGACGCGAGCAGTCTTCGCTCGTCGACGCTGACTAGTCCGTCTGAGGCAGCAATGAGCCCCGACAGCCGAATCAAGAGGCTCGCCTGCGTGTACTCAGGAGACGGTACCGCGGGAGCGTCCGGCGCCTGCCGAAAAATGACGGCTGGCTCGCCTTGTTTGGGCTTCGGCGAGCCAAAGCGCACGTCGGGTTCCATGCCGTATCCGAGCTTCGCCAAGAGTGAGGAGATGGCAACAGCTTCGGATTTCCCGATCTTGGTCCCGGCGAAGTCGGTGGCCCAGGGACGGAGCAAATCATCAAAAGGCACGACGTCAAAGTCATCGAGAGTGGCGAGCCAAGTCTGAAGCTCGCGCACTCTGTGGCCGCCGAAGTCCTGAACGAGCGGCTGTGGCAACAGGCCGGCGGCCTGCAGTGTGCCGCGTCCGTCGGGATGCCGGCCGAGGTAGCGACTGAAGGAGTCGAGGCTGTCTGCACACTGGGTGCTGACGGCCCGGAGCTCGTCCATATTTGACTCGCCCCACGTCACATCAGGGAGATTGCCGAGGGTCGCCTCTACAGCACCGCCGAATCCAGCAGACGCGGGCCGGTAGTCGAAGCGGACCCACCTGTTGGTCTTCTCCAGGCGTATGCCTTCGCCGAATTCCGTTCGGTAGCAATGTATGAAGAGCGCATCGAACTCCCCCGCGCACCGCTCAGCGGGCACACGCAGATAGCCCATCGGGTGGTGTCGAATCCAAGCTAGAGCCCACTCTGCGCTGAGGGGCTTGTTTTGCGCTGCGATTCGCGCGACCCCCAAGCGCAGCACCAAGGGAACTTCCCAGGTCCGCTGATCGGCCTGCACGTCGGCGGGGGAGAGGTCGCGGCTCACCAGTACGACGCTTTTCATCAAATCCAAGAACTCCAGCGCGTAGCGCTCAAACGAGCTGTCGCTACGTCCGTAAACCGTGACTAGATCGCGGACCTCGTCGGCGATGGCGTCGAGCTCCTGATCATCAGCGCGGAGCTCACCCTCCCCCAAGATCCGTCGCTCGAGGCCGTAGAAGAAGAGGAACACGTAGCCGATGTAGGCGCTTGGATCGCGGCGGCCATCGATCAGCCACTGCAGGTAGGCGGCGCGAGCCTGAGGCGAGATCTCGGAGTAAGACGGCCAATAACGCATCGATCGCCCGAGCAAGTCCGGACGGCGCCAATCGACTGGAAGCGTCGGATCAATGAGGGCTGGCTCTTCTTGCAGCCCGGAGATCGATCGAAGTCCCCGGCCTGCGTAGAGCAGACCGCCTGGAATCTCACGACCGTGGACTTCAAGGGAGGCTCCTGCCGGCATCCACACAGGCTCGCTGGGGTTAGGGGCGGACGAGGGGGCCGGAGCGGATCCACCGCCAAACAGGTCTCGGATTTTCATCTCAACCTTGCCAGGCCGAACTGCCGAACCAAAACTCCACATTTCCCCCGACCCTCACATGGCCGACCATATCCATCGGCTCCCGAGTACGCAATGCCGCGGCACGGGAAGACGCGGAGGTCCCAATTACTCTCTCCGCATGACCGCACGCCGACTACGTCTGAAAGAAGGGAACGACCCCGATGTAACTGTTCAAAGACTCGCGGAGGCCGTAACGGACGCCAGAAACATCTCCGCCCGGACGATGGGATTCGGTCCTGAGGCGATGCGAGACGCGTATTTGCGCTGGACAGAGGCCACTGAGGATCTTTTAAGAGGCTCAACGTTGGACGCTGAAGTCCCAGCATCGCTGTTCACCCGGCGCTACGAACTAATTCGCGGCATGGGCGCAGCGACACCTCGCCCGTGGCCTTTGGTCAACGGCGAAATTGAACACCAGACTCGGCAACTGCAGCATTACGCCGACGATCTTCATGACCGGATCAGGAATGCGAGATCCGGTCGTCACACAGTCGTCCTTGATACGAGCGCGCTGCTCGAATACATGCCTCCGGAGCAAGTCGGTTGGCCCGACCTCCTCGGAGCCGACCGAGTGCGCCTCATCATTCCCCTCCGTGTGATCGAAGAACTCGATGGGCACAAGCGCGCAATTCGTCCCGGACTGGCAAAGCGCGCACGCCGGCTTCTGCGACGGCTGGAGGGGGACTTGGGAGCCACCGGGCGGACTGCTGATCTCAATCCGTCGGTCTCTTGGGAAGCGTTCGTAGAAGACCCTCCCCGCTGGCGCCCAGAGGATCCCGATGAGGAGATCCTAGGTGTGGCTCAGGAGCTACAGCGCCTCGGAGCGAACCCGTTGGGAATGGCCACCGACGACGCTGGCATGCGCCTTCGCGCCCGAGCTCTCGAGATCCCGCTTGTTGATGTCCCGGCTCGGTTCCGTCGTACCCAGGGATAGTTGCGGAGACAGCCCTCCGCGTCCAGCGCGCGCGACCCGTTCGGTCGGAGGCCTTAGAGTGCGGCGAGCCCGGCCGAATCGGGGTCCAAGAGACACGCTGGCAAGGCGATCGTGCCTGACGCCGTCAGGGTCCCGCCAGCCGTTAGGCCCGCGAAGGCTCGACCGAGGCCTGCTCACCGCGGCTCGAGCCCCACAGCCTGCGAGCGATGAGCTCATCGCTGCGGAGCGCGCTATCGACGCCTTCAGCGTCGCCGCTGTACGAGCGCAAGATCCACTCTGCAGACCGAATGGCCTGCCATCTCAGCCGCAGCTGGTCGTCCTCTCGAACGCGACCGTTGTGGGCATCTACCAGGGCTGAAGACACGACTTGGCCAATTGTTTCTGGATCGCCCCGTGAGCCGAGTCTCCGCTCCAGGAGGCCCTGTAGGTCCTCGAGAGCGTTGTATGCGGCCAGGATCCGGAACCAGTCTCCAGTTCCCAGCGACCCGGCTAGCACTGGGCGCTGCTCGCCCCACTCAAGGGTTAGCGACTGCCAGTCCCCACCGAGGTAGTGGCCGGCCGCAGCAGCATCTGCGATTTGCTGGGCGGCGATGTCCAGTTCGCGCTCTACCAGTCGGAACGCGCGCTTCTCGGCGCGCTGCCGCCCCTCAGCCATTTCAGCTTCGTTTCGCCGTGCGCGTACTCGCTCGACCTGCAGGGTGGCCAAACAGCCGGCAATCGAGCCGATCAGGACAGATATGACTGCGGTCAGCATTGGGTCAGTTTGGGCCTCACCGCAGACGCCACGAAGTTTTCACAGGGCACCGGCCTCATTGCAGACGGCCAGCTCTCGCTTTCTTCGACCCCACAATCCGAGGCTCTTAACATATTTGCTGCCTCGTCCTCTACGGCTACTTGGGCACAAGGTCTCGGCGTTCCATCCGCTGGTGGAGGCGCGACGTCTACGGCTGCCTCAGGAGCGCCACTAGAGATTGTTCTTGAGCCAATCGTAAGAGTCGAAGCCGGTTCCAGCCCATGATCGGGAGGTGACGTCGATAGCGAGGAGCTCGTCGCCGCTGTCGAGATGGGCCTTGAGCCCATCGCGGACACCCGCGCAGCTCAGTTCGGTCTTGACGAGCCAGGTTGAATCGAGGCGGTGCCACCACGGCCCCAGCTCCTTGATCACCTCGGTGAGGGAGTCGTAGACCTGGCCGGGGCTGTTGAGGTCGTAGCCGATGAGAATCGTGTTCATTGCGTTCTAGATTTCCTCTTTGAATTACCTACGTCGTCGGGGCTCGCCGGCGTTTCACCGGCGGGCCCGAGACGCACTTGACTAGTAGCGATAACGGATCCGAAACAGCGCATCGTTCTGCCACTGCCAGCCGATCAGGTGGCACAGACCGAGGTCGGCCTCCGTCTCGGCGATCTCGCTGCCCGGGTTGCTCGGGTCCGTCAACCGACGGCGCTTACCAGCGAGGTGCTGCGCGGCAACAGAGCGATGACGCCAATCGAACCGCCGGCCTGCAGTACGAACGACGGCAGCGGGCCGATGACGTCGAACTCGAACTCGCGCTCGCCGACCTTTCGGCGCAGCGATCTTGTAGAAGAGGCGCAGCTCCCGCTGGCGAACGGGATCGCGTCCCGTCAAAGGGCCCTCGCGCTAGCCGTGGAACTTCAGCTTCCAGCGGCTTACCCACACTCAGCCTGAAGGCCGCGCAGTTCCGCCGCCATCTCTGCGAGGATTGAACGATGGCAAGTTTCTACGAGATTGTCCCCGGGGACTCGGGGCGGCGGCTCGGCAACATTCTCTACGAGGCGTCGGCGATCTCACACGCCCAGAACGGCTTGCGATTTGATGCCGAAGAGCTCGGAGACGGCAACCGGCAGTATGGCGATCTGACCGCCAACACCGCTCGTCATCTGGCGGGGCAGATGATCGATGCGGCAGGGCTCGAGAACGTCGAAGTGTGCCAGCACGGACTCGTCTGGTGGCTTGAGATCTCGCGTTCGGAGCTCCCGATGATTCGCATCTATCTGTACAAGGCACCGCCCGGTAGCCGATCGGTCTGGGGCGTGACCTTCGACTCCGAGATCAAACAGCACCTCAGTCGCGAGAACGCCGCACAGCCGAGCCTGTTCAGGGCAGACGAGCCAGCCGGCGACCCCTTGAACCTGGTCGCCGTGCATTACGGCAGCCCCCACGAGGGCTTCGTCGGTCTGGACATCGGTGCGCCCTACCTGGCCGACGAGTCGCGGGTGGCCTGGGCGTGGTCCCACCAAGTCGACGGCAGAGACGACGCTATGGCACCGCCCGAGAGCGCTCTGGGAGACGATGGCGCCGGTTTCGCGGGTCTGCGTCTTGTCGAAGATGAACGTGAGACCTCAGCCGAGGATCTGCTCCCCCTGGGAGAGGATGCGATTGACGGCCTAGACATCGGCGGAGCCGACGACGACGCCGCGGAAGAGGAGCCTGCGGAGGCTAAGGAAGAGCGGTGAACACTGCGGCGCAGGCGGCAGCGCTGTTTTTCTCGCCGTCGAAGTTGACCCAGGCCCGGCAAATGCTCGGCATTACACGGGCAGAATTGGCACGCCGCGCCAACCTCAGTGCGGCCGCGGTCAGTCAGTACGAGTCAGGAACAAGTCGGCCACGCGGTAAGAGTTTGGCTGAACTCGCCCTCGCGCTCGAGGTGCCGGTCGAGTTTCTGACCGATCGTCGAGACCCACCCCGTCTTCCGCTCGGCGACGAAGCGTTCTTCCGGAGCCTGCGCCGGACCTCCAAGCGCAAGCGAGACCAGGCGGTTGCCTACGCGGGCCTCGTTGCTCAGCTGGTCTCGGAAATTGAGCGACACGCCCAACTTCCCGCCTACGAGCAGGTCGAGGGCATGGCGATGGACCCGGACGACCCGCCAGAACATGCGGAGAAGGCGGCCGAAGAGATCCGAGCGCGCTGGGACTTAGGAAGCGACCCGGTACCACATGTAGTGCGACTTCTCGAAAGGCGCGGCCTCATTGTCACGAGGCTGCCTCTTAGCGAGGAGGTAGATGCGTTTTCATGGGTCGCTGGCCCTCGCCCCCTGGTCCTCCTAGGGACGGACAAGCGGGACTTCGAACGTTCCCGCTTCGATGCAGCCCATGAACTCGCCCATGTCGTTCTTCATGCCGCCGATCCGGAACCCGCGAACCCGGCGATGGAGAAGCAGGCTCATCGTTTCGCCGGCGCGCTGCTCATTCCTGAGGGCGCGATCCGAAACGAGTGGCCGCAGGGTCGATGGAACTGGAGTCACCTCGTCGAGATCAAGCAACGCTGGGGGATTTCGATCGGAGCCCTATTGATTCGGGGGCGCCACCTAGGACTGATCTCTCCGTCTCAGTATGAAAACAGGATGAAGTACATGTCACGCATGGGTTGGCGGCGGCGCGAGCCGGGCGGCGGGACATCTCCCGAGAGACCGGAACTGCTCGACCAGGCGCTTGGGCTCCTGCAGCAGAACGGGATACCGCTTGAGCAGTTGGCTGCAGAGGGAAAACTGCTTCCCCCGGCTCGACTGAAGGAGCGACTGGGCCTGTCTCCTCGCGCGCCCGTCACGGTTATCCCGTCTGACAGTGTTTAGTCTCGCGGCACTACTCGTCAAGACTCCCGACTTGCCTCGATGCCGGCCAGCGCGCTACTCCGCGCTAAGCCGTCGGGCGACCGATGACCAGGACGCGCTCGCGCTCGTCTGTGCCATAGCGCTTCGCCTGCAGCCTGAACAACCCGGCCTCGGGAGCGCC
>Ga0209023_10002871_pt1 | contig 21052 bp, 18 predicted proteins | sample LakOneMetagenome_FD_187468 | JGI IMG/M metagenome (GOLD analysis project Ga0209023, IMG submission 187468) | Freshwater and sediment microbial communities from Lake Erie, Canada (SPAdes) (version 2) | ecosystem: Environmental > Aquatic > Freshwater > Lentic | place: Lake Erie, Canada...
CATCGACGAGGCCTATTACCTTCACCGGCCCGACAACGAGCGCGACTACGGCCAGGAGGCGATCGAGATCCTGCTGCAGGTGATGGAATCACAGCGCGAGGACCTGGTGGTGATCCTCGCCGGCTACGGCGACCGCATGGACAAGTTCTTCGGCAGCAATCCAGGCTTTCGCTCGCGCATCGCCCACCACATCGACTTCCCCGATTATGCCGACGACGAACTGCTCGCCATCGCCGAGCTGATGCTCGGGGATATGAACTACAAATTCAGTCCCGAGGCCCGCGCGGCGTTCGTCCGCTACATCGCGCTGCGCAAGACCCAGCCGCTGTTCTCCAATGCCCGCTCGATCCGCAACGCGCTCGACCGCATGCGGCTGCGCCAGGCCAACCGGCTTGTCGCCGACCTCGACCGCGTGCTCGGTGCGGAAGAGATCATGTCGCTGGAGGAGGCCGACGTGCTGGCGAGCCGGGTGTTTGCAAAGGGATGAGACCGGGTGAGGGCGCGGGCTGATCTCAATACGTCCGCACCCGCTTCTTCGGCGGCGCGGCCTTGCCCTTGCCGTAGTACGGATTGACGATGCATTGCGCGGCGCGGCCGGAGGCCGAGGCCTGGCACTGCGGCAGCGATGTGTAGGCGCATTCGAAATAGTAGTCCGTCATGCCGCCCTGGTAGATCTGAAGGCAGACCGGATAGTTCGGATCGTAGGTCTGGGCCCGCGCCGGTGCGGCGAGCGATACCGTTGCAATCGCCAGAGTTGCCAGAGCCATCGATCGCAGGCGCGTGTGACGTTGTGGCTGCTGCATGTCGGCGTCCTCCTTCGGTGCGACGGCGAATTTTCGCCCGGCCCGGCTGGTGGCCGGGCGTGGTCAGAACATAGGCGGGGCGTGACGAAATGCCAGTCACGGCTGGCTGATCCGTGGGCCGCGGAACGCCGCAAGACTGCGGTTCGCTGCGTCATTCGGGTTGGCCCGCATTATGCAAGGTGGTTCACCGGAAATCGGGAGAACATTGATGCAAGGGGACCTATTCCTGGTATGGGTCGCGTTATTGGGAGCGTTGAGTTTATTGGCCTTGTCGGTCGCTGACTAACAGGACGCTGATTCGCGGTCCGGCCGGGACCGGTCGGTGATCACGTCTCGGCAATCGTGAGATGGCGCGTTAGCCCGCGGCGAGCGCGCGCATCTCGCGGAACGAGATCAGCTTGCGCTGCTGCTCGTCCCACAGCACCTGGCGCACGCAGACGAGGCTTCGCACCAGCGTCAGCCGTTTGAGCTCCACGAGCTGCGGATGATCGCGCAACACCTGCGGCAGGCGATAATAGGGGATACGGCTGCACAGATGGTGGACGTGGTGCACGCCGATATTGGCGGTGAACCAGCGCAGCACGCCGGGCAGGTCGTAATGCGAGCTGCCGTGCAGGCCCGCTTCGTGCACGTTCCAGGCTTCGCCGCGCTCCCAGAACGTATCCTCGAACTGGTGCTGGACATAGAACAGCCAGACGCCGATCGAGGCGGCGAGCACCGTGATCGGCAGTTGAACCAGCAGAAAAGGCCCGACGCCGACCAGCCAGATCATCGTGGCCACCAGCGCTGCAATCGCGACGTTGGTCGTCATCGCGCTAAGCCATGCCCGCCAACTGCCGCGCATGCCGCCCATCGGCCAACGCTGCTGCACGATGAACACATAGGCCGGACCGAAGCCGAACATCACCACCGGATGCCGGTAGAGGCGATAGAGCAGCCGGCCGCGCCAGGACAGCGCGCGATATTCGGCGACCGTGAGCGTGTCGATGTCGCCGATGCCGCGCTTGTCGAGATTGCCGGCGCCGGCATGGTGCAACGTGTGGGCGCGCCGCCACAGGTCGTAGGGCGTCAGCGTCACCACGCTGATGGCGCGCCCGACCCAATCATTGGCGTGACGCTGGCGGAAGAATGAGCCGTGGCCGCAATCGTGCTGGATCATGAACAGCCGAACCAGGAAACCGGCCGCCGGTACCGCCAGCGCGAGACAGATCCAGTAGCCTCCGGCGAGGCCGGCCCACATCAGAGCCCAGATCGCGACGAACGGTATCGCCGTGATGGCGATCTCGAGCGTGCTGCGTGCCGAATTAGGTTCGCGATAAGCAGCAAGGGCATGCGCCAGGGCGCGTGAAGCGGACGCACCGAGGGCGTAGGTCACTTGTTGATCCATTCGAAGGACACCTGACGATTTGAACTGGGCTTTGCCTCACGGCCGTCAAGCCGACCCACCGGGCCAGACGGTATTACGCTGTGTCTGTCGCTCCGAGCCGGAGCTGCACCGATTTATGTCGGTGCTGCCAGCGCAAGGCAGGGTTCCAATACCCGATTCAGGTACGGTGAGCCAGTCTCGACCGCAGCAAAGATGCCGCGACGGGCGCATCTTCAAGCTATGCGTCAGGTCCGCCAGAAATATAAAAAATATAGCAATATCAATTAATTAGATGTCAGATCGGTCGCGGATCGCGACCGTGGGTGACGCTGCCGGACGGTCGCATTCGGCGGCGAAACGACCATCGTCCGCGGTTGCCGAGGGCAGACGAGCCCGCCTTATCGCGACTTCCCGCTGCCGGCGGAGGCGAACGACCTCGAGCAGAAATTCCCTGCGCCAGTTCGTGCGCAAGCTGGCTACCCGTTCAAGGTCACGGTCGGTGAAGATCGTCATGGCTGATGTCTCCTTCGAAGTTGTTCAATCTTCGGGAGGTGTCCGGCTTTGGCAGGATAGGCAGGCGCCGTTACGGCAACGCAAAAAAAACGTGAAATGGCACTGTGCGTCGGACAAAAGGTCGCAATGCCATGTTCCCGTTTCCGGGACCTCGCGCGCTGTCAGGTGGATACCGTCATGCCGCCAGCGCAGGACTCGACGCGTGAAAATAGTGTATCGGCATGCCACGCAACGCGCCGGGCACAGTTCGCGCGCCACAAGATCAAAATCTTCGGAGGAAGTTACATGTCGGCTCTGCCACTTTCGGGCATCAAGATTCTCGACCTGACGCGCGTGCTCGCAGGGCCGTTGTCGGCGCAGATGATGGCGGATCTCGGCGCCGAGGTAATCAAGATCGAGCGTCCCGGCGGCGGTGACGATGCGCGCGCGTTCGGGCCGCCTTACCTGACCGATCCCGAGGGCAAGCAGAACAACAACAACTCGTTCTATCTCTGCGCCAACCGCGGCAAGAAATCCGTCACCGTCAATATCGCCTCGCCGGAAGGCCAGGACATCATCCGCGAACTCGCAAAATCCTGCGATGTGATGATGGAGAATTATAAAGTCGGCGACCTCAAGCGCTATGGTCTCGACTACGAGACCATCAAGAAGCTCAACCCCAGGATCATCTATTGCTCGGTGACCGGCTTCGGCCAGACTGGACCCTATGCGCAGCGCGCCGGCTATGATGCGATCCTGCAGGCGATGGGCGGCCTGATGAGCGTCACCGGACACATCGATGGTGAGCCCGGCGCGGGCCCGATGAAGGTCGGACCTTCCATCGTCGACTACATGACCGGCATGAACACCTCGATCGGCATTCTGACCGCGCTCTACAATCGCGATGCCAAAGGCGGCGAGGGGCAGCATGTCGACGTCTGCCTGTTCGACACCGTGATCGCCTCGCTGTCGCACTGGCTCCAGATCTACCTCGTCAACGGCGTGACGCCGCCGCGGCGCGGCACCTGGGGCAATGGCGGCATGCCGGCCGGCGTGTTCCGCTGCACCGACGGCGAAATCATGCTGGTGGTCGGCAATGACGGCCAGTTCCAGCGCACCTGCGCCGTGCTCGGCGCGCCCGAACTCGCCACCGATCCGCGCTTCGTCAAGAACAACGACCGCGTCGTCCACGGCAAGGAAATCATGGCGATTTTCGCCGGCCTGTTCCTGAAGAAACCGACGGCCTATTGGCTCGACGAGCTTGAGAAGGCTGGCGTGCCGTCGGGGCCGATCAACAGCTTCGAGCAGGTGTTCGCCGATCCGCACGTGCAGTCGCGCGGCATGAAGATCAAGGTCAACCATCCCTTCGAGCCGGAGCTTGCGATGATCCGCAATCCGCTGACCTTCTCCGGCACCCCGATCAAGGACTACAAGGCGCCGCCGCTGCTCGGCGCCGACACCAGGGAAGTGCTGGCGACGATCGGTTACGACGACGCCAAGCTGGAAGAGCTGAAGAAGCGGAAGATCGTCTGAGGCGACCGGGCGGCGGCGGTAGACTCCGGCAACAAACCCGCGCAATCTTCTCCGGCCGAATGTCCATCGGGTTGGAGAGAGCGTATGAACGCTTCCGTTGTTCGGGCAGGATATATTCTGGCGACGTTGTTCTGGCTGCTGCCGTTCGCAGTCCGGGCGCAGGACGCGCCTCCTGCGCATCCACTCGATGCGCTGACGGCGGCCGAACTTCACCAGGTCAAGCAGCTTCTGTTGGCCGACGGCAAGCTCGGGCTGAACGCACGCGTTCACGCCGTTGATCTCGACGAACCGGACAAGGCCACTGTGACCGGGTGGCGTCCGGGCATGGCGTTGCCGCGGCGGGCGATCGCCGTGGTCAGCGAAGCCGGAGCCGTGCACGCGGCGGCGGTCGATCTTGCGGCGGGCCGCATCACCGGATGGCAGGCGGTCACCGGCGAGCCGGCGCTGCTGTTCGAGGAAGTCACCGGCGTCGGCCGGCTGGCCCTTTCGGACCCGCGCATGATGCAGGCGCTGGCGAAGCGCGGCTTTGCGCCCGATCAGGTATTTTGCCTGCCGCTCACCGCCGGGAATTTCGGCAACAAGCAGGGCCCACGCCTGCTCAACGTACCCTGCGTCGGCAAGCCGGTGGGCTCCAACTACTGGGCCCGTCCCATCGAGGGCTTGTTTGCGACCGTCGATTTCAGGGCGGGGAAAGTGCTCGAGGTGACCGACAGCGGCGTGGTGCCGGTGCCGCCGAGCGGCTCAGGCTACACCGAGGCCGAAATTGCCGCGCGCGACGCGCTGCGGCCGGAAACCAGGCCGGCCGGCCTTTCCCAAACTGGCGGCGACAATATCTCAATCGAGGATGGCCGCATCGTCTGGGACATGTGGCGGTTTCATCTACGCGCCGACAAGCGGCCTGGACCGGTGCTGTCGATGGTCGAGGCGCGTGACGGCGCGCGCTGGCGTTCGGTCGCCTACCAGATGCATCTGTCGGAAGTGTTCGTGCCCTATATGGATGCTGACAAGGCCTGGTACTGGCGAACCTATATGGATAGCGGCGAATACGGCTTCGGCAATTCGCTGAGTCCGTTACGCAAGGGGATCGACTGCCCGTCCTATGCGCGCTTCTTTCCCGTCACCATGCCGCAGGACGACGGCGAGCCGATCCAGACCCCGGATGCGATCTGCGTATTCGAACGCGCGATCGGCGATCCGGCCTGGCGGCATTTCGAGATCTTCGAACAGTCGGCGCGGAAGGTGGTGCCGGCCTACGGGCGGCCGGCGAGCGAACTCGTTGTTCGCTCGGCTTCCGAGGTCGGGAATTACGATTACCTGATCGACTATGTCTTTCATCAGGACGGCAGCATCCGCATCGCCGTCGGCGCCACCGGCCTCGACGCCACCAAGGGCGTCGCCAGCCAATCGATGAAGGACGCGACGGCGCCGGCCGATACCAGGCAGGGCACGCTGATCGCGCCTGGCCTCGTGGCGCCGTTCCACAGCCACTATTTCAACTTCCGCCTCGATCTCGATGTCGACGGCGCCGCCAACGATTTCATGCGCGAGCGGCTGGTGCAGACCGCACTGCCTAAAGGCTCGCCGCGCCGTTCCATGTACAGCGTCATGCACGACATGCCGGCGCGGGAGAAGGAAGCGCGCACCCGCATCGAGTCCTCCTCACCGGCGCTCTATCATTTCGCCAACAACAACGTCGAGAGCGCGCTCGGCCATCATCCGGGCTACATGCTGATGCCGCAGGGCAGTTTCGTGCATCCGCTGCTAGCTCCCGACGATCCGCCGGTGAAGCGCAACGACTATCTGCACTACCAGCTCTCGGTGACGCCCTATTCGCCGGCGGAACGTTATGCGGGCGGTCGTTATGCCGTCACGAGCGACGGCAAGGACACGTTAGGGAGCTGGACTGCGCAGGACCGGGCGATTTCAAACCGCGACATCGTCGCCTGGTACACGGTCGGCTTCCATCACATCACGCGGATGGAAGACTGGCCGGTGATGCCGACCCACTGGTTCGGCTTCACGCTGATGCCGCATAACTTCTTCGCATCCAATCCGGCGATGACGATCCGGGAGCCGAAATAGAACCGCCTCTCAGCCCATCTTCTCCCAGAGCTGCCGCACCAGCATGCCGGCGCGTTTCCGCTGCACCGTCCCTTCACTTCATCCCCATGCAGTTCGCATAGAACGTCGTCGTGCCCGGCCAGTCCGAGAACATGGCGCGGACGCCGACTTGCCTGGCGAGCACGTCGAGCACCGTCAGCGTGTCGCCGTCGCGGTCAACAGCGGCTTTGACCGAGGAATGATAGAAGCCGCCGCCCTTGTTGAGCGGACCGTCCCGCTCCAGCGACCAGCCGATCAGGTCGAGGCCGGCGGCCTTCGCGGCCTTGGCGTATTCCGACGGCACGATCTTGCCCTGGGCGTCGAGCGCCAGCATCGCGTAGATCGGCGGGCCCAGGATCCTGACGCCTTGCGCCTTCAGTTCCGTCATCGAGGGTTTCCACGTCTCGGGTTTCGCGGGATCGAGACCGCGCTTCTCGTAGCGATCTTCGAGATAGACGGCTTGCGCCGCGAAATCCGGCGCGGTCTTCACCCAGTACAGGATGTCGGCGAGGCTGAAGCTCTGGGCGAACACGTCGCTCGCCGGAATGCCTGCGGTCCTGTAGGCCTGCAGCATTTGCGTGGCGTATTTCTCCTGGGTGTAGTCGCCATCGAACGGCATCGGCACTTCGGCCGCCTTCAGTTCGGGCGTGAATTTAACGCCGAGGCTCTTGATCAGCGCGATGCTCTCGTCATGGGTCATCAGCGTGCCGGAATTGGCATAGAGATCGGTGCGCCAGCGTGGCGTACCGTTCTGGTATTCCTCCGGAGTTTTAGCGTCCGGATTGGAGCCGTCCATCTTCGCCGTGAGTAATTTGAACTCGGCGAGCGTGATGTCGCTGGTGCAGCACTTCGCCGACGCCTTCTTGCCGTTGGCGGGGTCCGCCGGGTTGAACGGCTGCGAACATTTCGAGGCCAGCGCGGGGACGGAGAGGATGTTGGTCGTGGTGTGCAGGTCGCATTGCGAATGCCGGCAGACCAGTTGGCGATCCTTGGTGAAGGTCACGTCGCATTCGATCACGCCGGCGCCCATCCGCGCCGCCGCCAGGTAGCTTTCACGGCTGTGTTCGGGGAACTGCAGCGCGGCGCCGCGATGGCCGACGGAGAAGCCGGTGCGGTTAAACGGCCCGGTGCATTGGCTGAGTTGCTGCTTCAGCGGTCCGTCCTTCATCTTGTCGACGAGGTAGAACGGCCGCGGCCCGATCTGCGCCTCGCGCGGCAGCGTGATCGTTTGGGCGGCGGCAGGAACGATTGCGGCAACGAGCCAGCATGCCGCCAACCAGGCGGAGCGGGGGCAGTTCGGCATGGGTGGATCCTCCGGTGACTAATTGCGCTCGGCGGTTATATCATGGAGCATGTGACGGTCGCGTGGTGGCAGGCAAGCCCATCGCATCGGCAGAACAAGAAACGATCCCGGAGGACACACCATGCCCGCTGCCTTTTTCATCGTCCGTGCCACCGTGAAGGATGCCGCCAAACGCGCCGCGTTCGACGCCTGGTATTCGCGCGAGCATGTGCCGGATGCGGTGAAATCGTTCGGGGCGACCAAGGCGTGGCGCTACTGGAGCCTGACCGAGCCTTCGCTGCACCACGCGATGTATCAGTTTCCGGATCAGGCAGCCCTGGATCGCGCGATAGCGAGTCCGGAAAACGAACGGCTGATCGCCGATTTCAACCGCGACTGGCCCGACGTGACGCGCACGCGCGAAATGCTGGTGCTGGCGGAGGAGTACGTGCCGGGTTGACGCTATATCATCCGTCGTCCCCGTGAACGCGGGGACCCATAACCACGGACCTTCATTGTTGTTGCCGCCGCTAACGCCAACCGTATTCCAACCGAAGGGCCGCGGCGTATGGGGCCGGGGTCAAGCCCGGGACGACAGGGTGCATCGAACCCGGTTCCGTCTCGCCGCGACCAAGGGCATTGGCGACACGGGAAGGGGTTCTCATGAAAAGATTGATTGGCGCGGTGGCATTGCTCGTTGCCGTCGGCCCGGCATTTGCGGCTGAGGTTGCGACCTGCACGCTCAGCGCGGACAAGAAGACAGTCACGGTATCAGCCACCAATCCTTATTCGAAGGTCATGGCTTGCGAGGTCAATTGCGACATGGCGGTGCCGAACGGCATCGGTACGGTGGTCTGCGCCAAGCCGGTACCGGTCGGCGCCAAGGATTTCGTGATGTGCACGGAGAGTGCGACCGAAGGCATCCGCTGGACGCGCGTCAAAGGTGCTTCGCTCAATTGTCCCGATCCGTCGGCGCCGCCGCCTGCCAGCAAGGCCGACAGCGACGGCAAGGACGATGACGACGACGATGCCAAGGTGGACGAGAAGATGCAGCAGATGATGAAGCAGGGCCAGGAAATGCTGCAGCAGCTCAAGAAGAATCAGAAGTAGCTTCTATTGGTTGTGCATGGACCGAGCGTGCCGCAAACCTGAACGTCAAATTCAGCGAACATTCATCTCACTGGAACCAAGCTCGTTTCCTCGCATTACCGAATTGCAAGGGAGGAGATTGTCATGGAGCGCCGGCATTTTCTGAAAATAGCCTTTGGATTTGCGGCTGGAGCCGCGGCGCTCGCGGCCAGCGCGCAAGCAGCCCCGCTATCGCCGCAGCCACTGACCGGCGGACCACTCCCCGCCAATCCGGATGCTCATCCCGCGGTCACTTCAGGCGACGAAGTCGAACGCCTGCAGCCGGAGGAAGTGCGATGGGGCCGTCACTGGGGCCATCGCCGTCACTGGGGCTGGCGCCGCCGGCATTGGGGTTGGCGCCGCCGCCACTGGGGCTGGCGTCGAAGGCATTGGGGCTGGCATCGCCGCCGCTGGCACCGTCGTTGGCGCCGCCGTTACTGGTGAGGCGCGTTCACAAGGGCTGGTACGCGAGAACAGGGATTGCAAATGCGATCCCTGCCTCTTCTAATCCCGGTCATGTGCGCGGACCGGGGAGGAAACCGTTCGATTTCTTGCGCGAGCGTTGTTGATCTGCGTGCCGGCACTCGTCCCGTTGCCCGCGGCTGCCTATTCCTGCGTGGTGTCGCCGGCGAAGGACTCCATCATCATCAAAGCCGACAACAGCTCCGACCGGAGCAGAACCTGCAAGGTCGATTGCACCTTCAAGGCGCCGGACGGGCCCGTCACCGTTTCCTGCTCGCAGCAAATTCCGGCGGGCGCCACGGGCTGGTACGTCTGCCTGCGCCCGAGCGGCGGCAAGGCGCTGGAATTCGTCAGCGGAAACGAGAACTGCAACTAACCCGTACAAAAAAGCCCCGCGTGAGCGGGGCTTTTCGCAGGCGAGGCGCTTCGGCCCGTGGAAAATGCCGGCCTGAATACGATCACTCCGCGGCCTGGGCCTCAACGCTGCCAAATAATGCCGCGAATCGTTTTTCGCCGGTGCGGGTGAAGTTGACGACGCGGCTGCCGGGGGCGGGATCGCGCGCGGCCCAGTTCAGCTCGGTGAAGCGGTTCATCACCGCAGCGCCGAGCGTGCCGGCGAGGTGATGCCGCCGCTCGCTCCAGTCGAGGCAGGCCTTGCACACCGGACGGCGCGGATGCGCCAGCGTGTCGGCATCGATCTGCAGCGCCTTGGCCATGAAGCGCTTGCCTTCGCCGGTAAGTTCGATCGCCTGCTTGCTCTGTCGCACCAGCTTCTGCTTGCGCATGCTGTCGAGCATCTGCACGCCGAGGTCGCCGGCGAGGTGGTCGTAGCAGATCCGCGCGCGGCGCAGCGCCGGCTCCTTTGGTCCGGTGCGGACGCGGGTGTGACCGGCGCGTTCGGCGAGCCCTGCCAATCCTTCCAGCACGCCGGCGACATCGGGGTCGGTGAGGCGGTAGTAGCGATGCCGTCCCTGTTTCTCGGGCTCGATCAGGCCGCCGGCCTCGAGCTTGCCGAGATGCGAACTCGCGGTCTGCGGCGTGATGCCGGCCTGGTGCGCCAGCTCGCTGGCCGTCAGCGCCTTGCCGGTCATCAGCGCGGTCAGCATGTTGGCGCGCGCGGGATCGCCGACCAGTGAGGCTACCATGGCGATATCGGGACCTGCTTTCATGGCTGGGCTCCTGCTTGCATAGTTCGATGCTAGCCGAAGCATCGATGACGATCAAGCCGGTAATGTTGGCACGAAACTGACGTCTTCGTTATTGCGAGGAGCGCAGCCTCGTCACTGCGCTCCTCGCAATGACGTGAGGAAGGAGCTACACCCATGGCCATCACCGTTTTCATCCGCTACCAGATCGACCCGTTCAAGCGTGCGATGTTCGAGCAGTATTCGAAGAACTGGCTCGGCATCATCCCGAAATGCGGCGGCGATCTGCAGGGCTACTGGATGCCGCATGAGGGCACCAACAACATCGCGTTCGCGTTGATTTCCTTCGAAAGCCTCGCGGCCTACGAGGCCTACCGGGCGCGGCTGCGCGGCGACAAGGAAGGGATGGCGAATTTCAATTTCGCCGAGGAGAACAAGTTCATCCTCTCGGAGGAGCGGACGTTCCTGCGACAGGTAGTGTCCTGAACCCAAAATGATTGCACTCGCCGGCGGCGCGATTGCGCTCGCTGCAGCGCTGGCGCTTGGCGCGCTGCGTCGCTATCTTGATGATGAACAAAAGCAACTGCAACAAGACAGGGAGTTGAACCATGCCGGTCACCACAGCGGACAAGCGCGCCGCATTCTGGAAGCTGCACGACAGCGGCTGCTTCATCATTCCGAACCCGTTCGATCCCGGCAGCGCCCGCGCGTTGCAGCACCTCGGCTTCAAGGCGCTGGCCTCGACCAGTGCGGGTTTTGCCTGGACCATCGCGAAAGCCGACAACCACGTCACTGTCGACGAAGTCCGCGACCATCTCGCGGCGCTGTGTGCGGCGGTGGACATTCCGGTCAACGCCGATTTCGAGGGCGGCTTCGCCCATGAGGCCGACAAGGTCGGCGTCAACGTCGCGCGCGCGGTGAAAACGGGCGTCGCCGGTTTGTCGATCGAGGATTCCACCGGCGACAAGGCCAAGCCGCTGTATGATTTCGATCTCGCCGTCGCGCGCATCAAGGCGGCGCGCAAGGCGATCGGCGACAGCAACGTGATGCTGACCGGCCGCTGCGAGGCCTATCTGGTCGGCAAGCCGGATCTGGCCTTCGTCATCGAACGGCTCAAGGCGTATTCCGACGCTGGCGCGGATTGCCTCTATGCGCCGGGCATCAGGACCAGGGAAGACATCGCGGCGATCGTGAAGGCGGTGGCGCCGAAACCGGTGAATTTGCTGATCGGCGCTTCCGGCCTGTCGCTGAAGGAAGCCGGCGATCTCGGCGTTCGCCGCATCAGCGTCGGCGGTTCGCTGGCGCGTTCGGCCTGGGGCGGCTTCATGAAGGCCGCGCGCGAGATGGCGGAGCAGGGCACGTTCACCGACCTCGCCAACGGTTATCCCGGCGGCGAGCTCAACAAGATGTTCTCCGGCTAGCGATGCAAGCACGCAAACTCGGTCTCGCCGGACTCTGTTGGCTCATCCTCGGCGCCTCGGCCGCACAGGCCGAGCGCGCGCGCCAGATCGTGACGCATGATGAGGTGCGCATCGAGGTGATAGCGGAAGGGAGCGGGCCGCCGGTGGTGCTGCTCCCCGGACGCGGCCGTGACTCGCTGGACTTCGACGACCTCGCCGCCGGCATCGCCAAGTCCGGCTATCGCGTGTTGCGGCCGCAGCCGCGCGGGGCGGGCGACAGCCACGGTCCGATGCAGAACCTGACGCTGCACGATTTCGCGGGCGATATCGCCGCCGTGATCCGCCACGAGGGCAACGCCCCGGCCGTGATCGTCGGCCACGCTTTCGGCAACTGGGTCGGACGCATGACGGCGACCGATTATCCCGACCTGGTAAGTGGTGTGGTGATTGTCGCGGCCGCTGCAAAAGCCTATCCGGCCGGTTTTGCCGGCGCCAAGGAATTATCCGATGCGGTGAAGAAAGCCGGCGATCTCACCAGGCCCGAGGCCGAGCGGCTGCAGGCGTTGCGCATGGCATTCTTTGCGCCCGGCCATGATGCGCGGGTATGGCTGACGGGTTGGCATCCCGAAGTCGACGAATCGCAATTCACGGCCGGTCGAGCGACCAAGCAGTCTGAGTGGTGGCCGGGCGGCCAGGCGCCGCTGCTCGACGTGCAGGCCGAACTCGATCCGTTCAAGCCGCGCAGCATGACGAATGAAATCAAGGAAGAGTTCGGCGAACGCGCGACGATCGTGGTGATTCCGAACGCCAGTCACGCGCTGATCCCGGAGCAGCCCGCCGCGGTGACGGATGCGATCGTGAGCTGGATCGGCAAATTGCCCAAGCCTTGAACGTAAAGCCTTGAACGCAAAGCCTTGAACGTAAATTCCTGATCCGCAAAAAAAACGCAGCGGGCAAATCAATGCCCGCTGCGTTCTCAGGTGGCGCCCAACCGTTACTTGGCGGAAGGCGCGCTATCGGCCGGGGGAGAGGCCGTCTTGTTCATGTCCGGGTTGGCCGGAGCCGCCGGGCGGGCCGGTGCAGCACCCGTGGTCATGCCGGGCGAGGCATTGGACTTCGGCGTTACGTCACGCATGCCGGGCGGCGCGGATGGTGTCGTGGACTGCGTCTGCGCGGTTTTGGTGGTATCCGACGTAGCGGCGTTGTTCACGCTGGTATTGTTCAGGCCATAGAACACCGCGCCGAGAACGACCGCGATCGCAATCGCAAACATCGCGATCTTGCCACCACTGGCACGGCCTTCGGCGAGTTCCGGATCCGGCTGCAACTCGTTGTCGAGACTGTTCAAGCGAGCCTGACGGCGGAATTCGTCGTCGCTCATGCTCGCGCGGTAGGGATCGTTCGGGTTGGGTTGGTATGCCATGAAAGGTTCCTCCGTTAGCACCCCAAAGCTAAGCGCGGGGGACAATGGCTGGCGCGCACGGATGTTCCGCGTCATCTTGCAAGGCGTCCATGCTGGAACCGGATGATTCCCCGGTTCCGCCGCTTTCACGAGGATGCCATGTGGAACCTGCCGCCCAGCGACACCGTGCTGCATTTGCTGTCCTATGTCGCCTTGACCGCACAGGCGATGACCGCCGCTTTGGCCGCCGGGCGCCGCAGCATGGATTGGGCCGGGGTCTGCATGCTCGGATGCATTACGGCGCTCGGCGGCGGCACCATCCGCGACGTGCTGCTCGGTCATTATCCGCTGGTCTGGGTACAGAACCCGTCCTATCTGGCGATTACGGCGATCGCAGCCTTTGCGACCATCCTGATCGCGCGCACCGTGCACCGGTTGAACCTGGCGTTTCTGGTGCTCGACGCGATCGGACTCGTGGTGTTCACGATGGCCGGCTGCGACGTCGCCTGGCAGGTCAATGCCTCGCTGCCGATCGTGATCGTGGCGGGAATGATCACCGGCTGCGCCGGCGGCGTGTTGCGCGACATCCTCTGCAACGACGTGCCGCTGTTGTTTCGCTCAGAACTCTACGCCAGCGTCTCCGTCGCCACCGGGCTGTTCTACGCCACCGCCTTCGGCCTGAAGCTGAACGACGAGCTCTGGACCGCGCTCACCTTTGTGTTCGGCCTGACCCTGCGGCTGCTCGCGATCCGCTACAAATGGGAAATGCCGAAATTCGTGTTCGGTGGCGATCAGCGGTGAAGTTTTGGAAGTCGATGCGTCAGGGAGCGCCGAACTTGTAGTTGAAGCCAGCCTTGACCGTGTCCATCTTGAAGGCGGTTGTTGACGTGACTGTGCCGCCCACGATGGCTGGGTCGATCGCTGTCACCGCGCGGCTGCCGAGATCAATGTGGAGGTATTCCGCCTTGACAGTCCAGGCTGGCGTCAGGGCGTATTCGGCACCGGCGCCCGCAGCCCAGCCGACCGACGTTCCGCCCGTAGAACCGGTGGTGCAGTAAATGAAGGCGAGTCCGCAAGGGGCGTTCAGATTTCTGGTGGTGACGGTCGTGTTGATGGCGCCATAGGCGAGGCCGCCGGTGCCGTAGAGGAGAAGGTTACTCGTTGGCAGAAAGCCGATACGGCCGCGAACCGTTCCGAACCAGTCGAGCTTTGTTTCGATCGTGGTGGAAAGTATGCCGCCGATATAGAAAACGCCGGTGGCGGTGTCTGACTTGCGCATTCTGGCGTAAGACAAGTCTGTTTCGAGACCGGCAACGATGCTGCCAAGTTGAAGATTGTATCCGGCTTGCCCGCCACCGATGAAGCCATTGAGACGCGATGAGGCCGGTATCGGCGCGCAAATACTCGAAGGGCAAAGCAGCGGGTCCGTTACGACGTTTGCCTCGGCAGCGCTAAAGCCCACGCCGGTCGGCGCCTGGCCGAAGCCATAGCCGACATTCCCGCCGGCATAAAAGCCGGTCCAGATGTAGGAAGGCGCATAGGCCGGGGCTTTGGTCGGTAAGTCGGCGGCGCGAACGCCAGATAGACCAGCGCCGACCAGAACGGTTGCGCCGAATAAAGTGGTGATCATCCGACGCATTGCGCCCCCATGTCGTTGTTCGAGGTTAAAATCATGCCTTCGACGATAGGCGTGACGCCGAAAACCGTCGTCGCCGATCCCGAACTCGATGATCGCGGTTTGCGCGATAGTGACGTAGCGACGTGAATTGTCGGCAGGGTGTGCTCATTCGGCAACGGCCTCACGGGCCTCACGGCTGCCGCGGTATCGCGTATTGCGAAGCCCGAGTGGATTTTTGCGTACTGTGCCTGATGTCGCCGGTACCGAACCGGATCGTCGCTCACAGCGACAACAAGGAGTGTGCCGGGGACCGCTCATGACAAGTTCGACCATTCCCAGTTCGACAACGCCAGGCTACCCGATACGGCTTTCGACGGATGCCTTTCCGGAGGCGATGCGGCTTTCGGCGTGGCGCGAGATCTATGGCAGAAACGTCGCCCAGTTCGACATCGAGCCGCTCGACGACCTGCCGTTTCATGCCGACGTCACGTTTCATCGGCTGGATGGCATCGGCTTTGCGGTCGGATCGCGCTCCGACGCCAACTACCTGATGACGCCGGCGCTGGCGGCGCTTGCGCGCGACAACGTGATTTTCGGCGCCGTCATCGAGGGCACCGGCTTCATTTCGCAATTCGACCGCGAGGCGACGATCGATGCCGGCAGCGGCGTGCTGCTGTCCGGCAACGATCCCTCGGCTTTCGCGCTGCGCAACCGCGGCCGCGGTCTCACCCTGTCGCTGCCGCGGGATTCCTTCATGCCGATGATCGCCAATCCCAACGGCGCCTTTGCCAGGACGATTCCGGCCAGCACGATGGCGCTGCGGCACCTGCTGCAATATCTGGTGCTGCTGCAGGCCGAACGCGAGCCGGCCTCGATCGATCTCAGGCGCGTGATCGCACGGCACGTCACCGATCTGGCGGTGCTGGCCATCGGTGCGACCCGCGAGATCACGGAAATCGCCAGTCATGGCGGGCTGCGCGCTGCCCGCGTGCTGGCGATCCGGCGCGAGGTCGACCGCCGGTTCGCGGACCCGGATTTCTCGCTTCCGGTTCTGGCACGGCAGCTCGGCATCACGCCGCGTTACATCCAGTCCTTGTTGGCCGAGAACGACACCTCGTTCATCGACGAAATCATGCAGCGGCGGCTGAAGCGCGCTCACGAGATGCTCAGTTCGCCGCTGTACAGCGGAATGACGATCATCGATCTGGCTGACGACTGCGGCTTCGCCTCGGTGTCGAACTTTTATCGGATGTTTCGCCGTGCCTACGGCGTCACGCCGTCGGATGTAAGAACGCTGTCGCCCGACACCTTCAAAGACGACGCGCGCGATTGAGCGCAACAGGCCGTCAGCGGGCAGCCCGCGCGCGCTTGACCTGGTCTGCGCTCACCGCAGGCGCGGCATTACCCCAGGCGTTGCGGATATAGGTCGTGACATCGGCGATCTGCTGGTCGTCGAGTTTGGCGGCATAGGCCGGCATCGATCCGGCGTTGGGCGCGCGCGGCGTCGTCACGGTCTGCGCGCCATCGAGGATGACGCGCAGCGTCGAGGAGGGGTCGGATGATTGCAGGTTGGCGTTGCCCGGCAACGGTGGATAGATCCGCGGCGCACCCGAGCCGTCGGCCTCGTGGCAGGCGATGCAGGCACCCTTGTATATCTTCTCGCCGTCGGTCATGGCCGCCGGCGGCGGTGCGCTCACCGCGGGCTCCGCGCGACCTGCCGGCAGGGCCTTCAAATACACCGCGATGGCGCGGACGTCCGCATCGCTCATTTTCGAAGTCGAGTTGACCACGACTTCCGACATCAGTTCGCCGGCATGGCTGAAGCCGTTGCGACCGCTCTGCAGATATTCGGCGATGTCGTCTACGCTCCAGGATTTCAGCCCACTGCGTTCCGCGGCATCCAGCCTTGGCGCGAACATGCCCTGGATCAGTCCGCCGCCGAACGCTTCGCCGCGCTTGTCGGCGCCGAACATGTTCTTCGGGGTGTGGCAGGCGCCGCAGTGGCCGGGACCTTCGACCAGATAGCGGCCGCGATTCCATTCCGCGCTTTTGGCCTGATCCGGCATCACGATGCCGGGCTTGAAGAACAGCCAGTTCCAGCCGCGCATCAGCACGCGGTAGTTCAGCGGCCAGCGCAGTTCCGGCGCCGGAGCGGTGTTCTTCACGGGTGTCAAGGTCGCCAGATAGGCCCTGACGGCGCCGATGTCCTGGCGGGTGAGTTTGGTGAAATTCGGGTAGGGGAAGGCGGGATAATAGCGCGAGCCATCGGGCGCGACGCCGAGGCGGAGTGCGCGATAGAAGTCGTCGTCGCTCCAGCGGCCGAGGCCGGTTTCGTCGTCGGGCGTCAGGTTGGGGGAATAGATGCCGCCGAACGGCGTATCGATCCGCTTTCCCCCGGCAAACGGCTTGGCCTTATCGGCGGTATGGCAGCTCGCGCAGTCGCCGGCGTCGACCAGCGCTTTGCCGCGCGCGACCTGTTCGGCGGCGATGTCGGCCTGCGCGTCCGCGCGACAGTCGCGCCAGGCGAATGCAGTGCACAAAACGGCGCCGAGAGCCGTCGCCAGAAGAATCGCGCGTATTTTCTTCATTCGTCGCTGCACCAAGGACCTCTTGGGACGTTATCGCCCGTCACGCCATTTCGCGCCGGGGCTCCCGAACGACACAAACTGAAAATGGACCGCATTATTCCCGGCATGAAATTGCGATTTTTGAAGGGACAGCCATGTTGACCAGATTTGTAGTGCGGGAGGCGGAAAATCCGACATAGACTGTTTCTAACGAGTTCAGATGACTAGCTAAAAAGAGCGTCATTACGCTCAATATCAAAAGGGTGGCAAAGAGGGCACGATGGGAATCAACCAGGGTCCGATCAGTCTCGATCAAAAGTACACCCAAGGCTCCGGCCATGTCTTCCTGACCGGCATTCAGGCGCTGGTGCGCCTGCCGATGGCGCAAATCCGGCGCGACCGCGCCGCAGGCCTCAACACCGCGGGCTTCATCTCCGGTTACCGCGGCTCGCCGCTCGGCGGCTACGACCAGCAGCTTTTCGCCGCCCGGAAACACCTCGAACAGTACAACATCAAGTTCCAGCCCGGCGTGAACGAGGACCTGGCAGCCACGGCGGTATGGGGTTCGCAGCAGCTTAACCTCTCGCCCGGCGCCAAATATGATGGCGTGGTCGGCATCTGGTACGGCAAGGGCCCCGGCGTCGATCGTTGCGGCGACGTGTTCCGCCACGGCAACGCGGCTGGCTCGGCCAAGAACGGCGGCGTGCTGGTGCTGGCCGGCGACGACCACGGTGCCAAATCCTCGACCGTGCCGCATCAGTCCGACCATGCCTTCATGTCCGCGCTGATGCCGTATCTCTATCCCTCCAGCATCCACGAAATGATCGAGATGGGCCTGCTGGGTATCGCGATGTCGCGTTACTCCGGCTGCTGGGTCGGCATGAAGGTGATCACGGAAACAGTAGAGACCACCGCCGAGATCGACCTCACCGACGAAATGACGCCGTTCGTCATCCCGACCGATTTCGAAATGCCGCCGGAAGGGTTGAACCTGCGCTGGCCTGATGACCGCTTCGCCCAGGACAAGCGGCTGCAAGACTACAAGGGCTATGCCGCGATCGCCTTTGCCCGTGCCAACAAGGTCAACCGCATCACCATGGATTCGCCGAATGCCCGTTACGGCATCATGGCGTCGGGCAAGAGCTACGAGGATATTCGCCAGGCACTGCGCGAACTCGGCGTCACTGAGGAGGTCGCCGCCAAGATCGGTCTCAGGCTTTACAAGATCGGCATGCCGTGGCCGCTGGAGCCGCAGGGCGTGCGCGAGTTCGCGGTCGGGCTCGAAGAAATCCTGATCGTCGAAGAGCGCCGCGAGATCGTCGAAAATCAGGTCAAGCAGGAGCTGTTCGGCTGGCGCGACGACGTTCGCCCGCGCATCATCGGCAAGATGGATGACCACGACAAGCGCTTCCTGCCGTTTGCGGCCGAGCTCAGCGTGGCCTCGCTGGCGAGCTCGCTGACCGAGCGGCTGCTTCGACTTAATCTCAATCCGGAAATCGCAGCGATGCTGCGCGCCAAGGCCGACTGGTTCAACGGCCGCGAGGCGAGCCAGATGCAGGCGGTGGCGCCGATCACCCGCACGCCGTATTTTTGCTCCGGCTGTCCGCACAACACCTCGACCAGGGTGCCGGAAGGCAGCCGCGCATTTGCCGGCATCGGCTGTCACTTCATGGCGCTATGGATGGACCGCTCGACCGAGACCTTCACGCATATGGGCGGCGAGGGGATTCCGTGGGTCGGCGTCGCGCCGTTCACCAAGGAAGAGCATGTGTTCGCCAACCTCGGCGACGGTACATACTTCCACTCCGGCAGCCTCGCGATCCGCCAGGCGGTGTCGTCAGGCGCCAACATCACCTACAAGATCCTCTACAACGACGCGACCGCGATGACCGGCGGTCAGCATGTCGATGGCGAGTTGTCGCCGCAGCAGATCACCTTCCAGCTTCACGCCGAAGGCATCCGCGATATCTACCTGGTCTCGGAAACCCCCGACGCCTATCCGGCCTCCGACATCGCGCCCGGCGTCAAGGTCGCGCATCGCGACGAACTCGACGCGGTGCAGAAGACGTTGCGCAAGGTGAAGGGGGCGTCGGCCATCGTATTCGTGCAGACCTGTGCCGCCGAAAAGCGCCGCCGCCGCAAGCGCGGCCTGATGGAAGATCCGGCGCGCCGCGTCATGATCAACCCGGCGGTCTGCGAAGGCTGCGGGGACTGCTCGGTGCAGTCGAACTGCATCTCGGTCGAGCCGCTGGAAACCGAGATGGGCCGCAAGCGCACCATCAACCAGTCGACCTGCAACAAGGACTATTCCTGCGTAAAGGGCTTTTGCCCGTCCTTCGTCACCATCGACGGCGGCAAGATGCGCCGCCGCGTGCCGGCCGGTGTCGGCGACATCGGCGAACTGCCGGAGCCGGCTTCGCGGCCGTCGCTGGACCGGCCCTATAACGTAGCCGTCGGCGGCGTCGGCGGTACCGGCGTGCTGACGATCGGCGCGCTGCTCGGCATGGCCGCGCACATCGAGGGCAAGGCCAGCATGATCCTCGACATGTCCGGCCTCGCCCAAAAAGGCGGCGCGGTACTGAGCCATGTTCGTCTCTCCGAACACACCGCCGACGTCACCTGTTCGCGCATCGTCACCGGTACGGCGGATCTCGTGCTTGCCGCCGACGAAGTGGTGGCGGTCGCCAAGGACACCATCACGCTGTGCGACTCCAGCCGGACCATCGGTATCATCAACACCCACCTGATTCCGATTGCGGACTTCATCCTCAACCGCGACTTCAATTTCCAGAGCCGCAAGGTCGACAACGTGCTCGAGACCGCGCTGCGCAAGGATTCTTCCTTCTTCGACTTCACCAAGCCTGCCGAAGTGCTGCTCGGCGACTCGATCGCCTGCAACATGATGATGATGGGCTTCGCCTATCAGCGCGGCCTGCTGCCGCTGTCGGCCAAGGCGATCGAGCAGGCGATCGAAGTCAACGGCGTCGCGATCAAGATGAACACGCAGGCGTTCCAGCTCGGCCGTCTCGCTGCCCACGATCCGGCCAAGTTGGCTGCGATGATGAAGGACCAGGACGAAACCGTGGCGCCGAAGACGCTGGAGGCGATGTCGCTGGACGAGATCGTCACCCATCGCAGCGCGCACCTGACCGCCTACCAGGATGCAAAACTTGCCGACCGTTATCGCAACGCGGTGACGCAGGTTCGCAATGCCGCGCTCAACGGTGGCTTCGGCGAAGAGCTGCCGCGCGCGGTCGCGATCAACTACGCCAAGCTGCTCGCCTACAAGGACGAGTATGAAGTGGCGCGGCTGTTCACCGACGGCCGCTTCGAAAAGCAGCTTCGCGACCAGTTCGAAGGCGACTTCAAACTGTCGTTCAATCTCGCAGCGCCCGTCATCGCCGGCAAACCGGACGCGCAGGGCCGGCCGGGCAAGCGCGCCTTCAGCGCCTCCTGGATGATGCCGGTGTTCAGGACTCTGGCGAGATTGAAGGTGCTCCGCGGCACGCCGTTCGACGTGTTCGCCTACAGCCCCGACCGCAGGCTGGAGCGCGATCTGATCGCGGGCTACGAGAAGGACGTCGCAACCGTGCTCGGGATCCTGTCTCCGCTCAACATCGACACCGCCGTCGAACTGCTGTCGCTGCCGGACCGCATCCGTGGCTACGGCCCGGTCAAGGAGAAGGCGGTGCAGGACGCGAAAGTGCGCTATGCCCAGCTCGCCGCCGATCTCGTCAACCCGCCGCCGGCGCCA